>JGI12635J15846_10001599_pt1 | contig 19876 bp, 20 predicted proteins | sample BlaSpr_A8_OM2_M2_FD_15846 | JGI IMG/M metagenome (IMG submission 15846) | reverse complement strand
GTGAAATTGCCGAGAAGGCTCGCCACCGTATCGGCTCGACCCGCGAAGGGCACAGCCAAGGCACCCGTCAGCAACAATCCCAAATACGCCAACTTCACCCGACGCATGGTACAGAAGCCGCCGGGTTATTTGAGGTGCGCATGCAGATGATCATGCGAGTGTTTCGACCCGTCAGCGTGCACATGCGTATGTGCGTGGGGACCTATTTGCGGAGAATAGCGTTGCTCCATGCGGCCAAATTTCCAAAATGCCACCGAAGATGTCCAGGCCAGCAGGAACATGCCGACGATGATATAGCCCAACACGCCGAAGTTCAGCGCCGCGATGAAATCGAAGAATGGACCGTGTAAATCCAGCATCCCGATCAGGACCTGTAGAAGCTCGACGGTTCCGATCAAGAGCGCAACGGCGACGGACAAGCCGGTCGTCGTTATGTTGTAAAAGATCCTTCGCAGCGGGTTCAAAAAAGCCCAGTTGTAGGCCTTCGACATCAGCACGCCGTCGGTCGTATCCATGACCGTCATGCCCGCCGCGAACAGGACCGGCAGACAGAGGACCGCCGGGACCGGCAGATTGCCCGCGGAGGCGCCCGCGGTCATCGCGAGCAGGCCCACTTCGGATGCCGTGTCGAAGCCCAGACCGAACAGCAGCCCCAAGGGATACATCTGCCAACTGTGATTCATGAGCTGCTGCAGGCGCCCACCGAACAGGCGATTGAGCAACCCGCGCTTTTGCAAAAGCGCCTCGAGATGGGAGTGGCTGTGAGTACCCGACTTCGCCGTCTGCCAAATTCTTAGAATGTCGAGCAATACCAGCAGGTTGAGAATTCCGATGATCCAAAGAAAGGAACCCGATACGCCTGCGCCGATGATGGCGCCCATGTTTTTGAGTTGCGGCAGCTCGGCTTTGACGGCGGTCGCTGCGAATGCAATTCCGATCGCCAAGGCGAGTACCACGGTCGAATGGCCCAGAGAGAAGAAGAACCCGACGCCCAGGGGCTTTTTCCCTTTTTGCAACATATATCGCACAGTGTCATCGACCGCGGCAATGTGGTCCGCGTCGAAGGCATGGCGCAAGCCGAACATGTAGGCGACGAATCCCAGCCCGACGAGCTGCGGATAGCGGCCGGCGTAATGCAGATACGTTCCCCACCCGAGGGCATGCAGCACGGCGATGAAGCCGTAGAGCACGGTCAAGCGGGTCCATTCGGCGCGCGAGAACAGGATTCGCGGCGCGAAGCGGGTGGCGGGCCGGGTAATAAATTCGAAGTTCGTCACGCGCGTACCGCTTTCAATCACCAAAAGTAAACGGTATACGATGCGTCCGGCCCGCTGGATGCAGTCAACCGCAAGACTATCTGCATCTGCAGCTCGGCCGGGACCGTATTCATCGCTATGATCGCGCTTTCTCGGACACAATGCCTGATTGGCTCGCCGCGGCCGCCATGGATGGCCGCGATGCGCTTCATGGCGTGTGCCGGCATGGCCGCTGTGGGTCTGACTGCGCACTGCGCTGCCGCCGCCTCCGCGGATGCGAATTTGGCCGTCCCCGCCACGCCGTTCAATGCGCCGTACCTCCCCGTGAGCGAGAGCGACATTTTGCAGGATGTCCCCTCCACTGCCGATCCTGCGGTCCTCGAGATGCAACGGCTGCGGACCGCGTTCGATGCAGCGCCTCGCGACCTGCCAGCCGCCGAGCAGCTGGCAGACGTTTATATCGAGTATGGCCGACAGGTGGGGGATGCCCATTACGCCGGCTACGCCGAGGCCGTCATCGCGCCGTGGGTACAGGCGGCCGCCCCGCCGGCCGCGGCGCTGGTCACTCAAGCCAGCATCTTGCAGTATCGGCATCAATTCAGCGAGGCACGGACGATGCTGAAGAGAGCCCTCGAATCGGACTCGCGAAATGCTCAAGCATGGCTGATCCTCGCGACCCTCGACATGGTACAAGGCGATTACCAGGCGGCCGATCGGGATTGCGCCCAAGTCGCCAACAATGCGGGTGTCGAAACTGGTTTGGCCTGCTTCGGGAGCCTGCGCTCCTACACCGGCAAGGCACACCAAGGGTTGGCACTCCTTGCCCAGGCGGACACCGCGGTCAGGCGGGGATCCGCGGGCTACCGAGCCTGGATCGAGGGCTTGATCGCAGAGAGCGCAGAGCGATTGGGCGACTGGCCGGCGGCGGAAGCACACTACCTGAACGCGTTGAAATTGCAGCCGCAGGACAATTTCTTGCTGGTGGCCTATGCGGATTTCCTGCTCGATCGCGGACGGCCGCGGGAGGTGCTTCCGCTGCTTGCCGATCACACCCAGTCGGATACCGCATTCTTGCGACTGGCACTGGCCCAGTCGCTATTGCACAGCGATCAAATTCAGCGCTACACCTGGATCATGGCTGCTCGCTTCGAGGCGCTGCGGCTTCGCGGCAGCGAGTATTTCGGGCGCGAGGAGTCGCGTTTCGCTTTGCAGCTGCAACATAACCCGCAGGCAGCCCTCGATATGGCGTTGCGAAACTGGCAGCTGCAGCGAGCGCCGTGGGATGCCCGCGTGGTGCTGGAGGCCGCCCTGGCGGCCAAACAGCCCCACGGGGCGGCGCCTGTGCTGGAGTTCCTGCAAAAAACCCGGCTGGAAGACCCGATCATCGATTCTCTCGCCCGAGAGCTGCACGCGCAACTCGGCGCGTCCGTGGGAGCGATGCAATGACGCGTTGCGCGCGCCGGGCGGGGCTTTTCGGGCTGCTGGTCGCCGCGTTGAACTGCCTTGCTGTCCCGGAGAATGCGGCTGCGCACTCTGCGAGCGACGCCTATCTCACGTTGACGGCCGATCGATCCGAAGCGAGCAGCCTGAGCGTTATCCATGGCCAATGGGACATCGCCTTGCGTGACCTCGATTTCGTGTTGAAGCTCGATGATGACGGCGACGGCCGGCTCACCTGGGGGGAAGTGCATCGCCATCAAGCCGCCATCGAGCGCTACGCCTATCAACATCTCGCCCTCGACGGCGGTCCCGGCAATGCGTGCTCGATCAAGCCGAGGCGGCAGCTGATCGATGGGCATGCGGACGGCGCCTACGCGGCATTGTTCTTCGACGCCATTTGCGCGCGTGCGACCCGAAAGCTCACGCTGCATTACACTTTGTTCTTTGCGATCGACCCCTCGCATCGCGGCATTCTGGTGATGCGCAACGGGGCCGCCGCGTCCACCGCGCTTCTCTCGCCCCAAAACGCCGCAATCGATCTTCTCCGCTGACGCGATCTGACCTGCCACGGATTGCGCAATCTGTTGCATCTAAAACAGGGGCGCATACGTAGAGATGTCAGTCAGATCCCGAATCTCGATCGCAAACACGCATCCAAGGGGAATTCAATGAATAAACTCAAGCCAGCCGGCGCCATGCTGCTCGGCGCGTCCTTGTTGCCGCTATACGCCTTCCCATCCAGTCACCGCGAAGCACCGGAGATCGCCGGCATGCCACGGGTGGATGGGTCGGACTTCTACATGTTCCGGAGCTACGAGCCGGGACGCAGCGGCTACGTGACCCTCATCGCGAACTATGTGCCGCTCCAGGATCCGGAAGGCGGCCCGAATTTCTTCGACCTGGATCCCAAGGCTGTTTACAAGATTCACATCGCCAATGAGGGCGACGCCACCAGCAACATCACGTTCTCATTCCGCTTTGCAACGACTGACAGGAAATTGGCCGTGGACGCCGGCGGAAAGGAAATAGCCGTCCCTCTCGTCAACATTGGTCCTATCAGCGACAGTGGTACCAACCTCAACGTGAGTCAGAGCTACACCCTCGAAATCTCCAAGTCGAGCTGGGGCACGGGGCCGGTCCAAAACGTCACGAGCGGTGGTACTCGCTTCTGGAAGCCGGCCGACAACATCGGCAATAAGTCGATTCCCGATTACGCAGCCTACGCGAAGACCTTCATATACGATATCGGCATCCCGGGTTGCAGCACCGCCGGACGAGTCTTTGTGGGTCAACGCAAGGAAGGCTTCGTTGCGAATCTCGGTGAAATATTCGATCTGGTGAATTTGAATCCCGTCGGGCCCCGTGACGCTCAACCCAACGCGCTTTTCGCCAAGAACGTCACCTCACTCGCGCTCGAGGTCCCCATCAGCTGCCTGACGGCAAAGGGCGAGACGGTCATCGGAGCCTACACGACCGCCAGCATACCCGAGGGCGATAATTGGAGGCAGGTCTCGCGACTGGGCATGCCGCTCGTCAACGAGCTTGTGATCGGTGTGCCGGACAAGGATAAATTCAACCAGAGTCTGCCCAAAGACGACGCGCAGTTCCTCGCCTACGTGACGAATCCCTCGCTCCCGGTGCTGTTGCACGCGCTGTTTGGCGCCGCTGCCGAAGTGCCTGGCGCCCCGCGCGACGATCTGGTGGCAGCGTACCTCACCGGGGTCAAGGGACTCAATCAGCCTGCGAATGTCGTCCCTTCTGAGATGCTCAGGCTGAACACAGCGACGCCTGTGACGGCGATCGCGGCCCAGAACGACCTCGGGGTGCTGGGTAAAGATCTCGCGGGTTTCCCGAATGGACGGCGCCCGTACGATGACGTGGTCGATATCACGTTACGGGTTGCCGAGGGAGCACTTTGCGGGGCGATCGGCAATTGCGGCACTGAGAAGGCGGATCCGAATCACGGGACGCCCTACACGGACGGTGCACGCGCGGCGGGACCCGATGCGGCGAATTTGCACGTCGGCGGAGCGATCAAGGCGACCGATACGTACTTGGGGGTGTTCCCTTACCTCAATACGCCGATCCCAGGCTCGCCCAACAGCAAGAACGGTCTGACCGGATTGACGCCGTAGGACCCGATCGACAAGCTCACCCAGGCGGACTTCCGACGGGAATCGTCTGGGCGAGCAGCTTGCCGGCGCGCGCGCCATCGGAGCCATGGTGGTTCACGCGAGCCAGCCGACTACGCCCGTACTCACATCGTGGATCGCCGAGGCGATCTTGAGCTTGTGATCGCTCACCAAGGACGCAATGACCGAGCTTCGAGTCATCAGCGCAGCTGCAGCGTCCTTGACGTTCTGCTCTGCCACGCTTTGTACGAACTTCTTGTTTTTGGAGCTTTGATCACCGCTGCCGCCGCCAACCTCGAGCACCGCGGGCCGAATATTCGCCAATGTGTCGGTCAAATTGCCCAGCTTGACGTCGTCGATCGCGCCTTTGATCGCTCCACAGTCCGTGTGGCCAAGCACGACGATCAGTTTCGCCCCCGCCACTTGAGTCGCGTACTCGAGACTGCCGAGAATGTCCGTGTTCACGAAGTTCCCTGCTACGCGAACCGAAAAGATATCGCCGATGCGCTGATCGAACACGAGTTCCGGAGCTACACGGCTGTCCATGCATCCCAGAATGGCTGCGAACGGAGCTTGACCCTGCGCCGTTTCTTTGACTTGCCGGCGCACGTCGCAGTTGACCGTCTGACCTGCAACGAAACGAGCGTTGCCGGCCTTTAGAAGGCGTAAGGCGTCCGCCGAAGTGGTGGCGGCTTGCGTCGCCTTGGTGAATACCGCACAGGCGTCCTCCGCTCGCGAGATGGTTGCGCTCGAGAGAAGCAGGCTCGTCGCCGACAGAAATGCTCGTCGAGTGGTCATGATTCCCTCCTTGCAAATCGCATCCCTAAACCCGTGGCTCATCTACATATCGCAATCGACGCGCGCGAACGGGTGTTAGACTGGCGAGCGTCTTATGTGCGGTGGATGTCATTATGCATGTCCGAGCGTGCAGTTCAAAGCCAACCGGGGCCGCAATCACGATGAAATCGCCTATGGTCACGAGCCCACGCCCTGCCCGGCGCAAATTCAACGAACTGCTGATCGCGCTGACCCTTGGATTCATCGGGCTCGAGCTCGCCGCTTGTCAAACGCAAGGAGACCTCGTTCAACAGGAGAACACCCTTGCTGCCGCCGGATTTGAAGTCCGCATCGCGAATACAGCGGAACGACAGGCCATGTTGAACCGCCTACCGCCGAACCGCTTCGTGGTTCGCCTGAGCAACGGCGTTACGCACTATGTTTACGCTGACCCTGGCTGCGGTTGTCTTTATGTCGGATCACAGCGGGCATTTGACCAGTACGTATCCAATCAGCAGCTCGACGCGGCACATGAACAGCAAATGGCGGTGCAAGACTACTACGATGCCGCTTGGGACTGGGCCGCGTGGGGTCCATGGGGACCGTTAGGTCCACTGTATGGCCCGGGGATCGGCGGCTGGTAGCCGCAGCCAGGCAATCGACTACCAGCCGACCGGCCCGTAAGCGAACCCGAATCCTGGCGCCCCCCAAGGGCCCCAAGCTTGCCAGTTCCATGCCGTGTCCGAATAGGTCTGAGCCGTCATCAGCTGTTCGTCCGCCAGATGTTGCTGGAGCTGGTTCGCCTTGTATTGATTGTAGGCCTGCTGAGTACCTACGTAGAGACAGCCGCAGACCAGCGGATCCGCGTACACGTAGTGCACGGCGTCGCCGTTGACGCGCTGAACGAACTGATGCGGGGGAAGCCGGTTGAGCATTGCGACCCGCTCGGGCGTATTCGCCGGTCGCACCACGAATCCGGCGGCCGCGAGGTTATCCTCGTTATGGGTCACGAGGGCGGTTTGCGACTCGCATGCCGCGAGCGCGAATACAGCCATCAAGTAAATTCCCATGAGACTGCGCTTCATCCCGTTCTCCTTGACTGTGATGGTCGACCGCCGATGGTGCGCCTCCGAGCGAGGGTAGACGCAGGCCCTCGACTGAGTTTATAGTAAATCGCGAATCGGAAATCCTACTCCACACGGGATGATCGGCGCTCCACGGTTTTTTTAGAGCCGATGGAAGCGGACAAGAACAGGGAGGGATCATGTCGACCGAGAACCGAATTTCGAAAGCGCTCGCGGCGCTTTTGCCCGGTGGCGCGCTGGGCGCTTCCATTCTCCTGGCACTGACCTCGCCGAGCGTGACCCAGGCGAGATCTTCTCAGACCACGCAGCCCACGCCCGTCAGTAACGTCTCCGAGCGCCTCCTCGCGATCCGCGCGGCGGTCTCCGGCATGGAGGGATCCTCGCGAACTTCGGGCTCCGCGGAGCCTGAACCCGGCGATTCGGGGCGCCTCGAGCCGACCTGGTGGGGTAACGGCGGTTGGGGGCGCTGGCGCCCCGGCTGGGGCAACGGCGGCTTCGGCTGGCCAAACTGGCATAACTGGCACAATTGGGGCAACGGCGGTTGGGGTAATGGAGGTTGGAACAACGGCGGTTGGCATAACTTTTGGCATAACTGGTAGCCGCAATCCCACCCATGAGCCAGCCGCAGTCCGACTCGCCGACCATCCGCGTCGTCGTGGTCCAGCCGACTCCCTTTTGCAATATCAACTGCCGCTACTGTTACCTGCCCCGGCGTACCGATACGACCGTGATGACGCCGTCCACCATCAGAACCCTGTTTGAGCAAGTGTTCGCGTCGGGGTGGTCGAGCGATGAGCTCACGGTGATCTGGCATGCGGGCGAGCCGCTCGTGGTCCCGCCCGCTTTCTACGAGAGTGCATTTCAGATGATCGCCTCGTTACGGCCCGACTCTGTGCGCGTGCGCCATTCGATGCAGACGAACGGCATGCTGATATCCTCCGAGTGGTGCGAGCTGTTCAAGCGATGGCGCGTCGGAGTCGGCGTGAGCATCGATGGGCCGAGACGATTCAACGATGTGCATCGGCTCACGCGCACCGGCCGCAGCACGTTCGACCAGGCCTTGGCCGGCCTGCGCTTGCTGCGCCGGGAGCACGTGCCTTTTCACGTCATCTCCGTGCTGTCGCGGAACAGCATGGATGCGCCGCAGGAGCTCCTCGACTTCTACGTGGCCGAGGGTATCGAGGATATCTGCTTCAACGTCGAGGAATCCGAAGGCGCGCATGTTTCCGATCTCCTCTCGGGAGACGAGCCGCAACGCCGATTCAGGGTTTTCCTCAATAGCTTTTGGCAACTCGCGCGCCAAGGCGACAAGGTCCGCTTCATTCGCGAGATTGACGGGATGCTGCCGCGAGTGTTCCGACCGGAGGCGGAGCGCATCGGAAATGTACAGGTCGAGCCGTTTGGCATGCTGAACGTCGACTGCAACGGCAACGTGTCGACATTCTCGCCCGAGCTTCTCGGCCTCAAGAATGCCGACTATGACGATTTCGTGATCGGCAATGTCCATGACGCTTCGCTCGAGGACATGCGCCGCGGCGCGGCGCTGCGTGCCCTGTCGCGCGACATCGCCGCCGGGGTGGAGGTCTGCCGGCAAAGCTGCGAGTACTTCTCGGCCTGCGGCGGAGGCGCCCCGGTCAATAAGCTCTTCGAGAACGGCACCTTCAAGAGCGGACGCACCTCTTTTTGCGACCTCACACAGAAGGTGCCCATCGATTTGATCCTCGAGGCATTCAGCCATTTGGAGAGCCGGCTCGAGGAGGATGAGGTGCTGAAGCTCGTTCGAGGCGCGGAGCATCGCGCCAGAGGAATTGGGGTCCCGATGAGTTCTTGACCGAAGTTCAGGGAGAGTTCGATGATGATGAAAGTACTGACGACCATGCCGCCCTTGCTGGTCTCGCTGGCACTGGTTTCTACCGGGCTCGCTCAGAATGCGGAGCCGGGCCGAGGCCCGAACGAGAGTGCCAATGGGCCGCCCGCCTCGCAGACGACCGCCGAGGTCAGCGCGCCCGTGCTGCATATCAAAAGCGTGGAAATCATGCGCAGCGCACATGCGCCCGTCATCGATATCATCCGGGTCCGCGCCATGGTAAGCACTGCGGGATGGGAAGAGGCTGAGCTCATCCCGCTTAGTCGAAGTGTTCCCGCGGACGGCATCTTGGAGCTGATCATGGTGGCGCGCGCCCCGGCTCAGGCCGCGGAGGCCACGGGCTTCGAGGAAGTGGAGGCCATCTTTCCCCTCGAGGGCAATCACCCCTTCAAAGGCGTCAATGTTCACAGCGCCTCCGATTCGGTGAGCGTGTCCCAGCTTCCCGGGTACGCCGAGGGGAAAATTCCCGGTGAAGATTGCCGCAAATGTGTCGGCAAGACCTTCATCGCAAAGGGCGCAACAACGCCGGCGGGCAATGCGTCGTCCGATCTGGTGCGCGAGGAGCAACTCCCGGCGGCGACGCGCATCGTACGACCGTCGGAAGGGATTCCGAGCGCCGACTCCAACCCGAACCGCCTGACTTTGATCCTGAACAAGGAAGGGAAAGTCACGGCGGCGGTTTGGGATTAGCCGATGCCGCCGCTCGCGAGAAATCCGTCATGAAGGTCCATCGGTGGGCAGCGCCGCCGCTGATGATTCTGCTGGCATCCTGTGCCAGCGAAATCGTCAACAATGCCAACAATCAATGCGCCAATCTCCCCTGGCATGGATATCCTATCGATGGGACGCCGCTACGGCTCATTCCCTGCATCGGACGCCCGGGCGAACAGTGGAACGCGAAGAACGGTCAAATCGTGGGCGTCGGAGGAAGCTGCATGGATGTGGAAGGTAGCAATGCCGCCGACGGCGCGCGCGTCATCGGAGTCAGGTGCAACGGCAGTCCCAGCCAGAATTGGACGGTGACCCATGGTCAGATCGTGGGAGTCGGCGGCAAATGCCTCGATGTGGCCGGCGGCGGCGCAAGTGACTTCGTCCCTTTGGTCATCGCATCCTGCAGCGGAGCGCCCAGCCAGCAATGGTCGCTCCATTGAGCGCCCCATCGAGCGCTCCATGGGGCGCTTAGACTCGACGGGGGCGCTGGGATGCTGAGCTTTACCGCGAATCTCATCATTCTTGCGCTGACGATGGCCGCATCGCTCGCGCTTACGCTCGTGATGAACCGGCTTTGGCCGGTCGCTCACCGCTATACCGATCGCGACCTGGTGGGCTGGCAACTGAGCGTGCTCGGGACCACATACGCCGTCACGCTGGGCTTCATGCTGTATACGGAGTGGGGAAATTTCAGGGCGGCCGAGCTCAACGTCGAGCTCGAAGCGAACTCACTGCGCAACATCTACCGTCTGGCACAAGCCATGGGGGATGATCGCGCCGCCATCGAGCAACTGACGATCGCCTACGCCACCGAGGTCGTCGAGCGGGATTGGCCCGAGATGGCCGCCGGCCGGCTTCCCGAAGAGAGCCACCAGGCCAACGAGCATTTGTGGAAAGCCCTGCTCTCGGCGGCGATAGAAACGCCGATGCAGATCGCTGCGCATGATCATGCGATCAGCGAACTGAGCCTCTTGACCCAGCATCGCCGCACGCGAATTCTGGACAGCAGATACAAGCTCCCGGCTATCTTCTGGTGCGTGCTGTTCTCCGGAGGAATTCTCACGATCATCTCCGTGTCGATATTCGGGTCACGTCAACCCAGAATTCATTTGCTGCAAGTTCTCTCTCTCACACTGCTCCTGACCTTGGTCATGTTGACGATCGCGGACATCGACAAGCCGTTCCAAGGGTGGGTACACGTCAGCGACTACGCGTTTCGCCGCGCCATTGATACCATGCGGGAGATTTCGTGAAAATCGGCGCGGCGTTGCCGCGTTTTCTCGGCCTGGGGTTCGCCTCGCTCGCGGCTTGCACGACGACCTTCGTGGCCCCGCCGGATCCCACGCCCATTCTCGGCGCCCAACTGTTGTCGAGCGCGGGCGGATGTGCCGATGTCCGAGACGGGGTGACCGCCGACGGTACGCCGATCGTCCTGTTTCAATGTCACGGCAGCCCCAGCCAGCGCTGGTTCATCGGGCGCGGCGAGATTGCCGAAAACTTCGGCAGCTGTCTCGACGTGCAAGGCAGCGCCGGCGTCGAGGGCGCGGCAATCATCCTCGTCACCTGCAACGGACGGGCAAGTCAGCAGTGGCGCGTCGTCGATGGGCAGATCATCGGCCTTGGAGGCAAGTGCCTGGATTCGCAAGGCAGCGGCGGCATGGATCTGACGCCTCTTGTTCTATCGGAATGCCGGCCGACGCCGAGCCAGCGTTGGACCATCCAGTGATTCGCCGGAACGCGCATTTGATCAACTGAAGGAGAACGTTCCATGACGAGAGTCTGTATCGGGTCGCTGGTCACTTTGATCGTTTTGGGGACGGGTTGCGCCCCGGCGGATGCCGCGCAGATCGTGATCACGAATAGCGTCGAGTGTGTGGACATTCCCCACGGACAGGCCGTCGACGGCACGCCGCTATCGCTGTTCAATTGCCACGGCAGTCCCAACCAGCAATGGACCATCGCCAACGGTCAGATCACCGGCCTGTCCGGGGTGTGCCTGGATGTCATGGGTAGCGCACCGAACGACGGCGCTCAAGTGATCATCGTCCATTGCAACGGACGAGACAGCGAGAAATGGACACTCGCAAACGGCCAGATCGTCGGGATCGGCGGCAAATGCCTCGATGTTTCCGGCGGCAGCCCGCAGGATCATGCGGCGTTGATCATATCGAGCTGCTCATCATCACCCAGCCAGCAATGGTCGGTCCAATAGACCCAAACAGGGCGGACAGCATCAGTGACCCAGCGATGGGGTCCGGCTGACGGTTCGGCCGCCGTAGCTTGCCGACAGTCCGCGCTCGGCCGCCACGATATCGGCGAAAGCGGGGCCCTCCGCCGTCTGCTCCAAGATCCGGGCTCGTTGGTCCAGGCGCCGGATCGCCGCGAGCGTCTCGCTCCGGCCGAGCTTGGCGTTGCTCACGGCCCGTTTCAACAGCCGAATGGTCTCATCGTAGACCTTCAGCGGTACGGGAAACGGATGTCCATCCTTGCCGCCGTGCGCCAGCGAGAAACGTGCCGGATCCGAGAACCGGTAAGGCGCGCCGTGCAGCACTTCGGCGACGAAGGCCAGCGAGGCGACCGTTCGGGCGCCGACACCGGGGGTGAGCAGCAGTTCGGCAAAGTCCGCCGGCCCCCGCTCGGCCGCTGCGGCAAGTGTGCCGTGCAGGCGCTTGAGGTCTATGTCGGAGGCCCACAGCTCGTGGCGGCCGGGTAAACTCAGGTGCGATGCGGGCCCGACGAGAGTGCACACGTCGGAATCCTGAGCGTCGAACAGATCCATGGTTCGATGCTTGCGGGTGGCGAGTCGTCGAAGCACGCTGATGGCGTGATCCGGTCCTGCCCGAAGCAGCGCGAGCTCGGCGCTGCGATTGCGCTCGCCGGCCTTGTCGGCGAGGTTGATGATGGGTCCTACGTTGCGGCCTTCGATAGCCGCGTGAGGCGAATCGAAGAAGCCCGGCAAATTCTCCGATTGCCAATGATAGCGCCGCGCTTCCCGTTGCCGCTCGTTCATGCCCTGTTGAACGACGCACCACCGGCCGTCGACCGTCGCGAAAAAGCCGTGCAGATAGAGATCGTAGCCGTCTTGCACGGCGGCGCTGTCGATCTTGGCCACCAGCCGGCTTGCGCGTATCAATACATTCGCGTCCACGCCGGTGCGCTCGCCCATGTCGAGCAATTCCGCCGGGGTGCGTCGGGAGTGCGCACCTTTACCGCCGCAGACAAAAAGGCCGAGTTCCGCCTGCACCGGAGCTAGCCCCCGTTTGAGTGCACCGATGACACTGGTGGTGATCCCGGAGGAATGCCAATCCATACCCATGACGGCGCCGAAGGCTTGAAACCAAAAAGGATTCGCGAGACGCCGTAGCAGCTCGTCACGGCCGTAATGGTGGACGATGGCCTCCACGATCACGCGGCCGAGAGCTGCCATGCGCACCGACAGCCAAGCGGGAACGTTTCCGCCGTGGAGGGGTAGATTGGCACTTCCGGTGCGCTGGCTCATGGCGGTCGCTGGCTCATCGCGGTGATGATACCCACCGCCGGCCGTGTGCGCGAAACGGATAATATGCGGGCAGCAATGACGCCCATAGACCCCGAAATTTGCGCGACGCTCCGGGCGGCGACCCGCGTCGTCATCCTCACCGGCGCAGGCGTTTCCGCAGAAAGCGGAATCCCTACATTCCGCGACAAGCAAACCGGCCTCTGGGAGCGATTCGAGGCGGCGGAACTCGCGACTCCGCGGGCCTTCGAGCGGGACCCCGCACTGGTGTGGGGCTGGTACGAGTGGCGCCGTGCCGCGGTTTTCCGGGCGCAGCCGAATGCCGGGCACCGCGCGATTGCGGCGATGGCCGCCCGCGTGCCCGAGTTCACGCTCATCACCCAGAATGTGGACGATTTGCACGAGCGTGGCGGAAGCCGCGACGTGCTGCATCTTCACGGTGAGATCGCCAGCCCCCGATGCGAAGTCTGCGGAATACCTCATGCCCTTCCGAGCGAAATGCCGGAGCTATCGCCAACGGATGGCCGGCTCGAGCCTCCGCACTGCGAGTCCTGCGGCGGCAGGATTCGACCCGGCGTCGTGTGGTTCGGCGAGTCACTACCTTCTGCTCCGTGGGCGCGCGCACGCGAGGCGGCCCGGCGAAGCGAAGTGTTCTTGGTGTGCGGAACGTCGTCTCTGGTTCAGCCCGCAGCCTCGCTCACCGACATGGCTATCGCGGCAGGCGCGGCGACGATCCAGGTGAATCCGCATCGTACCGAGGCCGATGACTCGGTGAGGTTCATCCTTCGTGGAACCGCGGCAACGGTACTGCCGCAGCTGATTGCGGACACCTGGTCTTAGTGCCGAAGCTGCACCTGCAGCGAGCTCAGCCCGCGAAAGCCGAACGTCGGTCCCCACAGTGGACGCTCCCCGAGCGGCTGAAGGTGAGGGAACCGCTCGAATAAGGCCGCCAAGGCCAGGCGGCTCTCGAGACGCGCGAGCGTCGCACCGAGACACACATGGGCATCGCCGCCAAACCCGAAATGGCGGATATGCGGCCGGCGAACATCGAAACGATCCGGATCTTCGAATTGACGGGGATCTCGTTGCGCGGCGCCCAGCATGAACAGCAATGACGAGCCCGCGGCGATGATTTGATCGTCGAGTCGAATGTCGCCGGTCACGGATCGGGAAATGGCCTGAATCGGACTTTCGAAACGCAATACTTCCTCGACCGTGTTGGGCAGGAGCGCCGGGCTCGCCTGGACATCGGCGAGCACGGCGGGATGACACATGAGTGTCCAGAGGCTGTTGCCGATCAAATGCCGCGTCGTTTCATGGCCCGCAAACAGCATCATCACGCATTGCGCCTTGAGGTCGTCGTCCGTCATGGCCTCATCGCGACGCGCCGTGTCGAGCAGCAAACCGAACAGATCCTCTCCGGGGTCGCTCCCCCGCTCCCGGATCATGTCCGTGAAATGGATCTCCAACTCGGCAATGGCTGCCTGCGCGACGCGCGCGAGGTCCGGCCTGCGCGGAAACGTGCCAAACCACGCCGCGATATCGTTCGTCAATTGCACGCATCGCTGGTTCAGCTCGCCCGGGAGCCCCAGCAGCTCGCAGATGACTTGCACGGGCAGCGGATACGCGAAATCGCGCACCAGGTCGGGATCAGCGGACTTTTCCAGATCATCCAGCAACCGGGTGATGATTCGCTGCATCAACGGCTTGAGCCGGTCGACGCTCATCGGCGCAAATCCGCGGTTCAACGCCTTGCGCAGGATCCCATGGCGCGGGGCATCCAGCAGCAACAGCCAGCGCGGCATGTGACTCAACAGCTGCGCGAACTCGGCCGGATCGAAATTCGTCGCGCCCACCAACGCATAGGCGGGCCGGCGAGAGCTCAGATGCTGGCTGCGTAGGAGCGCCGCACAATCCTCGAAACCGGGGACCAGCCAGTAGCTCGCACCCGCGGACCAGGACTGTATTCGAGGCCCGTCCATGAGGCGCCGATAGGTGGGGTACGGGTCTTGTTGAAAGGCCGGTGAAAAAAGTGCCGGAGGGGTCGCCGGTTGGATATCGGCAGTGGTCATGCTCGGGCTCCCTGCGTGACTTTTGACCCAGCGTACACCGTCCCGTGTCGATCGCCCAAGGATTCCGGCCGTGCATATAACCAATGGGCACCTGGTCATGCCGAATTGCTAGTCGACCGGTGCGTCTCGGGTGGGCTAGGTTGTCGCACAGCACCGGAGCATCAGATCTTGCCAATCCTCGAGCCATCGGCACCCCCCGCCGCGGACGGCGTGCGCCCTCGCCTCGACCGCGCGGGACGCGGCGGCGTTTTGCGCAATGAGGATTGGCTGAGCAGCCTTTTGGGTCTCGGATTGATCGTCATTGCGGCGGCCGTATTCGCAGCCGGCGGCAGCATCAAGTGGCTCGCGGTTGCTCCGCAAAAATGGAGTCACCTCTCGGACGTAGCGGAACAGGTGCGCCTCAACGGTCCGCGATACGTGGCGCTGTTCCTCGTCTGGGCGATATTGCTCGGCGCGGCGGCGGCGGCGCTCGGCATCGGCGCGGGCAGATACCTGCGGGCGTTCGTGCCGGTCTTTCTGGTGACGGCGGCGGTGTATTTCCTCGGCCTTTGGGACCAGGCGGCTCATTACAACTTGGAGCCGCCGCTGGTCGCTCTCGGCATCGGGCTGCTGGTCTCCAATACGCTCGGCGTTCCGCGCTGGCTCGATCCCGGACTTNGGGTCGAGCTCTACATCAAGGTGGGCATCGTACTGTTGGGCGCGAGCCTACCCTTGACCTTGCTCGCCTGGGCAGGCCCCGTGGCGATCCTGCAGGCCGCCATCGTCTCCCTGGTCACGTTCGGGGTGATCTACGGGACCGCAACGCGCCTCGGTCTCGATCGCCGGCTCGCCGCGACCTTGGGGACGGGCGGCGCGGTGTGCGGGGTCTCGGGGGCGATCGCGATCGGCGGCGCCGTGGGCGCCAAGAAGCAGGACATCTCCGTGGCGATCTCCCTCGTCGTCGTGTGGGCCATCATCATGATCTTCGTGCTGCCCCTCGCGGCGCGCGCGCTGGGTCTGTCCACCGGAGTCGCGGGCGCCTGGATCGGCACCTCGGAGTTTGCCGACGCCGCGGGTCTTGCCGCCGCGCAGACCTACGGCGGTTATGCCGGCAACGTCCCCGGAATCTCGGGGCATCCGGACGCCGCCGTCACGGCCTTCACGCTGATGAAAGTGATCGGCCGGGATATGTGGATCGGCGTGTGGGCCTTCGTGCTGTCTCTCGTCGCGGCAACGCGCTGGGAGCGCACGGGGATCGAAACCCGCAGCGGCGCGATCGAGATCTGGAGGCGGTTCCCGAAGTTCGTGCTCGGATTCGTGCTTGCCTCGCTGCTGGTCACTTGGTTCGCGAGCGGATACGCCTATGGCGAGTACAAAACCAGCGTACTGCCCGGGCTGGTTGCACCGCTCCAGGCGCTTCGGACCTGGGCGTTCACCTTCGCCTTTCTGAGCATCGGCTTGACCACGCGCGTGCGTGAGTTCGTGTCCGTGGGTGTGCGGCCGTTCCTCGCGTTCACCGTGGGCGCAGCGGTCAACGTGCTGCTCGGATTTTACCTGTCGACGCGGGTGTTCGGCGCCTTCTGGAGCGGCCTCGGACAGTGAATTGCTCGACCTGCAGGTACTTCGATCCCTGCGCCGCCTCCATCGAGGCGGCGTTTCCGGGGCTCTCGAGCTTGAGCTCGGGCTATGCGGCAGTGAAGGCCGGAGACGGTCTCTGTGCGAGACACGAGCGCTACGTCGCCGGCTCGAGCGTCTGCGGCGCGTATGCGGGCTCGACCTGTACCAGGCAGTCGTAGAACAGCGGCGCGTTGCCCATGTCGGTCAGCTCATCGCTGCGCGTGAGCTCATTGGCATTCTTGCCGTCGCGCGCGAGCTTCTTCCACCACACGGATAGCGCCACCACCACCCCGCGCCTGGCCCGGTCGCTGATTCGCGCCCGCAGCGTGAGGCTGCCGCGATCGTTGAACACCCGCACATAACTCTCGTCCTCCACGCCGCGCGCCTCTGCGTCCTCCGGATGGATGTCCAGCCACGGCTCGCCTTCGGCCGCGCGCAGGCTCGTGACATTGACGAAACTCGAGTTGAGGAAATGCCGGGCCGGCGGCGAGATCATCGCCAGAGGGAAGCGTTTCGCCAGCTCGCTCCGGGTATCCTCGAGCGGCGGGATGTAGTCCGGGAGCGGCCCGAGCCCCGCGCCGGCGGCAGCGGCCGAATAGAACTCCACCTTGCCGGACGGTGTGCCGAATCCGCCCGCGGCGAATCGAGCGGTGCCGGCGGGAGCGCCGATGCGCTTCCAACCCACCGCGCGCACGGCGCTGAAATCCCAATCCTCCGCCAGGGCGGCCTGCGCAAGGGCTTCGTCAGACTCCCGAAAGCACGCCTCCTCGAACCCCATCGCGGCCGCCAGCAGTCTGAAAATCTCGGTATTGGGCTTGGCCTCCCCGAGCGGCTGAATCGCCGGATTGTTGGCGACCATGTAGTAGTGACCATAGGGCCGCACGACATCGAGGTGTTCGAGCTGCGTAGTGGCAGGCAGCACGATGTCGGCGTAATCGACCGTGTCGGTCGGGAACTGTTCCAGGACCACGGTGAACAGGTCCTCGCGCGCGAAGCCGGCCGCGACCCGCGCGGAGTCCGGCGCCACGGCCACGGGGTTCGAGTTGTAGACGACCAGCGCGCGGATGGGCGGAGACGCATCCGCCAGCGCGCGGCCGATGCTCGACATGTTGACGGTGCGCGGCGTGCGTCCATGCTTGAGATCCGGCCTGGAGAGCGCGGCCGTATCGATGGTGAAATTGCCGGAAGTCGACAGGAACATGCCGCCTGCGGCGTCGCGAAACGCTCCGGTGAGCGCGGGTAGGCAGGCGATGTTGCGCATGGCCATGCCGCCTCCCTTCACTCGCTGCAGCCCGTAATTGGCGCGGATCAGCGCAGGCCGCGTGGTCGCGTAACGGCGCGCCAGCGACTCGATCTCGTGCTCGGAGACCCCGCAGATGCCGGCCACGCGCTGCGGCGTCCAGCCGCTCACCCGCTCGCGCAGCTCATCGAAACCGACGCTATGGCGCTTCACGTAGTCGCGATCGACGAGATCGTCGCGGATGATGACGTGCATCAATCCAAGTGCCAGCGCTCCATCGGTCCCGGGCAGCAAGGCGATGTGTTCGTGGCATTTCTCGGCGGTGAGCGAGCGATACGGATCGATGGCGATCAGCGTCGCGCCGCGGCGTTTCGCTTCCTGGGCCCGCGCCCAGAAATGCACGCTCGAGGTGATGGCGTTGCAGCCCCAGAAGACGATGAGCTTGGCCTGGTCGGCGACTTCGACATCGACGCCGATGCTCGGCCCCAGGGTAATCTTGTGGCCGGCGGTTCCGGCCGATGCGCAGATGGTGCGCTCCAAGAGGCTCGCCCCCATGCGGTGAAAGAAGCGCTGGGACATCGATTCGCCCTGTACCAGGCCCATGGTGCCTGCGTAGCTGTAGGGAAGAATCTGATCCGCATCCTGCGCGGCGAGTGCGGACAGCCGCGCCGCGACGGTCGAGATGGCCTGCTCCCAGCTGATCCGCTCGAAACGGCCCTCGCCCTTGCGGCCGACCCGGCGCAACGGATGCAGCAACCGGTCCGGATGGTAGGTGCGCTCGGTATAGCGCGCGACCTTGGTGCACAGGACGCCGGCCGTCGGTGCGTGCGCCGCGGACCCGGTCACCTTGAGCGCCACGCCGTTCTTCACGTGCACCTCCAGTGCGCAGGTGTCCGGGCAGTCGTGCGGACATGCCCCCTTGACGATGGTGACGCCGGAAGCATCCGCGGTCGCGCGCGTCATGCGGCATACCCCGTGGCCAGGATCCGGTTCATGAAGGTTTCGCATCTGGCGAGCTGATCCAGCGCAACGAACTCGTTCGGCCGATGCGCCTCGGCGATGTCGCCCGGGCCGAGAATGACCGTGGGTACGCCCATTTTCTGAAACAATCCCGCCTCGGTGCCGTAAGACACCTTGCCGGTCTGGTTGGATCGCGCGAGCCGCATCGCCCATTGGACGATGGCATCGCTCTCCGAGGATGCGAGACCGATGGTCTGGCTGACCCACTCCAGATCGATGCCCGATTGCGGATCGATGGCGCGCATCTCGCGCGACAGGGTTTCGGCTTGCGCGCGAATCTCCTGGTAGAGCGCGTCCGCCGAGGCATTCGGCAACGTGCGCAGGTCGAATTGGAATTCGCATTCCTTCGGGATGACGTTGGAGGCGATGCCGCCGCGGATCAAACCCGTCGACAGGGTCGTGTAGGGAACCGTGAATCCGTAATCGCGTTTCTCGAATTCGGCCAGTCGATCGGCGATCTGGCGGATGTAGACCACGAGGCGCGCGGCGTATTCGATGGCGTTGACGCCGTGAGTCACGTAACTCGAATGCGCCTCGCGGCCGCGCACCGTGCAGCGAAACCGGTTCATGCCCTTGTGGGCGATGATGGGCTGCATCGAGGTGGGCTCCCCCACCACGCAGCCGGCGGGGCGAATGCCGTTCTCCTCGAGGTCATGGATCAAGCCGCGTACGCCGATGCAGCCCACCTCCTCGTCGTAGCTCAGGGCGTAATGCAGCGGTGCGTCCAGCCGCTTGGCATTCAGCGCCTCGACGAATTGGGGCGCCTGGGTGAGTGCGACGCCGATGAAGCCTTTCATGTCGGCCGAGCCACGCGCGTAGAGTTTGCCGTCGCGCTCCACCACCTTGAAGGGATCGGAGTCCCAGTTCTGGCCGTCCACCGGCACCACGTCGGTATGACCCGATAGGATCAATCCCGGCCGGCCGGAGTCCCCGAGCGTCGCGAACAGATTCGCCTTCTTGCCGGTGGCATCGTGCGTGAGCCGGGTAGTTGCGCCGAGCTTGGCGAGATAATCCCGAGCCCACTCGATCAGCCCGAGGTTGGAATCCCTCGAGACCGTGTTGAACGCGATCAGGCGCTCGATCATGGCGCGCGCATCGGCGCTCGGAGTTGAGGAGTCGGGAACGGCGTCCATGGGCAGGGGCCTCGGGGTCAAAGCGGGTATGTTAGCTCAAGCAGCGGCTCG
>JGI12635J15846_10001594_pt1 | contig 19887 bp, 19 predicted proteins | sample BlaSpr_A8_OM2_M2_FD_15846 | JGI IMG/M metagenome (IMG submission 15846) | reverse complement strand
GCGCTCGCGAACGGTGAGCCGGCCCTGGTCGCGCTGCCGCTTGACCTTGTCAACGCCTCCCATCTCCCGCGCGAACGCTTCGCGCCGGGCGAGGTCGTCGAGTTCCGGCTTCCAGTTCATTCGTTTCCTCCGTCTTGATCATTTTGTTTTTTTGGCCGGGCACCGGAAGCGGTTTGCCTTGCATGCGATCGCCGAACAGTTCGCCGTCGCCGCCATCCAGCATGTTGCCGATCGCGGCGCTCAGTCCCAGAAGTTTTGGCGCGACCTCCTTGTGCAGCCGCTTCTCATCATACATCGCGGCGAGAAGCCCGATCGTGACCGCCACGAAAGTCTGGTATTGCGGCGACCAGAGCGGGACCGCGAGGCCGTTGATGTGCGGGCTCCACAGGCCGCAGGCCACGACATAGCCGTGCTCGCGCAGGAAGCGGCGGTTGTGCTCCAGCCGCGGCCGCAGCAGCTTTGCCCCATCCGGAATTTCGCGCTCCATTTCAGCGAGCAAGGCGTCGCCGACATCGGTATCGAGCGCCGCAGTATAGGCGTGGCCCGCCGCCGTGCTCGCCATCGCGATACGGCTGCCCGACGTCGAGTTCAGGCCGAGCGCATTGGCGGCACGGCCGACCTCGAGATAGACCAGATGGAAGCGATCGGGAATGACGAAGCCGACGGTGCCCGGCAATTGCTCGGCGACGTCCTGCAGCCGCAGCCGGATCAGGTTGCGAAGCTGCAAGCCTCGCATCATCGAGGTGCTCATGGCGACCGCGCTCGGCCCGATGCGGTATTTTTGGTCACGCGGCAGATAAACCAGCTGGCCCATCCGGGTCAGCGTATGGGTCAGCCGCGACACCGTCGATCGCGGCAGCCCGCAGCGATTGGAAATCTCGAGATTGCCGAGCCGCGCCTCATGCCCCTCGAAGCAGCGCAGGACGTCGAACGCCCGCGACACCACCTGGATGACATCGCCCTCACCTGCCAGATCGCTGGCGAGCATTCCCTGCTTGCTAAGCCGCTCGGAGCGTCGTCCCATGCGCTGTCCACTCATTCCGTCCTGCGGAATAAAATTCCACTTGCAGAACAAGCTACCTCAGGCAATCTGCGGCCACAACAAAAAGCCGGGCGCGTCCGCCCTTCATGATGCGCGTATTACGAATGCCAGTGCGGCGGCTGTCCCCGGAGAGTGGAATGCCCGAGATCAAGATCGTGACCGAGGTCGCCGGGCGCGTTTGCGCGCTTCCCGTCGAAGTCGGCGGCAACGTCGGCGATGGTGACGACATCGCCTTTGTCGAAGCGATGAAGATGGAAATCCCGGTCGCTTCGCCTGCCGCCGGCAGGCTCAAGACGATCCTGGTCAGCATCGACGACGTGGTTGCCGAGGGACAAGTGCTGGCGATCGTGGAGATCTGACGCGCCCCCCTGCCCCGCCTGCCTGATAAAAGGCCATCGGGCCGGTTTCAGCCGCCGCCGATGCGACGTAAAATCGCCCGCGCTAACGATTTTGCATGGCAGGACAAGGCATGAATGAGCGGCAACCGGTCCCGGTCAATAAACCCAGCGGCTGGGCCGCGCTGAAGTCGCCGCTGCTGCGGTTTCTCGACGCCTGTCATGCGGATTTTTCGGCGGAGACCGGCGGCGCGGTCGCCGACTATATCCCCGAACTCGGCAAGGCCGACCCCGATCATTTCGGCATCAGCCTTGCCACTATCGACGGGCACGTTTATGAGGTCGGCGACAGCCGGCTGCCCTTCACGATCCAGTCAATTTCGAAACCCTTTGTGTTTGCGCTGGCACTGGACACGCTGGGGGCAGCGCAGGTGGAAGGCGAGATTGGCGTCGAACCATCGGGCGACCCCTTCAACTCGATCCGGCTCAATGCCGACAACCATCCCTTCAACCCGATGGTCAATGCGGGCGCGATCGCCTGCTCCGGGCTGATTCATCAGGCCAAGGGCGACGGCGCGTTTGAATGTATTCGAAAGGCGCTCGGTCGCTTTGCCGGGCGCGAGCTCGGCGTCGACGAAGCCGTCTATGCCTCCGAAAGCGCGACCGGCGACCGCAACCGCGCCATCGCCTATCTCTTGCGCAACGCCACCGTCATCAAGGACGACGTAGCCAAGGTGCTCGAGGTGTATTTCCGGCAATGCTCGGTGCTGGTGACGGCGCGCGACGTCGCCGTGATGGCGGCGACACTCGCCAACCGCGGCATCAATCCCGTGACCGGCGAGCAGGTGGTGACGCCCTACGCGATCTCGCGCACGCTCTCGGTGATGACTTCATCCGGCATGTATGACTACGCCGGCGAATGGATCTATCGCGTCGGCATCCCCGCCAAGAGCGGTGTCGGCGGCGGGATTCTCGCGGCGCTGCCGGCGCGGCTCGGGCTCGGCAGCTACTCGCCAAAACTCGACAGCCACGGCAACAGCGTGCGCGGCATCAAGGTCTGCGAGGCGCTGTCGTTGCACTATGACCTGCACATGCTCAACCGCAGCGACGACGCGCGCAACAGCATCATCGCCGACTACACCATCGGAAGCAGCGCCTCGCGGCGCAGCCGGCGGCCGCACGAGCAGAAGATCCTTGCCGCCCACCACCAGGAAGTCCGCATCATCGAGCTGGTGGGCATCCTGACATTCTCCAACGTCGATTACCTGTCGCGCCAGCTCGCCAGCAGGCCGCGGCCGCAGTTCATCATCTTCGACCTGCGCCGGGTCGCGGCGATGACGCGCGCCGGCGCCCGCCTGCTCGCCGAGGGTTTTCGCGAACTGGCCGTGTTCAACGTTACCGCCATCATTTCCGGCATCAAGCGCGGGTCACCGGAATGGGAAACCATCGGCGAATGGGTCAAGGGCAGCTCGAATTTGCGCAACTTCCCGCTGCTCGACGACGCCATCGAATGGGCGGAGGACCAGATCGTCTACCGGCACGGCGGTTCGATCGAGGCGATCGAGGTGACCGAGCTTTCCGAACAGCCGCTACTGGCGGGCTTGAGCGCGGACGAGCTTGAGCTCATGGCTTCGCTGGGTAAGGTTAGGGCCTACCGGGCGGGCGAGCGTATCATCGCCGCCGCTGAGCCCGCCACCTCGCTGTTCTTCCTGCGAAGCGGCGTCGTCCACGTCAAGCTGCCCGGCGGCATCCGGCTCGCGACCATCACCGCCGGCATGGCGTTCGGTGAAATGGCGTTATTGGAAACGCACCGCTCCGCCGACGTCGAGGCCGACAAATCCGTCACCGTGCTCGAAGTGCCGCTGTCGGATTTCGAGCGCTTTCGCGAACAACACCCGCGCACCGGCGAACACATTATGCGCAACCTGGCGCAACTGCTCGCCGACCGCCTGATCGCAGCCAACGCGAAGGTCAATTTGCTGACGGCGAGCTGACGGCCGGCCTATTGCTGATGAGGAAATTTGCATGCTTTTTAGGATGGTTCGCCGCGCATTGCAAAAGCTTACCGCTGCGACCGCGCCAAAACCTGCCATTACCGTCGCGATCGCGACCTACAACTGGAGCCGCGCGCTGCGCTGTGCGATTCGGTCGGTGCTGCTGCAAACCGTGCAGGATTTCGAAATCCTGGTCGTCGGCGATGGCTGCACGGACGACACAGGCGCCGTGGTCGCCGAGTTCAATGACCCCCGCTTGCGCTGGCACAATCTCGACCGGAACCACGGCGGACAGTGGGCACCGAACAACTACGCATGCGAAAATGCCGCCGCGGACTGGATCGCCTATCTCGGGCATGACGATATCTGGTATCCGACCCATCTCGAGGCAATCCTGCGGACGGCCCGGGAAACATCGGCGAAGGTCATAACCAGCGTGGCGATCATGTATGGGCCGCCCGGCTCCGGCGTTCGCAGCCTGGCGGGCCTGTTTGCAACGGGCTCCTTCTCGTCACGCGACTTCGTGCCACCTTCGGCCTACGCGAATGCGACATCGATTTACCGTGACGGCGTCAGGTGGCACGATCACGACACAATGAGCCTGCCGACCGACCTCACCTTTCTGAGAGAAGCGGCTGCCGTCGGGTCGCTGGCATCGACCGGCGAGCTGACCTGCTTCAAGTTTAACGCGGCGTGGCGGCGGGACGCCTATAAGACGAGGACGATCGACGAACAGCAGCGATTGCTGCGGAGCATCGAATCCGGCGTCGACTTCCGCCAGCAGGAATACCGCGATGTGCTGCGGGCGGTGATCAGCGGCAAGTTCGTGCCTCTCGAAATGCCGCTTGCCGCAAATGCTCCGGCCGGCTCGATCACGCGGCAATTTCGCCAGTGGAAAGGGACGGACGACCGCTACGATTTGTCGGCGTTGCAACGCATCGACGCGCGCGTACGCTTCGATATGGCCGATCAGAACATGCCGTTCGAATGGCATGGCCTCGAGACCGACCCCAAATTCGGCTCGCTCCGCTGGACCGGCCCAAACGCTCGCGCGACCATCGATCTGCCGGTCGCCTTCGATCGCGACCTTCGGTTGCGAATCCACGTCGTTGTCGCGGCGGCAGCTATCGATCGGGTTGCTCTGTCAATCCACGGGGTGGCGATTCCGCACCACGTTGCGCGGCTCGACGGCGGCACGTTTCTGCTGGAGGGGCAGCTTGACCACGCCACGATGGCAAAGCCGGACCGGGATTTCGGCATCACCCTCGACGTCGGCGAGACGATCCGACCGATGGACGCGGGGCTCGGCGAAGATCGGCGCTGGCTGGGCCTTGCGGTAAATTGGTGCGAACTCGAACCGCTGTAAAAAAATTGCACTGCAGCAGATGGCAACGAGTTCCATTGAGCCCGTCATTTAATTGATGGGGGAGGAAACGGATGCTACAAGCTGCTCTATCAGAGTCACAGATGACTCCGCATTTATTTGCTCCAATTCGCTTTCAGGTTTAGCTGGCCCAAGGGGCTTCTCTATGAGCGACCGACCGAGGTCGTGGATTCCGTGACCAACAATTTGGCGCCATGATCCACCCGACAAAGTCAGTGCTTGTCGCTTCACGCGGCCTCGACCTCGCCGATTTCAAAACCGATGTCCCTTGTTCGCCCCCGGCAGCGGATACCGCGGCAGTCGCCGGCGAGGCAGCGATCGAAGGGGTGACCGCCGCCGAGCTGATCCCGCATTCCGATTTGCGCGGGTCGCTAAGCGAGTTGCTGACCACGCGCGATGGACCGATCGAGCCCATCGTGCACGTCTATCAGGTGACCGCGCTGGCCGGTTCGATCCGGGCCTGGGTCTACCATCGCTGGCAACATGACCGGCTTGCTTTCCCCAATGGACGGTTTCGGATTATTCTCTATGACATTCGTCCAAACAGCCCGACGTTCAACCTGCTCAACGTCTTTCATCTCGGCCGCGAACAGCCCGGGCTGTTGCGCATCCCGCCACTGGTCATCCACGGCGTGCAGAACATCGGCGACAGCACCTCGTCGTTCATCAACATGCCGACGAAGGCATATGATCCCGCCGCTCCCGACAAGTGCCGCTTGCCGGAACGGGATCCGAGAATCCCATTCAGCTTCGATCGGCGATAATCCGCTGCTCTTGTGGCGGATCAATCGCCCACCCGGCAAATTCTTGTCCGGGCACGCCCGGCTCGATCGAAGCCGCGAGGGTTGCCAATTGGCAAAATTTGATGACGATTGATGGTTCGCGAAATGCCAGGAGCCAAACCAATGACCGAACCGTCCGAATACGTGCCGCCCAGGGTCTGGAGCTGGAACAAGGAGAGCGGCGGCCGGTTCGCGAGCATTAATCGCCCGATCGCGGGCCCGACGCACGACAAGGAGCTGCCGGTCGGCCGCCATCCCCTGCAGCTCTATTCGCTGGCCACACCGAACGGGGTAAAGGTCACGGTGATGCTGGAAGAGCTATTGGCGCTCGGTCACCGCGGCGCGGAGTACGATGCCTGGCTGATCAAGATCGACGGCAATCAATTCGGCAGCGGTTTTGTCGCAGTCAATCCGAACTCCAAAATACCGGCGCTGATGGACCGCAGCGGACCTGTGCCGATCCGGGTGTTCGAATCCGGCGCGATCCTGTTGCATCTTGCTGAAAAGTTCGGGGCGTTGCTGCCTGGCGGCGGCCAGTCGCGCGCCGAGTGCCTGTCGTGGCTGTTCTGGCAGATGGGCAGCGCGCCGTTTCTCGGCGGCGGATTTGGTCACTTCTATGCCTACGCCCCGACCAAGATCGAATACGCCATCGACCGCTACGCGATGGAGGTGAAGCGACAGCTCGACGTGCTCGACCGGCGCCTCGCGGACAACGCGTATCTCGCGGGCAGCNACTATACGATCGCCGATATCGCGGTGTGGCCCTGGTACGGCAGTCTGGCCAAGGGCCTGCTCTATGGCGGGGGCGAATTCCTGGGCGTGAACGAATACTCCAACGTGCAGCGCTGGACCGACGCCATCGCCAAGCGTCCGGCCGCGCGGCGGGGACGGATGGTCAACCGCACCTGGGGCGATCCCGCCAGCCAGTTGCACGAACGCCATGACGCCAGTGATTTTGAAACCAGCACGCAAGACAAGATTGGCGACAAGATAGATGCTGCCGGCGCATGACGGCCGACGGCGCGAACGATGCGCGGACCATACCTGGACTGATATGTGTCAGCGCGGATGATCCAGGGAAACCGCCGCCTCATCCCAGCCAGTGGTTGAGGTTAACCGCGATGAGGCGGAAGTCTGGACCGCCGGCGCCGCCGCGTCGACGAGCGCAAGATGCCATCACGATTCGGGTAACTTAAGGGCGAGACCGTCTCCAGGCCCGTCAGTGAACGCGCCCCGCGTCGAGCAACCAGGCGTGCACGACTTGCCACTTGTCCCTGCCTCTTGCCTGAAAATCCAGCAGCGCGGATCGCGCGTCCTGCAGCTCCAGAAAGAACTTCAGCGAGTCCCGGCCGGATGCCGCGGTGGAATCGATCGGCTGCGTTCGGATCCACCGATCCCACTGCTGGATGATCAGGCGTCTGGCTTCTTCCTGCTTCATTTTCAACGGGGCCGAACTGAAAGGATTTCCGATTAACGGCAGCGTTGGAGCAAATGATTACGAAACCGTTTTTCCTGACCGGAAAAGACGGCGCAATCCATGACGACAACAGGAAACAACCAACAAAAAGACCGCCCGAAGGCGGTCTTTTCGGTAGCGCTGATGGAGGTTTGAATTCAGGCTACACGGAACGCGCCGCTCCTCCGCCGATCATCTTACCCAGCCGCCCCAAGTCAAATCTATGCGGCGCGAGTAAGCCAGTGGAGTCAAAAAAACTGTTCCGCAGGAGAAACTCGTCAAGCGTTGCCGACGCGACACACTATGCGACCGTACATCGGGTCGCTCTTCGAACATTACAATGCGGCTCGTCGGGCGAGAAATCGACCACACTCTCGACGGGGCAGCCCGCCTTCAGCCGGACTATGCCGCCAAATCGTCACTTTGGCGGCCAACTGCAGTCAAAACAGCCGGACCAAATAGCTGACAGGTGTTGCGTTGCAAGGAGTGGGACAGTTGGCCTATCAGATTGTCGCGGTACGCGAGAACGAAACGGTGAAGTGCGAACGGAACAGCGTGCTGATCGCGATTGCCAAGGCACGCGTCTGGACCAGCGAGGGATGGCAGGTCGTCATTACCGACGAGGCGGGAAAGACGCTGGAGCCTGCCGAATTCGACAAGCTGCTGGCGGCCTAGCCTCCTGAAGCCGCCTCATGCCGGCGCCGCGGGTGCGCCGCGCTTCAGGGCAAGCGGCTGATCTCCGAGCATGACGTTGACGACGACATTGCGGGCCTGGCCGGCGTCGAGCGCGTGCGTCGCGAGGAGGTCGCTGCATTCGGCGACGATCTGGTCGGCGTCCTGCATGATCTTGAGTTGTTTGTAGCGATCTTGCCGCTGCAGCCCCATGCTCTCGCCGACGATTTCGAGGACGTTGACGATCCGAAACGGCCAGTCGCGTTCATGCGCGCAAAGTTCCCGATGTTCGGAATGGTAGACGGTGACCAGCGCGTCGACGCTGGCGTCGCGCGCCGCCTCGAGCTCATTGAGCTGGAGCTCGCGCTTGAATTCCGGAAGGACGGCCAGACTGACGCTCTGCAGGCCAACCGCCGGCTGCGCGAGGTCGACCAATTCGACGCCGGGGACGGCCCGCAGGATCGCAGCGGCGGCTTCCATGACGCCGGCTACGCCCGGGTGGCGGTGCAGCGCGACCCGCATGTCGACCCGCCGCCGCAAATGCGGCAACAGCTGCGCCTGCCGGCCGTCGAGGAACCGCATGAACGGCGTCATCTCGAACGGCCGCGTGCCGCGCTGCCGCTCGACCGTCGGCAGCGTCAACTCCGTGAATTGAACGTAGCAGCTCGGGCACCAGGAGATCACCTGGCCGGACCTGGAGCGCGACAGCTTCTCCATCGAATTGGAACTCATGCGCCCGGACATCTCGGCGTCGCCCGCGCGCAGCTGCAGGATGCCGCAGCAATGGCTGGGCCCGCCCATGACCTGGTAGGTGACGCCCAGGGCATCCATGATGTCGAGCGCCAGCAGCGCGATATGCGGCGTCTTGAGCACATTGCAGCCGGTGTAGAACACGAAGTCCGGCGCCTCGGCGGGCGACGACACCGCCGCCGATTTCTGGCCGAGCCGCTGCAGCAGCACATCGTCGAGCTGCAGGCGCGAGAGCACCGTGACGTCCCGGCCGAGATCGCGATATTTTTCGACGCCGCGCCGGCGCCGTTCAGGCAATTCATTCTCGGCCCTGGCGACGGCGAGGCGCGCCATGGCAAGCAGGAAGCGCGGATTGACACCATAGTCGCAGGCCTTGATGCACTCGCCGCTCAGCATGCAGGATGCGGCCCATTTGCGCGACGCCTCCGGACCGTCGCCGCTGCGCACGATATCGAGCACGCCGCCGATGATGTCCTCGGGGCTCGCATTCGCGATGCCGGCGGGCTTTACGCTCGGACAGACCTCAACACACTTGCCGCACCGCGTGCAGGCGTCGAGCATGTCCTCGACGCGTTCGCCGAGCGCCGCCTCGAAGGAAATGTCGTTGGTCGGCGGCATGCCCGGCTGTCACCTTGCGGAAGGAAAAACGCGCGGCTCCTGACCGCCGTCGAATCCTAACCCACAAGCGCCGGGGCGTAAATGAGATTAGAGCAGCCGCTTGCGGATGGCCTCTTCAACGGCCGCGAGTTCCCGATTGGCCTTGTGAAGCTGGACCTCGGCCGATTGCGCGCGAAATTCGGCGGCGACTGCCCGGTCTTCCGCATCCGCGATACGCGATTGGGCCTGCTGCAGGGCCCGCGATACTTCCTGAAGCTTGCCGTTGAGCTCGTTGACGACTTCCCGCCGCGCCCGCTCCGAGGCGTCCCGTTGCTGTTCGGCCAGCTGCAGTTTCCCGGCCAGGCCTTCGCACATCGCTTGCGCCCGCGCCTCGGTTTCACGGGCGTGGTTTTCCATGCCGCTGAAGATCTCGGCAGCCTGATGCACGAGGTCCAGCGCCGTGGTGCCGAAGTCTTTCGTGGCCGGCTGGCTGAAATTCAGGATGTTCTCGGTTTCGCCGGCTGGAGACTTGTAGCGGTAGTCCCACATATCCTCGCGAAGCTGCTGGTTTGCACGGAACGCCATGTGTGCGGCCTTTTCGGAATCCGGTAGCGAGAAGGCTACCGCCGACATGGTAAAGAGCCGGTTAACAGGGCGCCCGAGGCGCCCCTCAAAACCGTACTGCCGCTCACACCACTTCCGTCACCGGCTGCATGTCGATGGCAAAGGTTTCCAGGAATTTCGAGGTCATGATGTAGAAGCCGACCGAAAGCTGCAATTCGACCAGCGCCGCCGGCGTCAGCTTTGCGGCAATGGCGCTGAAGGTCGCATCGGTCGGGCGGCGCAGTTTGACGATTTCGTCGGTGAAGGCGAGCGCGGCGCGCTGCATGTCGTTGAAGCAGGTCGCGGACTTCCAGTCTTCCAATGCGGCGTTCTGCTCGTCGGTCACGCCGACATTCTTGCCGATGCGCTTGTGGGCGACGATTTCATAGGGCGCCTCGCACAGGATGCCCGTGCGGGTGATCGCGAGTTCGCGCACCACCGGATCGAGCTCGCCCTTGTGGCGGATCGCGCCGCCGAGCCGGCAATATTGCTCGAAATAGCTCGGCGAGTGCGCCATCATTCGGAAAATATTGGCGTTGCGGTTCTTTCCAAGTATCTCGCGCGTGCGTTCGTTGGATTTCGTTGTATCGCAATAGTCGATACGGGCCATGATTCCCCCAGCGGTGTTTTCGGTTTGTGGCAGCCTGCTTTCCGCAGCTTTCGTTCGAAACACTAGCTGGCCGCCCACGCCCCGGCAACCGGCGGCACGATCCGAGACCGGCCGGCGCGCCAGAAATGCGCTTTGAAAATTCCTTCCCACGCGCACAAACCGGCTGCGACCGAGCCAAAATGCCGCCGCATTACGGGTCGAACCTGACGCCGTCGATGTTCGCTGAGTGGGGACTCAAATCTAAAGCGAATGTTCGTCGTGGGGTGTTCCGAGTAATCATCTGACCGCCGCAGGCGCGCCCGCGCCAGCGATGAGTCATGCCCAAGTCTAGGGAGATTGGCATGAAGGAAGCCACAAAAAGGGCGGCCTCGGAAGCGCTCGCGCAAACGCTGGCGGTGACGGCGATGCTCGTCATCGCCAGCTTTGTCTTCTACTGGCGATGAAGAATTTCGTCGCCCTCCCCGGGCGAGCCGAAACGAGCAACGCTTGCTCTCTGGATCGCCAAACTTAACACGTGGCGCGATCCGAGGCGGGGTGGGGTGAAGGGCAGGTATCAGTATCACCCCACCCCGACGGCGCTGCCGCGACGCCCAGGCCATCACCCCTGAAACACCACCGCATCCACCACCACGCAACCCTTCCCCGCGCTGCCGAGCAGCACCGGGTTGAGATCGAGGCTCATCACCTTGGCGGCGGGGTCGAGCATCAGTTCACCGATCCTGACGACGGCGTCGCTGAGCGCCTCGACATCCATCGGTGGCTCGCCGCGCACGCCCTTGAATAACGGCGCGATCCGCAACCGCCCGAGCGCTTCGCTCGCCCCATCTTTCGAAAACGGCGGCAGCAACAGCGCGGTATCGCGAAAGATCTCGACATATTTGCCGCCATCGCCGACCGCCACCACCGGCCCGAACACGGGATCGCGATGCGCGCCGATCATGATCTCGCGCCTTCCGCCCGCCATCGCCGCGACGATGACGCCGTCGAACCGCGCGCCGTGCTTGCGAATGATGCCTTCCATCTGCGCCCAGACCTCGCCCGCCTCCTCGCGCGTCCTGACGCCGAGCTTGACCAGCCCGAGTTCGGACTTGTGCGCGATGTCGGCCGAGCAGCCCTTGACCACCACCGGCCCGCCGATCGCCTCGAACGCGGCAACGGCCTCGGCGCGTGACCGGCACAGCCGGTGCGGCACCACGGGAATGCCGCGAGCGGCCAGCAGCGCCAGGCTGTCGGCCTCGTTCAGCATCGTCGTCGCGGTCGACGATATCAGCTGCGGACTCCTGGCCTGCGCGGCCTTGCGCGCTCGCGCGCGCGCCATCAATTCGCGATGCGCGAGATACTGATGCAACGCCGTGACCGCCTCGGTCTCGGTCGGAAACACCGACAGGCCCTCGGAGGAAAATTGATCGGCAACGCTGCGCTGGGTCGCCGCGATCACCAGCGGCTTGCCGGTCTGCCGGCCGAACGCCGCGGAGTCGCGCGCAAAGGCTTCCACGTCATAGCCGGGGCCGGCGACGGGAATGCCGACCAGGAAGGCGTCGGCCGCGGGGTCTTCCGCGATCACCGGCAGGATATCGCCGAACAACCGGCCGTTCGACAGCAGCGCCGCCGTCAGATCGATCGGATTGTTGGTGGTGGCAAAACTCGGCAGGATGCCCTTGAGCTTCTGGTCGGTTTCCGGCGCCAGTTTCGCCATCGGCATGCCGACCGCGGTTGCCGCGTCCGCGGTCAGGACGCAGACCGCGCCGGAATTGCTGATCGCCACCAGCCGCCGCCCTTTGGGCTTCCAGCCCTTGAGATAGAGCTCGGTTGCCTCGACCAGCCCGCGCATATCCGGCGCGCGCCAGATGCCGTGATGCTCGAAGAAGGCGTCGACCACGCGATCCTCGTTGGCAAGCGCGCCGGTGTGCGATTGCGCCGCCTGCCGGCCGGCTTCGGTGCGCCCCGATTTCAGGGCGATGATCGGCAGGTCGCGGTCGAGCGCGACGGCTGCGAGTTCTTCGAGATATTTTTTCTCAGGAATGCTCTCGAGATAAAGCAGCAGCAACTTTACCTCGGGATCTTCGGCCACCGCGACCGCAAGCTCGCCGACGGAAATATCGGCATCGTTGCCGGTGGCATGGGTGTGGCGGACGCCGATGCCACGCTGGCGCAAAAATCCGACCGGCACCGTCGAGAGCGCGCCGCTTTGGCTCAGCATCGCGACATGCCCCTCGGCGCGGTCCATATCCATGAACATGGTGGAAAAGCTCGCGATGGCGCCGGTGCCGAAATTGGCGAGCCCTTGCGAATTCGGCCCGACGATACGCATGCCGGTCTTGTGGGCGGCTTCCACCATCTGCCGCTCTTTCGCCTTGCCCGCGACCGCGTCGACCTCGCCGAAGCCCGACGCCATCACCACCGCGATCTTGACGCCATGCGCGGCGCAATCCTCCACCGCGCCGATGGCGTTGTCGCCGGCCACCGCGACGATCACCATTTCGGGCGCTTCCGGCAGGTCGCCGAGGCATTTGTAGCATTTGTAACCCTGCACTTCGGGGCGCGACGGATTGATCGGGAAAATCTTGCCCTTGAAGCCGAACTTGTCGAGGTAATGCACCGGGCGGCCGCCGACCTTGTTGGGATTTTCCGAGGCGCCGATGACGGCGACGGAGCGTGGATCGAGGGCGGCCTTGAGACGGCTCATGATGTTGCCTTTTCGAAATAGGGAACGAGGCGGCCGGCGAACCGCGCAAACCGCGCCTTCACCTTGTCGCCGATGGAAAGATCGTTGTCGCCATGGGCCATCATGCGAAAACCCTCGGCCGCATCGACCAGGATGATGTTGTAGGGAATGTGCGCGCGGGTCTCCGGCGTCGCGGCGCGGCAGACCAGCGAGGTGGCGTAGACCGTTCCCTCGCCGCTGGCGCGTTTTTCTTCCGGGTCCGGCGCGCCGCAGGCGCAACAAAAGCTGCGGTGGAAATATTGTCTTGCGCCGCAGACCGCGCAGGATTGATAGACGATCGCTTCCGCGCCCTTGGTCCAGTCCGCGAGCTTGCCGCCGCTCATCGTACCCGCTCCAGGAACATGCTGACATGCGACGACAGCACGCCGCCGTCGCCATGCAGCAGCGCGATCGAGGCATCGCGGACCTGGCGATTGCCGGCACGTCCGGTCATCTGCAAATGGGTCTCGACCAGATGCGCCATGGCGCCGCCGGCGCCACAATGGCCGTAACTCAACAAACCGCCGTGGGTGTTCAGCGGCATTTCGCCGTCGCGGCCAAAATGCCCTGCCCGCACCCGCGCCGCGGCCTCGCCGCGCTTGGCCAAGCCGAGGTCTTCCAGCAGCATCGCCAGCGTGATCGTAAAACTGTCGTAGACCGCGGCGTAGCGCACATCCGAGATCGCAACGCCTGCGGACTGTTTCGCCCGCGCAATCGCGATCTCGGCGCCGAGTTCGCTCAAGTGCGGCATCGCGGTGACGTGCTGATGGGTATGCGCCTGAGCGCAGCCGCGCACGCGCACGCGCGCTTCGCCGGTCGGCTCGCGGCTGACGACGAACGCAGCCCCGCCATCCGACACCGGGCAGCAATCCAGCAGTTTTAACGGCAACGCCACCGGCTTCGAAGCCATGACGTCGGCGACCGTGATCGGCTCGCGAAACTGCGCGCCCGGATGCATGCAGGCGTGGGCGCGCATCAGCACCGCGAATTCGGCGAGGTCTTGTTGCGTAACGCCATATTCGTGCATGTAGCGCGAGGCGACCAGGCCGTAATAGGCCGGAATCGTCGGCCCCAGCGGCACCTCGTAGTCGGGATGTCCGACCTGCGCCAGCGCCAGCATCGAGGCGTCGCGGCTCTGCCCGGTGAGCCGGTTCTCGCCGCCGACCACCAGCACATGGCGCACCACGCCCGCCTCGACCAGATGATGTGCGAGCATGGTCATCGCTAACCCAGTGGCGCCGCCGACCTGTACGGCGTGCGCGTAAGTCGGGCGAATGCCAAAATGCTCGGCGAACACGGTCGCCAGCATGATGTGCGGGGAGACCGTGGAATAGCCGCAGAGGACGCCGTCGATGTCGGCGCGCTTGAGGCCGGCGTCGGCAATGGCAAGCGCAGCGGCCTTGCTCATGAGGTCGAGCGAGGAGGAGCCCTCATGCTTGCCGTAAGAGGTCAGTCCGACGCCGGTGATGAAGCTCATGGTCCCCAACTCTGCGTCATTCCGGGGCGCGAGTGAAACGAGCGAGCCCGGAATCCATAACCACGATTGGGGGTTATGGATTCCGGGCCCGTCGCCTCAGGTCGGCAATTGCCGACCGAAGGCGCGTCCCGGAATGACGAGTTAGAGTTTCTGGCCGCCATCTCGCCAAAACCTCAATACGACTTCGGCAGGCCCAGCACTTTCTCGGCGATGAAACTGAGAATGAGCTGCGGGCTGATCGGTGCGATGCGCGGGATCAGGGATTCCCGCAAATAACGCTCGACATGAAATTCCCTGGCGTAGCCGAAGCCGCCATGAGTCATCACCGCCTGCTCACAGGCGTGGAAGCCGGCTTCGGCGGCGAGATATTTCGCGGCGTTGGCGGCCGGGCCGCACGGCATACCCTGATCGTATTGCCAGGCGGCCGACAAAGTCATCAGCCACGCCGCTTCGAGCTCCATCCAGTTCCTGGCGAGCGGATGCTGGATGCCCTGGTTCTTGCCGATCGGGCGGTTGAACACGTTGCGCTCCTTGGCGTAGGCCGAAGCGCGCGACAGCGCCACCTTGCCGAGCCCGACCGCTTCGGCCGCGATCAGGATGCGTTCCGGGTTCATGCCGTGCAGGATGTATTCAAAGCCACGGCCTTCCTCGCCGAGCCGATCCTCGACCGGGATCTCGAAATTCTCGATGAAGAGCTCGTTGGAATCCACCGCCTTGCGGCCCATCTTCTCGATTTCACGCGCCGTGATGCGCTTGCGATCGAAATCGGTGTAGAACAGGCTCAAGCCATGGGTCGGGCTCTTCACTTCCTCAAGCGGCGTGGTCCGCGCCAACAGCAAAATTTTCTCGGCGACCTGCGCGGTGGAGATCCAGACTTTCTGGCCGTTGACGACGTATTTGCTGTTGCCCGACAGCACCGCGCGGGTTTTCAGCTGCGTGGTGTTCAGCCCGGTATTCGGCTCGGTGACCGCAAAACACGACCGCTCGGTTCCCGCGACGATTCCCGGCAACATCCGCTGGCACTGCTCCTCGGTGCCGAACACGACCACCGGATTGAGGCCGAACACGTTCATATGCACTGCGGAGGCGCCGGACATGCCGGCGCCGGATTCCGCGATCGCCCGCATCATGATCGCGGCCTCGACGATGCCCAAGCCCGAACCACCATAGGCTTCGGGAATGCAGATGCCGAGCCAGCCGGCGTCCGCCAGCGCCTTGTGGAAGTCGGCGGGGTAACCGCCCTCCTTGTCCTTCTTCAACCAGTACGCATCGTCGAAGCGCGCGCAAATCCTTGCTACCGCGTCGCGGATCGATTCCTGGCTGGCGCTGAGGGCAAAATCCATCGGTCAATCCCCTGGGGCAGCCGCTTTGGTAACGCCGTCGCGTACCAGCGCCGCGATTTCGTCGGCTGAGAATCCGGCTTGCTGCAGAATTTCCGCGCCGTGCTGGTTGAGCCGCGGCGCCAGCCGTGTCGCCTCCACCGATGTCTCCGACCAGGTGGCTGAAACCTTCATGTTGCGGATTTTGCCTTCGCTGGGATGCTCGACCACCGGGAAGAAACCGGTCGCGACCAGATGCGGGTCCTGCAACATGCTTTCGAGATCGTGCATCGGCATCACGGGCACATCGGCCTCGGTGAGCAGCTCGGTCCATTCGGCGGTGGTCCGCGTCTCGAAGATCCGGGCAAGCTCCGCATAAACCGCGTCGATATTGGTGGCGCGCCCGGCAAAGGTTGCGAATTTGGGATCGCAGCGCAAATCATCGCGGCCGGTGGCCTCAAAGAAATTCTGCCACTGCTTGTCGTTATAGACGATCACGCAGATATAGCCGTCCGAGGTTTTGTAGGGCCGGCGGTCGCGCGACAAATGCCGCGCGTAGCCGCCGCGGTCGAGCGGCGGCTCGTAGGTCAGGCCGCCCATGTGATCGCCCATGACAAAACCCGCCATGGTCTCGAACATCGGAATATCCACGCGCTGGCCGCGCCCGGTGCGGTCGCGATGCACGAGACTGGCGCAGATCGCGCCGACGGCGTTGAGCCCGACAATGCGATCGACCAGCGCGTTCGGAACGTAGCGCGGCACGCCATCGCGGGTTTGCGCCATCAGCGCCGGCAGCGCGGTCGCGCCCTGGATCAGGTCGTCATAGGCGGGCTTTGCCGCATAGGGCCCGTCCTGGCCGAAGCCGAACACTCCGGCATAAATCAGGCGCGGGTTGATCTTGGAAACCACCTCATAGCCGAGCTGCAACCGCGCCATCGCTTGCGGGCGCACGTTGTAGACCAGCACATCGGCTGTCGCGATCAGCCGCAGCGCCGCGTCGCGGCCGGCCGGTTTCTTCAGGTCGAGCGCGATGGAGCGCTTGCTGCGGTTGGTGTTGAGAAATACCGGACCCATGCCGGGATGGCGGGTCGGGCCGATCAGGCGGGTGACGTCGCCGTCGAGCGTCTCGATCTTGACGACGTCGGCGCCGTAATCGCCGAGCATCTGGGTGGCGTAGGGCCCCATCAGCACGCTCGTCATGTCGATGACCTTGACGCCCTCCAGCGGTCCCATTCGTCTCGCTCCCGGTGCACGCTTTCGACCGCGCCATTGTCTCGGGCCTAGTAACGGCAGGGCCGGGGCAAGATCAAGGGCGTCAGGGGTATGGGCGTATGCGCACGGCAGTAAAGCGTTGATGCGTTCCCCGGATGCTGCGCAGCGCAAAGCGGTGCGCTGCTGATCCGGGGTCCATCTGCCGAGCCTCAACTTGGGTCCCGGCTCTGCGGAGCAGCGTGAAGAACGCTGCACCGCGTCCGGGACACGAAAACCTACTTCGCCGGCTCCAGCAGCGAGACGTAATTGGCGACCGCAGCACCTCCCATGTTGAAGATGCCCGCGAGTTTTGCGTTCTTGATCTGCATGCCCTCGGGCGCTTGTCCGACCAGCTGCATCGCGGTCATCACATGCATGGAGACGCCGGTGGCGCCGATCGGGTGACCCTTGGCCTTCAATCCGCCGGAGGGATTGACCGGCAACTTGCCGTCCTTCTGGGTCCAGCCTTCCTTGATGGCGCGCGCGCCCTGCCCGCGCGGCGTCAGGCCCATCGCTTCATATTCGATCAGTTCGGCGACGGTGAAGCAGTCGTGGGTTTCGACAAAGGAAAGATCGGAGAGCTGCACGCCGGCCGAGGCCAGCGCGCGCTCCCAGGCCACGCTGCAGCCCTCGAATTGCAGGATGTCGCGCTTCGACATTGGCAGGAAATCCTGGGCGTGTGCGGTAGCGCGGATATTGACGGCCTTGTCCATCGACTTGGCGGTTTCGGCATCCGTTAGCACCAGCGCCGCGGCGCCGTCCGACACCAGCGAGCAATCGGTGCGCTTCAGCGGCCCCGCCACGAACGGATTCTTCTCGCTTTCGGCGCGGCAGAACTCGTAGCCAAAGTCCTTGCGCATCTGCGCGTAAGGGTTGGCGACGCCGTTCTTGTGGTTTTTCGCCGCGATCATCGCCAGCGCATCGGACTGGTCGCCGTATTTCTGGAAATAGGACTGCGCGATTTTGCCGAACACGCCGGCGAAGCCGCCGGGAGTGTCGCCGTCTTCCGGCAGATAGGATGCCTTCAGCAGGTTCTTGCCGATCTCGGCGGAAGGCGTCCGCGTCATCTGCTCAACGCCGACCACCAGCACGATTTTGGCCGCGCCCGCGGCAATCGCGCGAATGCCCTGATGCACCGCCGCCGTTCCGGTGGCGCAGGCGTTCTCAACCCGTGTCGCCGGCTTGAAGCGCAACGCCGGATCGGCCTGCAGCACCAGCGAAGCGGTGAAATCCTGCGGCGAGAAACCGGCATTGAAATGCCCGAGCACGATCTCGTCGACGTCGCCGGCCGAAATGCCGGCGTCCGCGAGCGCTTCGTTGGCGACCTTGACCACCAGGCTTTCCACGGTTTCGGTGTCGAACTTGCCGAACGGCGTGTGCGCCCATCCGACGATGCTGGCTGTCATGGTCGTTCTCCCGGAAAAATCACCAACAGGCTTCAGGCGACGAACTTACCACCAAGTTCGTCCTCAATGTGAATCCGGATGATGTCGTCGAAGGTTTTTTCGGCTGTCGTGAAGCCGAGGCCGAGCGCCCGCTTCGGGTCGAAATCCCTGGGCCAGCCGGCGACAATGCCCATGATGAACGGGTCGGGCTCGCGCTTGATCCTTGCTGCGACCTTGTCGCCTGCCACCCGCTTCAGCGCGGCGATCTGCTCGCCGACGCTCGCGGATAGGCCGGGCATGGTGAGGTTGCGGCGCGGGCCGACCACGGCGGAATCCAGGGTCGCGGCATGCAGCAGGAAGCCGACCGCGGAGCGCGGCGTGGCGTGCCAGTGGCGGACGTCCTCGGAGACCGGCAGCACCACTTCCTTGCCGGCCAGCGGCTCGCGCAGGATATTGGAAAAGAAGCCGGAAGCCGCCTTGTTCGGAAGACCGGGACGGATGCAAATCGTCGGCAGGCGGATGCCGATGCCGTCCATGAAACCGCGGCGCGAATAATCGGCCAGCAGCAGTTCGTCGATCGCCTTCTGGGTGCCGTAGCTCAACAGCGGGGTGTGGAAGAATTCGTCGCCGATCTTGTCCGGGAACGGCGCGCCGAACACGGCGATCGAAGAGGTGAACACGATGCGGGGCTTGTAGCCGTCGCCGACGAGCCGGATCGCATCCAAGAGCATCCGCGTGCCGTCGAGATTGATGCGATAGCCCTTGTCGAAATCGAGTTCCGCCTCTCCAGAGACGATCGCGGCCAGATGGAAGATCACATCGGGCCGACCGGCGATGAGCTTCTCGGCGAAACCGGCAACCGCGAAATCGCCGGTCACGGGTTCGACCGGAAATCCGATCTTGTCGGGTTTCGCCGGCGCGACCACGTCCTGCAGCGTCATCCCAGTGATATCGCGTTTTCCCAGACGCCCGTCGCGCAGCAGCCGCTCGGTCAGTTTGCGGCCGACCATGCCGGCCGCGCCGAGAACCAGAATGTGCAAGACCCAACTCCTTTTTATTCTTGGGTTTAACCGTGGGCCCGCGCGCTCACTCTTTCACCGCTCCGGTCATTGCCGAGACGTAATGTTCGACAAAGAAAGCATAGAGGATCACCAGCGGCAGCGAGCCGCACAGCGCGCCGGCCATCAGCGATCCCCAGCGATAGATGTCGCCGTCGACGAACTCGTTGACGATCGCAACCGGCACGGTCTTGTTCTGGGTCGATTGCAGGAAGGTCAGCGCATAGATGAACTCGTTCCAGCACAGCGTGAAGCAGAAGATGAACGCGGAAATCAATCCGGGAACGGCCAGCGGCAGCACGATCTTGATCAGGATCTGCCAGCGGCTGGCGCCGTCGATCAGCGCGCATTCCTCAAGCTCGAACGGAATGGTCTTGAAATAGCCCATCAACAGCCAGGTCGAGAACGGGATCAGGATGGTCGGATAGGTCAGGATCAGCGCCATCGGCGAGTCGAACAGGCCGTACT
>JGI12635J15846_10001588_pt1 | contig 19900 bp, 16 predicted proteins | sample BlaSpr_A8_OM2_M2_FD_15846 | JGI IMG/M metagenome (IMG submission 15846) | reverse complement strand
TCGCTCGGCCACACGGCAGGGAAACTGGGAGCGCGCGCTCCAGCTGGCCGGGTCCGCCACTGCGCTGCGGCAAAAGATCGGGGCCTCGCTAGCACCGATAGAAAAAGTGAAGCTCGACGCCGATCTCGAGCCAGCCCGCCGGGGGCTGCCTGAAGCCGCGGCCACTACCGCCTGGATGCGCGGGTGGGCCCAGTCCCCAGACGAAGCCATCGAATACGGTTTGGCGGGCACGTAGGGGTCAAGCGGTTCCTTCGGCCGCCGAGGGATCTAGTAACTGCCGTACTCGGGAAATGCGGTTAGCTGGGAAACCACCTCTTCGGGCATGTTCCATGATGATATTTTCATCAGCGGCCAAGTACACACAGTAAACTTTGTTGTCGGTGAAGTAGCTATGCAGCCACTGAATCCCAGGGCCCAGTTCCCTCAACACTTCCACGGATTTCATTGCTGCGGCTTGTAACTGCTCCGGGGTCATGCTGCCAGCTCCAGGAATCTCCCGCTCGATGAGGAACTTTGGCATAGGTAACCTCCCTACTTGGGCACATATTATCACCCGCCGGACACTAAGACGGCGGGATGTTCTGATTCACACGGAAGAAGTTCGCCGGATCGTATTTTCTCTTTATCGTGGCGAGGCGCTTATAGTTGTCGCGGTAGGTAGCCTTGATGCGATCTTCGCCCTCTTCCATCATGAAGTTGATGTATGCGCCGCCGGCAGAGTATGGGTGGAGCGCGGTCCAATAGTCCTTCGCCCACGTGGAGATTTTCTCCTGGTTCGCGGGATCCGGATCGACCCCGACTATGACAGAGGCCCAGGTCGCGTCGCGATAACCCCATGGCGTGGCGCTGTTCTTCACTCGCTTTGCTGCGCCGTTTACGGGGTAGAGGTGCATGGTCGAGTGCATCGTCGGCAACTTCGCCGCGTGCTTCAGGTGGAGAGCGATGGCCTCGTCAGGAAGTGTGTGCACGAAATCCGCCTTCCAATACCATTGCAGCCCCGGCGGATAGAGACCGTCGAATAGACTTTGGAGTAACGGGTGCGGAATCGGGCCCACCAGGTCGAGCGCCGGAGTCTTGAAGCTCCGGATCGGCTTGAACACCTTCTTTGCATTCTTGATCGGTCCGGTGTAGCACCACACGATGCCGCACATCTTCTTGTTGTGCAGGTGTTCGGGGAATGGCGGCCCCGGCGGCACGGTGAGGAAAGCAAAGAAGCCATAGACATCGTCGGGGGCCTTGGCGATGAAGCTGCGGTACCAGCGCATCATCTCCGCGGCGTCTTCCATCGGCCACAGCATCGGTCCGGCATACACCGTGTGCACGGGTTGCGCCTTGAACAGAAATGCTGTCACAACACCGAAGTTGCCGCCTCCTCCGCGCACTGCCCAGAAGAGGTCGGCGTTTGCCTTGGCGCTGGCGGTAACGAAACGCCCGTCGGCTAGTACCATTTCGACAGCCAGCAGATTGTCGATAGTTAGACCATGGCGTCGTGTCAAGTAACCGATCCCGCCACCCAACGTCAGTCCGCCAACGCCGGTTGTCGAAATAATTCCCCCAGGGACCGCGAGACCAAAGGCGTGGGACGCATGGTGCATGTCTCCCAGCGTGGCGCCGCCGCCGGCAAGTACAGTCTTCTTCTTGGGATCCACGCGAACATAGTTCATCGGAGAAAGATCGATCACCAATCCGTCGTCGCACACTCCCAACCCGCCCGCGCTGTGCCCGCCGCCGCGGATGGACACCAGCAGCTTCTGCTCGCGGCCGAAATTCACCGCCGTCATAACGTCGGCCACGTCGGCGCAGCGCGCTATCAGTCGTGGGCGCCGGTCGATCATCCCGTTGTATACGTTGCGAGCGGCGTCGTAAGTCGGATCGCTTGGCTCGATCAGTCCGCCGCGTAAGCTGGCTCTGAAAGCTGCAATCGTCGCTTCGTTTAGCATTGTTGCCTCCGCAGACGGGAGTTGAACTGTTCACCACGAGAGTTCATAGTGGAGTTGGTGCGTCAACGCAGCAAACACCACTTCCCCATCGATTTAGACGGGATCTTCCCATCGGACTCTTTTGCTCGCACATAGTACGCTTCCGCTTTCCCGGAAACAACGAGTAGAGTCGAACTCAAATTACCGGTTCGACAATTCTAAATTCGATTGCGAAAGAGGCAAATATCTGAGCCTGACTACACGCATCCCCTGCCGCCGGACTGATAGAATTTCCTTCTAGCTCATTTTTGGTATCCGAGGGCCTTAATGTCGTCGATCCAGCGTGCCATTATCAGCGTTACGGACAAAACCGGACTGGTGGAGTTTGCCCGGAAGCTAGCCGGGATGAATGTCGAGCTTATATCCACAGGGGGAACCGCGAAATTACTTCGAGAAGCGGGAATTCGTGTCAAGGACATTTCTGATCTCACCGGCTTCCCAGAGATGCTCGATGGGCGTGTCAAGACGCTGCATCCGAAGGTTCATGGAGGCATCCTTCACCGGCGTGAGAATCCGGCACACCGAACTGCGATAGCTGAACAGGAGATCCAGCCGATCGATATGGTGGTGGTGAATCTTTATGAGTTTGAGAAGACTGCGGCCAAAGCGGGCGTGTCGTTTGAAGAGGTAATCGAGAACATCGACATTGGCGGACCTTCCATGATTCGGTCAGCCGCGAAGAATTTTCAGGATGTTGCCATCGTCACTTCCCCGCCGGATTACGACTCTATTGCCGAAGAGATGGCAAAATCCAACGGAGAATTGTCCCGGGAAACCAAGTGGCGGCTTGCCCAAAAAGCTTTCGCGATTACCGCCGCTTACGATTCAGCCATCGCTTCTTCGCTGGAGCGCGTTAGTTCCAACGGCCATTTTTCGTTTCAACCGAGCGCCGTTTTCCCCCCAACGATTCGCTTGTCATTCAACAAAATTATGGATCTGCGTTATGGGGAAAACCCTCACCAAAAAGCGGCGATGTATTCCGACGGTTCCAACGCAGGCGTCGCCAACGCGCGACAGATGCAGGGTAAGGAGCTTTCCTATAACAACATCGTGGATTTGCAGGCGGCGTGGGACATGGCGCAAGAATTTGAGGAGCCAGTTTGCGCCATCATCAAACATACAAATCCCTGCGGCGTGGCGACTGGAAAGACTTTGGCCGAGGCTTATAAGAAGGCCTTGGAATGCGATCCAGTTTCAGCCTTTGGAGGGGTAATTGGCGTCAATCGGGCGGTGGATGCTGAGGCTGCGGAGCAGATGGCCAAACTTTTCCTGGAGGTAATCGCGGCACCCAGTTTCGATGAGGAGGCCAAAGCGATTTTTGCCGCAAAGAAAAACTTGCGCCTCGTCGAGGTGATTAATGCTCCGCAGACTCGGATATTGAAGAATATTTCCGGGGGCCTTCTGGTGCAGGACGCCGACACTCGTTCCCTTGAGGAATCTGACCTAAAAGTAGTCTCGAAGCGTCAACCAACTGCTGAAGAGAAGCGGGCCCTTCTATTTGCGTGGAAAGTCTGCAAGCATGTGAAATCCAATGCCATTGTTTACGCCAGGGAAGGCCAGACCGTGGGGGTGGGAGCTGGCCAGATGAGCCGCGTGGATTCCTGCAAAATCGGCGCGTCCAGGGCGGTGTTGCCTCTGAAGGGAACGGTGGCGGCGTCGGACGCCTTTTTCCCTTTTCCCGACGGTGTTCAGGAAATCGCAAAAGCGGGGGCGACGGCAATCATTCAGCCGGGGGGTTCTATGCGGGACCGCGAGGTTATCCAAGCAGCCGACCAGCTGGGTTTGGCAATGATCTTCACCGGGGTGCGGCACTTTAGCCACTAGACTCCCCCAAAATTCCAATAGGAGCTGTACCTCTAGTAGGTTTGATAGTCGTTTTCTGACTCCTTTTGCTCCTCCGCCGGTACTCACAGGTTTACAATAACGGAGCACCGTCGGAGAAGCTTTCGGCATCCAATCTCTGTAACCGCGCAATTTCTAAGGCATTGATGAAAACCATTTATCGCTTATATTTTTTAGTATTTGCAGTCGCAACCGGGCTGGCCCAACAGAGCGGCGTCGCCGTTCCTCCTAAGCCGCCCGCCGTGACCCCCAAAGTAGCCAAAGTAGATAGAGGGGCCGCGTACTATCACTACGCGCTGGCCCACATGTACGAGGATCAATGGGGTGTCTACGCCCGCAGCGATTTGGCCAGCAAAGCCATCGACGAGTATCGCCTTGCGATCGAAGCCGATCCGGAATCTGAGTACTTGAACTCGGGTTTGGCTGAACTCTACGCCAAGACTGGGCGCATTCGCGATGCCGTGCAGGAAGCGCAGGACATCCTCAAGCGCGATCCTAATAACTTGGAGGCGCATAAATTACTGGGCCGCATTTATCTTCGCTCACTTGGCGACCTGCAGAGCGGTTCGGGATCGGAAAGTGTTCTTAAAGCAGCTATCGAGCAATATGAACAGATTCTGAAAATAGAGCCTGATAATTCCGACGATCATTTGCTTTTGGGCCGCTTGTATCAGCTGAACAAGGATTTGCGGAAGGCTGAGGCGGAATTCAAGACTGCAATTAAGCTGCAGCCTGATTCGGAAGAAGCAATTACTACTCTGGCGCTGCTCTATAACGATGAGGGCGATGCTCCGCGTGCTGCCGAGACGTTGAGCTCGGTTCCTGACTCAGCACGTTCGGGAAAGCTTTATTCCGCGTTGGGATATACCTACGAGCAGCAAAAGAACTATAAGAAAGCAATCGAAGCCTACCAGCACGCGATTGAGCTCGATCGCGAGAATTTGGACGCCATCCGCGGCCTCGCGGACAATCTACTCAACGACGGCCAAACAGATGCCGCTTTGGAGCAGTATCAAATCGTTGCCGAGGCTAATCCCGAGGACGCGAAGACTTACGTCCGCATAGCCGAAATCTACCGCAGAAAAGGCAAGTTCGATCTGGCGTTGGAAAATTTGAAGAAGGCTGGGTCGATGGTGCAGGACTCGGTTGAGGTCTCCTACAACGTCGCCGCCGTCTACCAGGCGCAGGGCCGCTATGACGAGGCAGCCCAGGTCCTCCAGGATTTACTAAAAAAAACCGAAAAGCCGGACAATAACTACACCCAGGAAGATAAAGATAACCGGGCAGTTTTTTTGGAGCGTCTGGGAACGATTGATCGCGACAACAACAACGATACCGCTGCGATCGAGGCTTTCCGGAAGATGCTGCCGCTGGGCGACGACAACGCAAAGCGCGGCTATCAGCAAATCATCGACACCTACCGTGAACAAAAGCAATGGCAGCAAGCGACGGATGTCGCGAAAGAGGCGCTGGTAAAGCTGCCCAAAGATCAAGATCTGAAGATGGTTTACGCCGCGCAATTGGCCGATATGGGCCAGCCCGACGTCGGTTTGCAGCAAGTCAAAGCCCTGCTCAAAGGAACACCTGAGGACCGCGAGGTCTACATCGCGCTTTCCCAGATGTACAGCCGCCTGAAGCGTTGGCAAGAGGCCGATGAGGCGCTGAACAAGGCGGAGCAACTTTCCACCAAGCAGGAAGACAAGCAGTACGTCTACTTTCTGCGTGGCTCAATCTATGAGCGGCAAAAGCAGTACGGACCGGCGGAAGAGTGGTTCCGAAAGGTGTTAGCGATCGATCCGCAAAACACCATGACTCTGAACTATCTCGGCTACATGCTCGCCGATCGAGGCGCGAAACTGGATGAGGCACTAACCCTTATCAAGAAAGCCGTGGACCTTGACCCCACCAACGGGGCGTATCTGGACTCGCTAGGATGGGCCTACTTCAAGCTGGGCAAGTACGATCAAGCCGAAGACAACCTGAACAAGGCTTCTCGATCTCAGCATATGGGAGCGGATCCCACCGTTCAGGACCACTTAGGGGATTTGTACCAAAAGACTGGTCGCTTGAAGCTGGCGGCGGCTCATTGGGAACGAGCTCTCGAAGAGTGGAACAAGACCATTGCCGCGGAAGTCGATCAGGACGACGTTGCGAAGGTCCAGAAAAAGCTTGAAACCGCAAGAGTGAAATTGGCGAAAGAGGATTCGGCGCAGAAGTAGTTGCCGATTGTGCCGCCGCGTCTGACCTATTCTCTAAAGCCCAATACCGTTCTTCTCCGTGCTGAATGTGGTCGTGCTCCCGAGTTTGTCTTCACTGCGGCATTCTGGTATGACCGTATTGCGCTTGGCGCGACAGAGTTTATCGAAGTCGAGATGGAGTCGCAGCATGAATCGGACCATCACTCCGGTAGCGTTGATTGTAAGCATCCTCGGTTTCTGTTGTTCCCTCGGCGGCGCGAGTCCGAAGCCACCGAACCCGCAGTCCAAGACCGAGAGTTCACCGCGATGCAATGTTTCCAAACCTATCTGGGCGGAGCCACCGAAGCTAAAAGTCGTGAAGCTTGGTTACAGGGACTGGATCGTCAATGACGATCGGACGATTTGGTTCCCCAACGACAAGTGGGTGAGCGGCGACAGTGGAAACAAAGTCGTTTTAATTCGTCCTGCTGGAACTAAAATTATCGTGAGTGGACGGCGTCTAGAATCGACTGTTCCCCCACTTAAGGCGACGGATGATCACTCTTCCAGTGGCTTCACAGTTCTGGGAATCTATTTCCCGACGGAGGGATGTTGGGAAGTAAACGCGAAGGCGGGTGATAGCCAGATAAAGTTTGTTACCCAAGTCCTGCCCTAGACCTCATAAGTTTGACCTAGTAGCAGCTCTGCTAGACTTTCATCATGCTCGCCGATTACGCGGTACGCGATTCCCGCGGACGACGTTATCCCGAGCCTTCTCACCCCTATCGCAGTGATTTTCAGCGTGACCGGGACCGTGTAATTCATTCGCGCGCGTTTCGCCGACTGGAAGCCAAAACGCAGGTTTTTACCCGGCGATATTCTGACCACTTTCGCAATCGGCTGACTCACACAATAGAGGTTGCGCAAATTGCGCGGACTATCGCGCTCCAGTTGCGATTGAATGTCGATCTCGTGGAAGCCCTAGCTTTGGTTCATGATGTCGGCCACCCTCCTTTCGGACATGCCGGCGAGAAGGCACTCGATTCCGCCATGCGAGAACATGGGTCTTTTTTTGATCACAATCTCCATGCGCTGCGCATTGTCGAGGATTTTGAAATGCGCTACCCGATGTTTCGGGGATTGAACCTGACTTTTGAAATTCGCGAAGGCATTATCAAACATTCGCGGGAATACGAGGCAGACCGGTACCCGGAACTCTCGGAATATCTGCTAGATCAGCGCCCGCCGCTCGAATCTCAATTGATTGATCTGGCCGACGAAATCGCCTATACCACCGCTGATTTAGACGACGGGTACGAAGCCCATCTGCTCAGCCTGGAGCAAATACTCCAAGGCGTTCCGGTGTTTGCGGATTTCTATCGTGAAGTTGACCAAACCTATCCCGACGCCATCGAGAAGCTGAAATTTAACGAAGCGCTGAGATATGTGTTGGACAAGTTGGTGACCGATTTAATCGAGCACACACAAAACCAAATATCCGCGCACGCCGTAGAGACCCTCGAAGATGTCCGAGCATGTCCCACTAGGCTTGTCGGTGTCAGTTCAGACGTGGAGCAGGAGAGATGTAACCTCAAACAATTTCTGCACAAAAATCTCTACTTCAGCGAGGCGCTCGACGCCGACAAGGATGACGCTGAGCGCGTGGTCGGAGAGTTATTTAAGTTTTGGATCGAATATCCGGAAAGCTTGCCCAGTGCATATCAAAAGAAAGCTGAGAGGGAACCGCTACCGCGAGTAGTATGCGATTACATCGCAGGAATGACCGACAACTACATTTACGAGCAGCATTTGAAATATTGCTGCGAGAGAGTCAAATAAGCTGAGGTCTAAAGTTGTTGCGCCATCACTTCGCGGAGTTTGAGGCCATCTTCTTTACCATCGCGAGTACCAGCTTCCGGTCGCTGTCGTTCAGGCTGACGGCGTAACGGCGAACCTGGCTCAGGAAACGAACTTCATCGTCCGAGAGCTGAGGCAGTCCCTTAGATCCATTGGTATGCGCGCCTTCGGAGAAAAACTGGGATAGTGGAAGTTCCATTGCCCCGGCGATCTTGGAAAGCGTGTCCAGCGAGGGGATGGTGTGGCCGTTCTCGACCCGGGAAAGATAGCAGCGGAGCAAGCCGGTGCGCTTTTCAATGTCCCCCTGGGACATTCCTTTTTGCAAGCGATAGTTTCTGATTGTCTCGCCGATATTCATAGAAGAAACAACCGATAATTGCTAAAAGGGAATGGACTGAATGGTAACTAGAGGATTACCGTCTGGCAAGAGAAAATTCATCCTATCGAAAAAGCAACCGATGGGCTGCGACAATCCAACAAGCCCCTCCCCAAACCCATATTTTCGCTTCATTCCTATTTTCGTCGTCCGTGCAAGTTATGCGCTCGCCTTCGCTCGCTGCTCCATCAGCCGTCGAAAAGACTCTTCGTAGGGTGCGCGGGCGATTCCCCCCTCGGTGATGATGGCGGATACGTACTTTGCGGGCGTCACGTCGAAGGCAGGATTCTCTATCCCAACGCCTTTAGGTGTGACCAACTTTCCGGCAAAGTGGCTGACCTCGCGGGGGTTCCTTTGTTCGATTGGAATCCCGCTTCCGTCTGGGGTCGCTAAGTCAATCGTGGAAAACGGCGCAGCAACATAGAACGGGATGCCGTGTTCCTTAGCCAGAACCGCAACCGTGTAGGTTCCAATTTTGTTTGCAACGTCACCATTCGCTGCGATACGATCCGCGCCGACAACGATCGCGGCAATCTTGCCCTGCTTCATCATGGCGCCGGCCATATTGTCGGAAATAACAGTCGTAGGAATACCGTCTTTCATCAATTCCCAGGCAGTCAGCCGCGAGCCCTGCAGGAAAGGGCGAGTTTCGTCAGCATAAACGTGGATTTTCTTCCCTTGCTCAATTGCCGCGCGGATCACTCCCAGAGCCGTTCCATACCCGCAGGTGGCTAACGCACCGGCATTGCAGTGCGTCAGAACTCCGCCGCTGGCAGGCATCAGCGCGGCTCCGTGACGGCCCATGGCTTGATTCGCCGCAATATCTTCGGCGTGCATGCGCTTTGCCTCTTCAACTAGTAAATGCTTGATTTCCGGGATCGGTTTGTTTTGGATTGTTTGGAATTTCTCTCTCATGCGTTGGATCGCCCAGAATAAGTTGACCGCCGTTGGCCGGGTCTTGCCGATGAGGCCGGCAATTTCGTCGAACTCTTGTTGCAGCGAGAGCAAGTTATCGGCTTTGGAATTGCTAATGCCAATCGCTACGCCCATTGCGGCCGCAACGCCAATCGCGGGAGCGCCACGGACGACCATATCGCGGATTACATCCGCGACTTGCTGGTGAGTTGTGCAATTGACGTAGGTTTCTTCGTTGGGCAGCTTCGTTTGGTCAATGAAGCGTACGCCGCGGTCAGTCCATTCGAGGGTTTCAATCACAAATCAGTTCCCAGATGTCAGTTCTTAGATGTTAGTTGAGTTAGGTTCTTCTGGCGCAGGTGCTCCTGCCGAACGTCGTCGCTAGTGAAAATTGAGATGAAATTCACTCCCCCGGCGGATTTCTCGACGGCGGGGCGCCCTTTCGCTTCCAGACGCTCGACCAGGCCCATCACCCCGGCGACTTCAAATCCGAAATCCCGAGCCGCTTCAATCGCCTGAATAGTAGATGCGCCGGTGGTGCAAACGTCGTCGACGATTACGACGCTGGCACCCTTCACTCGAAAGCCTTCGATACGCTGTCCGGTGCCATGCTGTTTGTCGGTCTTGCGGACGAGAAATCCGTGCATCCGACCACTAATCACGGCAACTGCCACTACGATAGGATCAGCTCCCATAGTCAATCCACCGAGAGCTTCGGCTTTCCAACCCTGGGATTGAATCTCATCGAAGAAAACTCGGCCGGTCAGTTGTGCTCCCCGGGCGTCCAGGGTAGTAGCGCGACAGTCGATGTAATAATCGCTGGTGCCGCCGGAGGAAAGTTTGAAATCTCCCAGCCGGAAAGACTTTACCGATAACAGCTCGAGAAGTTCCTGTCTCGCGGAAGCCATCAGAAATCAAGATAACACGCGTGCTTCATTGGTTGAGCCGCTCCAGGTGCCGAAAGCCGTCGGTACCCACGAAGGTCAGCGCAGTTAGCGTAAAGTTATAGGCGATGTGTACCACCACACTGGATCCCACGGAATTTGTAACTGCACGCACAACAGTGAGCACTAATCCGACCAGGAAGATAATGAAAACTGCTCCCCATGCAAATCCGAGCTGTATGGAGTGCAACATTCCAAACCCAAATGCCGTTAGAAATACGCCGGTTACGACTCCCAATCGACGGGCAAGCACTGGGTAGAGAAATCCACGGAAAAATAGCTCTTCCATCAATGGGCCAAAACTGATGGCCAGAATGGACGTGAGGTAAGCTTCCAAAGGGTGTTTAAAGAATTCTTCGAAAGGGACATTTTTGGGGATGGGTAGAAAATGGCCCAGTCCCTGAAGAATAATGAGAGTGCCGAATCCTACTGCCGCCAATCCCCAGACGCGCTGCGGCCAGTTCCACGATATGGCTTCGAGAAAGCGGCGATGATATTGGCCCTCGACCAATACGACCATGTAAAAAAGGACGCCACAGTAAGCGAGGACCTCAGCAAGCAGCTCAACTACGGGCTTCTGTGCAACTTGTTGCCAAGTCGCGCCGGCATGTAAAACCTTGTGAGTGGCAAGTGCCAGCAAGATGTCCAGGAAGAGCGGGGTGATGAACATCAATGTCGCGATCTTCAGCACATCCCAACCGCTCCACACTGGTTCGCGGGATGGTGGGGACCAAAGCGGAGCCCCGTTCGATTCCTGAACTAATGGAGCTGCAGGATCGAGCAGCGGGTTTTCGGGCGAGGACATATTGTTCCCGGTCAGGCTATCGAAACCATCTTCTCCGGCGCAGGTTTGGCGTTCTTGCCGAAATATTGCGACAGCGCCTGCCCAGTGTAGGACTTCTTGTTTCGCGACACTTGTTCTGGCGTGCCTTGAGCCACGATTCTGCCTCCGTCTTCGCCGCCTTCGGGGCCCAGATCGATTACCCAATCCGCGCTGCGAATTACGTCCAGATTGTGTTCGATGATAACAATGCTGTTGCCGAGGTCGGTGAGCCGGTGCAGAACTTCCAGCAATTTCTTGATGTCGTCGAAGTGCAAACCGGTTGTAGGCTCGTCCAACAGATAGAGAGTTTTACCAGTCTGCCGCTTGCTTAATTCGCGCGCCAGCTTGATGCGTTGAGCCTCTCCTCCAGATAGCGTGACCGCCGACTGCCCGAGATGAACATATCCCAAACCCACGTCCACCAAGGTTTGCAACTTCTGCTTTACTTGAGGAATATTTTCGAGAATCGGCAATGCGTCGGAGATCGCGGTTTCCAACAGATCCGCGATGGAATAGCCTTTATATTTTACGGTCAGAGTTTCGCGATTGTAGCGGCGTCCGCCACACACTTCGCACTCCACATACACGTCGGGGAGAAAATTCATCTCGATGCGGCGCTGACCCTCACCCTGGCAGGCCTCGCAGCGTCCGCCGGCGACGTTGAACGAGAAGCGTCCCGGCTTATAGCCGCGCTCGCGCGACTCCGGCAGCATGGCATAGAGCTCGCGAATTTGGGCAAACACCCCCGTGTACGTGGCGGGGTTTGAACGCGGTGTACGGCCAATCGGCGACTGGTCGATGCGGATTACCTTATCGATATTTTCCGCTCCCGATATCGCTTTATGCGCGCCCGGTTCTTCGCGCGACCGGTAGAGCTTTTTCGCGAGCGCCCGATAAAGGATGTCATTCACCAAAGTCGATTTCCCTGAGCCGGAAACTCCCGTGACCACCGTCATCACTCCGAGCGGGAAAGTTACATCCAGATTCTTGAGATTATTTTCCCGCGCGCCGAGAATGGTGATGGCGGCGCCATTGGCCTCCCTGCGCTCGTGACGCATTTCAATTCGCATCCTGCCTGAGATGTAAGCGCCAGTAAGCGATTCATCCGAATTCAGGATGTCTTGCGGCGTGCCGTGGGCCACCAGTTCCCCTCCATGGCGGCCGGCTCCGGGACCAAGGTCGATGACATAATCGGCCCGGCGGATCGTCTCTTCATCGTGCTCGACCACAAGGACGGTATTGCCCAAATCCCGCAACTCTTCCAACGCGGTTAACAAACGATCGTTGTCACGATGATGCAAGCCGATAGAGGGTTCGTCGAGAACATATAAAACGCCGCGCAGCTTCGAGCCAATCTGTGTGGCTAGGCGGATGCGCTGGCCCTCGCCTCCGGAGAGTGTCGCCGCCGAGCGATCGAGGGAGATATATCCCAAGCCCACCGCATCCAGGAATTGCAGGCGTTCTCTGATCTCATGAACGATTCGTCCAGCAATGATTTCTTCTCTTCCCGCGAGATGGATTTTTCTTGCAACCTCAAGAGATTTTGACACCGGCAAAGCCGTGAAGTCTCCAATGGACATGCCATTTACCTTTACGGCTAGGCTCTCGGGACGAAGTCGTCTGCCGTGGCATGCCGGGCATTCCGTGGCGGACATGTAATCCAGCAGCGACTCACGGTAGCTGTCGGAACCAGATTCTTCCAGGGCTTGCCTGAGATATCCAAGAATTCCTCGAAAGCCTGTTTTTCCCTTTCCGGCTTCGCCGTTGAGCAGCAGGTTCTGAATTTTTTCAGGGAATTTTTCGAACGGAATGCTGAGATCAATACCGTGGGCCACGGCAGTAATGTTCAACATGTAAATCAGATTGCGAGACGCTGATCCCGGGCCCAGACCGCCATCCAGCAAGGGCTTGGACCAATCCACGATCACCTTTGCAGGATCGAAATCATAGCGGCTGCCGAGGCCGTGACACTCGGGACAAGCTCCATACGCGCTATTAAAGGAAAACGATCGCGGCTCTAGTTGAGCCACGCTGATGCCGCAATCCGGACATGCGAGCACGGACGAGTAAAGTTGTTCTTCCCCGCCCACCACGGCTAACTGCACCAGGCCGCCTGCGAGCTTCATCGCCAATCCGACCGATAGCTCAAGCCGATGCTCGATGCCAGGTTTCACCAACAGGCGATCGACAACAACCTCGATGGTATGGTTCTTCCTCTTGTCCAGTTGCAGATCGTCTTCGAGACTCACCAACTCGCCATCAATTCGTGCACGCGTGAAACCGTGCTGGACCAATTTCTCCATCTCTTTTTTGAATTCGCCTTTGCGTCCGCGGACGATCGGGGCGAGCACCATGACGCGATCTTCCGGCGTCAGCGACAACACACGCTGCACTATCTGTTCAGCCGACTGCCGGGCGATCTCCCTTCCGCATTGGGGGCAATGAGGGGTTCCGATTGAGGAGAATAAAAGACGAAGATAATCGTAAATTTCGGTAATGGTTCCCACTGTCGATCGCGGGCTTCTACTGGTAGTTTTTTGTTCGATCGAAATTGCAGGGCTGAGACCGTCTATCCCGTCGACATCGGGCCGTTCCATCTGATCGAGAAATTGCCGGGCGTAGACGGAGAGTGTCTCCACGTAACGGCGCTGGCCCTCCGCATAAATCGTGTCAAACGCAAGCGAGGACTTTCCCGAACCGCTGAGACCCGTGATAACCGTCAGAGTGTTACGAGGGATTTCGACGTCGATGTTCTTTAGATTATGCTGGCGCGCCCCGCGCACCGTAATTTTGGTAATTGCCATAATCCGTGGGAAGAATGTCCTTCCGTAACGTGGACGGGTCCTCAGAAATGTTGGAGAGTGGGAGTGTGCAGTTCTACTCACGTATCTTAGTTGCTAACAAGAGCAAGCGTCAAACGCGGGTAGATTGGCAGTATGGGACAGAATTCCCAATTTTTTACGACTGTCGCACTTCATTGAAAGTGGGCCGAATTTGAGTAACTTACTCGCCATTCTAGTAGTAGCGTTTACTTCGATCAGCGTGGTCGCTCTGGGGATTTTCTCTGCTTACGGGACAGTTTTAATGATCCTGAATGCTGTGTCGTATCGCTCGTCGCCTTCGTTAGCGAGAACTTTTCAGCTCGTGACCAGCGAAACGCAGGTGGGCGGAGACTAGATTTTCCCGTAAGGCTGACCACACCTCTGTATCAGTCCGAAATTTCTATTGTTGGAGACGGTTTTGAATCTGTTGCGGAGGTGGTGCTCCTAGCGGTCCACCCTGCTGCCCTTGCTGTTGTTGCAATTGCTGCTGCTGTTGCAATTCCTGGAGTAACTGCTGCGGAGTCTTAACGGCTGGCTGACCAGCACCACCCTGCTGCTCATCTGCCTGATTGGCTTGGTCCTCGGCAGGCGGGTCAGCTTCCATCGTCTCCTCTGCGTTGTCCTGGGCATTGGCGTCGTCATCTTGATTTGGAATCACGATGGCACCCTGACGAGGCACCATCATCTGAGCCGTGTTGGTACCCTGAGATCCTCCGGCGGGCTGGTCGGTACCTGAGGCCTTCTTCAAAAGCACCACCCTTTCAAGCGATGTAGGATCTTGGGGTGATCCCAGCAGCACGTAATTGAAACGAGAGCCGTTGAGTAATGAGGCCAAAACTTCTCTGGCTGGTCCCGGGCCAAATTGTCCCACGACTCGTTCGGTTGGGGTCGCGGGCATGTCTACGGTCGCACCAGTCTGACTCTCTACCTCTCGTAGAATCGCTCCCAGACTCGAATTCCTCGCCACAATTGTGAGCTGACCACCCTGAAACGCAACCCGCGGAGCTGAAGCAGGGAGTTGTTCAAGCGTAGGCGGGGCAGCCGGGACGGGTTGCGGCCCGAACGCCGGTCGCGCTTTGGAAGCCGAAGGCGTCTCGGTCCCCTGGATTTGGCCCGCCAAGGGTAAGGAAACACAGCTTAGGAGAAGTGCGAACGCGCCTTTTCGTATGTTCTGCATGACATACAAAGCGGGAGATTTGACCCGCTTTCACTATTAAAATTGTAGCACCGGGACGCGAGCGGTGGACCTGGGAATTGCGGCATCCGGCTAATGTTTTGGCGCGAAGTAGCCTTTGCGCGCCCGTACCTGGAGGTCTTTCTTAAGGGCCGTGATTGCAATAGAACGGTATCGTCCATCGGCATCGAAGTCCGCCGGACGATACGAAACCACATACTGACTGCGAAGCTCGTCCGCGATGGCTGAAAAAGAATTCTTGATGTCTTTCATCTTGTATGGAAAGAACGCTCTTCCCCCGGTGGCGTCGGCGAGTTGCTGCAGCACATTGTCGCCCCGCAAAATCAGTCCGCTATCATCGGTTGAAATGGCGTAGATGATGACTTCGGCGCGTTGCGCCATTTCTATCGCCTGAGCCCGGCTGACTTCGCTTTGATTGTCTTCGCCATCGCTTACAACAATGATGGCGCGGCGGGTCGGTCGTTCCCCGTTACCTTTATCAACATCCTTCATCAGCTTGTCTTGGCAGGCGCGGTATACCGCGTCGTAAAGAGCTGTGCCTCCGCCATTGTGAAGGCTCTGCACACCGCGAGCCAACAATGCCACGTTGTCAGTGAAGTCTTGCGACACTTGACTGTGACTGCTAAACCCCATCACGAAAGCCTTGTCATAGTTTGGACGCAAAGTCTGTTGCAGAAAACTGACGGTAGCCTGTTGCTCGAAATCGAAACGGCTTCGAACCGAGCCGCTGGTATCAACCAACAACCCTAATTGCAAGGGCAAATCAGTCTCGCGACGGAAGTTGTTAATTGATTGCGGCGGCTTATTGTCATCGAGAAAGGCGAAATCATTCTCGGCAAGATCGCGAACAAATTTTCCGTGCCGGTCGGTGGCGATGAACAGGACGTTAACCTCGTCCACTCGCTTCTTAATGGTGAGGACGGATTCATCGGGCGGGTTAAGGGCAAGTCCGGACGCGGAACTGGCAGTGCCTGGCGAAACATAGGAGGATTGCGACATGAGGGGAAGCCCCGCCCCGAGCAAAAATGCCACGATCCAAAGGTTTCGCGTGTACTTCATTCCCAACCTATCCAAAATTTGCACGCCTAACCACAGCCTACAGATTCCTCTACTAATTAGATGCACTTGGGGGGCCGAAGGCGACGCTGGACGCCGCTTTCCCTGTCCTGAATCTAGGAGATGGAGCGGGATGTGCCAAGTTACAAAAGGAGCACGCGTTAGTTCATACTGGTAAGCTTTATAGCGCAAAATCCTGCGGGGAGTCCAGGGAATGAAACTAATAAGGTTCGGTGAGGTGGGCCAAGAAAAACCGGGCGTGCTTCTTGAGGATGGCACGCGCGTAGATGCGTCTGCTATGGGCTCGGATTACAACGAAGACTTTTTCGGTAATGGTGGTTTGATCGAATTGGAAACGTGGTTACGGAATAGCGGTTCCTCCAGTCCACGAGTCGCGCCATCGATACGTCTCGGACCTCCCATTTGCCGGCCCAGCAAGATCGTCTGCATTGGACTCAATTATCGTGATCATGCCGCCGAAACCAAGGCGCAGGTCCCCAAGGAACCAGTCATCTTTTTCAAATCAACCACCGCGCTGGTGGGGCCGAATGACGGCTTGGTGATCCCTAAGAATTCAACAAAAACGGACTGGGAGGTTGAGCTGGCGGTTGTAATCAAGAAGAGGACCCTTTACGTATCGAAGGAAGATGCTCTTGATTACGTTGCCGGTTTTGCCCTCCATAATGATTATTCCGAACGTAGCTTTCAAAAAGATCGCGGGGGGCAATGGGTAAAGGGAAAAAGCGCGGATACGTTCGCTCCATTGGGACCCTTCCTCGCAACTCTCGATGAGATTCCGGACTTCGGCGATCGGCGCATGTGGCTTAAGGTGAATGGAGAGCTTCGACAAAACAGTTCAACCGCAAATATGATCTTTGACGTTGCTACGTTGGTTTCTTATGTCAGCGAATTCATGACCCTCCTTCCTGGTGATGTCATCAGCACCGGAACTCCAGCGGGCGTGGGCATGGGCATGAATCCCCCACAGTATTTGAGCGCTGGCGATGTTGTGGAACTAGGCATTGACGGCCTGGGAGAATCTCGGCAACAAGTGGCGCAATACAAATAGCAAGGCGACTTGACGCCTCACCATGCAAAATAAGGTTCTGAGAATCGATCCCAGAGACAACGTACTGGTCGCGCTCACCGACCTTAAGCAGGGCGAGCAGATACAGTTCGACCGCGAAATTTACGATTTGGTTTCAAACGTTCCTGCTAAGCACAAGTTTGCGACGGAAGATCTTGCAGTCGGCGCAAGTGTGATTATGTACGGCGTTCTAGTTGGGAAGACAGTAAGGCCGGTTCGCCGAGGAGAGTGGCTGAACACGGGAAATATCCACCACGAAGCTTCTCCGTTTCACGAGAAATCGGAAGAATATCGCTGGACGCCTCCCGACGTTTCGCGCTGGACTGAGCGAACTTTTTTGGGATATCAACGATCAGATGGCCAGGTTGGTACGCGAAACTACTGGCTTGTGGTACCCCTAGTGTTTTGTGAAAACAAAAACATCAATGTGCTCAAACAGGCTTTCGAAGAAGAGTTGGGTTTTGCGCCGTCTCGGATATACCGCAAGCAAGTCGCGGAGTTGGCGAAGCTTTATCGGGCAGGCGGAAAAGAACAGCTCGACTCTCGGCAATTATTAGGAGACGGCGCCGAGCCTCAGCCGACTTCAAACTTCGAAAATCGGGTTTTCGAGAACATCGACGGCATCAAGTTCCTTATTCACCAGGGAGGTTGCGGAGGAACGCGCGAGGACTCCACCAATCTTTGCGGACTCATTGCTGGCTACATTCACCATCCCAATGTTGCCGGTGCTACGGTTCTTAGTCTGGGCTGCCAGAATGCGCAGGTTGGAATTCTTCGGCGACAGATTTTCCACCGCGATCCGAATTTCAATAAGCCATTGCTCATCTTTGAGCAGCAACAGAGCGGTTCGGAATTTGAGATGCTCACGGAAGCGATACGACAGACATTTCTCGGGCTGGTCGAGGCGAACAAGTCCAAGCGCACACCCGCGGCGCTTTCCCATTTGTGCGTGGGGGTGAAGTGCGGTGGATCTGACGGGTTCTCTGGCCTCTCGGCCAATCCAGCCATTGGATTCACCAGCGATTTGCTGGCGGGTCTCGGAGGCAGGACGATCCTCGCGGAATTTCCAGAACTATGCGGGGTTGAACAGAATCTCATCGATCGCAGCGTCGACAGGGAAGTTGCTAACCGATTCATTCAGTTGATGCGAAATTATGAAGCCCGCGCCAAGTCGGTGGGCGCCGGTTTTGAAATGAATCCTTCTCCTGGAAATATGCGGGACGGATTATTGACTGACGCGATGAAGTCCGCCGGGGCCGCGAAAAAAGGCGGCACATCACCAGTCACCGCTGTACTTGATTACCCTGAATACTCCAGCGAGCGGGGATTGAATCTTCTATGCACTCCAGGTAACGATGTGGAATGCGTTACCGGACAAGTGGGCGCTGGGGCAAATGTAGTTCTCTTCACGACAGGCCTCGGTACACCGACGGGAAATCCCGTCGCTCCCGTCGTGAAACTTTCCACCAATTCACGTCTGGCTCAGCGTATGCACGACATTATTGATATCGACACCGGCGCGATTATCTCCGGCGAAAAGACGATTAAGCAAATGGGTGAAGACATCCTGGAGTTAGTCATAAAAGTTGCCAGTGGCGAGGTTCAGACGAAAGCAGAGCAAAAAGCGCAGGAAGACTTTATTCCCTGGAAAAGAGGGGTTTCGCTCTGACAGACCCCGGCGGCAACAATGATTTTCGGCTGGACGCCAAGATCGCGGTCGTGACGGGCGGTGGCAGCGGCATTGGACGTGCGATCGCGCTGAAATTTGCGGCCTACGGAGCAACCCTGCGAATTTTGGATATCAACACGAAAGATGGGGAAATTACTTGTCAGGAAATCATAGCATCGGGCGGCAATGCCTCCGCTCATGCCTGCGATGTCACGAACCACGACGGAGTCAAGTCTCTCTTCGAGGAGCTTTTTCATAGAGAACGGATCCACATTCTCGTGAACAATGCCGGCATCTCGCATATCGGAACCGTGGAAAGCACGACCGAAGCGGATTTCGACCGTATCTTTCAAGTGAATGTGAAGGGATTCTATAACTGCATGCAGGCATGCGTCGGGCATATGAAAGCCCACGGAGGTGGCGTGATCTTGAATATGGCTTCGATCGCTGGTTCTGCTGCTCTTTCCGACCGCTTTGCTTATTCCATGAGCAAGGGTGCAGTGATTGCGATGACCTATTCTGTCGCCAAGGATTACCTCAGCCACAACATTCGCTGCAATTGCATTTCACCGGCCAGGGTTCATACTCCATTTGTCGATGGATATCTGAAGAAAAATTATCCTGGGCGAGAGAAAGAAATGTTCGAGAAATTGTCTCAGGCGCAACCGATAGGAAGAATGGGAGAGCCGGATGAGGTCGCTTCACTCGCACTCTTTCTGTGTTCGGAGCAGGCATCGTTCATCACCGGTGTGGATTACCCCCTGGACGGGGGTTTCATGAACCTGCGGTAACGGCTGTGTCTATACTTAGCGCGATTCGACAGTTAGAAAGTGAACGGCGAAATAGAGATGACAACTCGACCTCATTCCGCTGCGCTCTCGCGAGTTGTCAACATCGAGGACCTCCGCCTCTTGGCGCGCCGTCGATTACCGAAGGCTGTGTTTGACTACCTGGATGGGGGCTCGGAGGGCGAGGTAACACTGCGCGAGAATTGCTGTGCGTTTGAAGACGTTACGTTTCGGCCGCGGCATGCCGTTTACGAGCCTCACTGTGAGTTGGGAACGCGCCTGCTCGGTTTCGATCTGTCTTTCCCTGCGTTGCTCGCTCCTGTCGGTTACAGCAGGCTGATGCATCCCGGCGGAGAAGTCGCTGCGGCTC
>JGI12635J15846_10001585_pt1 | contig 19916 bp, 15 predicted proteins | sample BlaSpr_A8_OM2_M2_FD_15846 | JGI IMG/M metagenome (IMG submission 15846) | reverse complement strand
ATGCATCAAGGCAAGCTCCTGCTCGCGCTCGAAGTTCTGAAACGTAGCGGTCGAGTTCAGCAGATTCCCGAAGATTTCCTTCCTCACATGCTCCTGCACGGCCTGCCGCACAACTAACGTGGCCGCGCCAGTGAGAGCTACTGATACCAGCAGTCGAGAAAGAAAAAACTTCGTGCGCATTTGAAGCCGGAACATATGAGATTTCGCCTTACTTCGCCCTTCCTCCTACTGCAGGCGGCTGACCGTCTCCTCCTACACCACAAACTTGTAGCCTGCGCCGTGAACCGTCAAAATATGAATTGGAAAAGCGGGATCCTTCTCAAGCTTCTGACGAAGCTTCAAGATGTAGTTGTCCACGGTGCGCGTCGAAGGATAGTTGTCGTATCCCCACACCTGATTTAGCAGGTCGTCGCGCGAAGTCACCCGCTCTGGGTTATTGACGAAGAATTTGAGGAGCTTGAACTCGTGCGCGGTAAGTGCGACCGTCTTGCCGGCGCGCGTCAAGACCATTCTGGAAAAGTCGACCGCAATGTCATCGAAGGAGAACTGATCCCCCGAGCGCACTGGCCTACTCGAGCGGCGCATGGCGGTGTGCACGCGCGCCAGGAGCTCTTTGGGGCTGAAGGGTTTTGTCACATAGTCGTCGGCACCGAGTTCGAGCAACAGCACTTTATCAGTTACGTCGGTTCTCGCGCTGAGCACGATCAGCGGCAGCAAAGGAGAATCCCTTTTGATTTCCCGGCAGACCTCGCGCCCAGGCTTCCCCGGCAGGTTCAAATCCAGAATGACGAGATCTGGAGGCGCGCTACGGAACGATTCCAGCCCTGTGTTGCCGTCCGCGGCGATTTGAACCGCATAATTTTCCGATTCAAACAGCCGTTTCAGCGCCTTTTGGACCGAACGGTCGTCTTCGATGACAAGGATTCTTTCCATCTGCGATTCGTCCTGTAAAGCAGGAGCAACGATCCTTCGGCCTTTCGAAACTCAGTTAGAATCTCTCGCGTCCTCATCCGATCTTTCTTCAACCATATACCAGATACATGTTTCGCCGACAAAGCGAAAGAGCCCAGTCGGGTCATTATCCTTGTCAAGGAAAAGAGACAGACTCTTGACGCCCAGATGACAACCCGCTCCACGCACCTTTCTAAACTATGCCCTCCTGCGCGGCAGAGGAGTTCTTTGTCAGGGCGCATTGCGAATCGCGCCTGCAACTGAAGTGCCTCCGCGCCGAGACGAAAAGGTCGAAGTAGCGGAGAAGATTCGCCGATAAGCACTCCAGAGATCTTCTTCGTTCTTTCTGCGGATAAAGCGTTTCAAATTCAGACCCCAGACCACATCGCTTGAGTGAGTAAAATTCAGGGTGGTGAATGGAATTTCTATTGTCGCGGTCCATCCGTCAGAAGCAATGCGTGCCGCTGACGTCCATACTCCGTCCCACCCCCGGTCGAAGTCACCTCCATCGGCGCCGCCTTGCTCCTCCACGATAAGACCATCGTTCTGGGTGCCAAGTGGGTTGACCTCGAAAACGTACGCTCCACGGCGATCGTGGTTCGAATCGATCAGGATTTCGAAATGGTCATCCAAATTGTGACTCACATCGCGACGCAGTTCCGTTGCCACAATCCGCGATGGCTGGGAATCGTGACAACGAATGCCAAAGTAAACCGCGTGGCGCGTGTACAGAATCCGCACTTCCGTCTCCTCGGTCGGCGGATTGTTTTCGAATGGCTCTCGCTGGCGAAAATCGGTGATCGGCTGGGCATTGAGCCAGAGGGGATCGCCGAGAGTTCCATCAAGTTTTGGGGCGTGGTCCACTGACACGGCTTCTGCCACCCGCGCGTCCGATTGGGGAACCGAGGGCAACCCAGTCAAACGGGGTCGAGCAGCGCCGCAACACTGTGAGAACAATGCGGAAGCTAGATACCCGCCACATATAAGGCGGTGCAGCTGCTTGCGTAAGTTCGTCACGTGTCCCTGTGCCTCCACGCAGAGCCCATTTCAGTCTTCCAATGGCGGCAGCATCTTTGAGACTTCGGCAGCCCGGGGCCTAACGACCACAGGATCATCCCTCCGGATTTTGCCCGTCGCGGAAAACCAGTACACGCTTCGCGAATTGTGCGATGTCCTGTTTGTGCGTATTAGGCCTCCGACCGTTCCTCGACGGGCTGAATCCCTACGAATTCCTTGTAGAGCAAAAGATCATAAAGAATCTTTAGAGCGCCGGCGAGGAAGAAGGGCACGTTTATCCAGGAAATCCGCGCAAACATAAACCCAACGAACAAAGTGCTGATGGCGGCGCCAGTGGTCCGGGCCACGCCCGTGATTCCGGCGGCCGCGGACCGCTCGTCCTTGCTCACGACCGCCATGACATAGGACTGCCGCGTGGGAACATCCATTTGGCTGATACTGAATCGTAGGAGGAGCGCCAGAACCGCCAGCGAAAGATTGGGCATCAGCGGGACAAGAATGAGCAGAATGTTGGAAGGAAGATGCGTGAGGACCATCGTGTTGACCAGGCCCCAGCGCGCAGCACCGCTTCGTTCACGAACAGAGAAGATTCGGTTCGCCTGGTTGCCCCCCCCCGAATCCCTATGCGCAAGAGCTTTGTTCATGCTGATTAGAAAGTCTGGCTGCGACGCAGGAGGCAGCGGGTTCGAGTTCCCTCGCTCCCACCAAATTTCTCACTTCAAGGATTTCCAGACAGTACCGAAGCTCACCCGACTTCGACTCGCCCGTCCAGTAGTTCGGGATTCACGGTGCGAAAGAATAGGTCCACTTCACGGCGAATCTAGTCTCGCGCACTTGCGGCGGGTTTGCCGGAGCAATGCTGGCGAATTGCGTCCCAACGTTGTAGATAATGTAGAGATCGCTGTCGGGGCGGTAGTTGTAGCGCAAGCGAAGATTGGCACTGGCAGCCTGTGTGTTGGATGTATTCATCTGAATGAGGCTGGTGAACGTCAAGAAGCGGCTAAACGAATAGTTGCCTTGTAAGCTCGCCAGCACCACGGAAAAATGACCGTTCGTCACTGGCAATCGGAAGCGATCCCAGGTCTCGGAAACGGAGATCGAGAACTTTGCAGTCGGCCGATAATCGGCCCGGACCCGGAATTCATTCAGAGTCCCACCGTAATAGCCGCCAAAGCGTTCGAAGAAATTGTAAGTGAACCTTCGATCTTGCCCCGACCCGTAGGTGAGCTGATGACGGGCGAAGTGATACAGGCCGTTCGGGATGAATACCTTCTTGTAAATGTGAAACGGCGTCGTAATTCGTTGTGTAAACACGTCGGCGATATCGTCGTCGGTGTAACCGCCGTTGTTGAACTCGGCGCGGAACGTGCCCTGCCATTCTTGCGTCGAGACCTCGTTACGCGTATCGGGCGCGTGGAGAATGAATCCTTCGAATTGCAATTCGCGGACGCCACTGATCTTGGGTCTCACTTTGAATGTTAAATTCCCGTACGTTTCGTTGGAATCCACCCGCTCAATGAACCCTACTTCCGGGTTAAAGTTTGGTCCGATTTTTCTCCGCTCGACGATTCCATCCAGCCAGTTCGAGCGGTACGACAGGGAGGCTCCGACATCACTGGCACCGCTTGGGTCTCCAGGTGATCGCGTTCCAGCCATGTGGGCGTCAACGAACCAGTCTTTGTAGAAGATGAGACGGGTGTCGACGCCGCCAGTTTGATTGAAACTGTCCTGTACATCTCCCGATCGCTTGTCGATGCCCATCACACCGATATAAGAGCCGGCCCACAGTGATTCTTTCACTCGTGCGACGGCATAATTTGCATAGGGATTGGGTCCACTCGAACGGGTGTCGACGTCCATTACGCCCACCTCCATGCGACCAAATGTCCCGGTTAGTTTGACTCCGCCATTGAGGGGCACCTGTTGTCCGGTTATCGGATCAATTCCAATCTGACGGCTAAAGAACAATTGATCCTGGTCGCCGATGTCGAAGTTGAAGATCCCTGCGTTTTCGAGGAAGAACTGGCGCTTCTCCGGAATGAAGACCTTGAACGGTGTGAGATTGAACGGCTGAAGATCGACTTCGGCATCGGCAAAATCCGTGTTTCCCGTCACATTCAAAATGAGGTTTGAGGTGAGGCCATACTTAATGTCGACTCCTCCCGTCAGCGGGAACTGGGGGTCCTGCCCCGTCTGCTTGTCGTAGCGTGCCACCCCGTAAGGCTTAACAATGAAGAGCCTTCCGCTTCCGATGTCCTTAATGCCCCGCAGCTCTCCTGCCTCCGAGACCTTGGTGATCCCAAAAGTTCGTCGGTAAGCGCTCCAGAGGTCCTCTTCGTTCTTTCTACGGATAAAGCGTTTCAAATTCAAACCCCAGACCACATCGCTTGACTGAGTGAAATTCAAGGTTGTGAATGGAATTTCTATAGTCGCGCTCCATCCGTCAGGAGTGATGCGCGCCTCTGACGTCCACACTCCGTCCCACCCCCGGTCGAAGTCTCCTCCATTTGTGTCTCCTTGCTCCTCCACGATGAGGCCGTCGTTTTGGGTACCAAGGGGATTGACCTCGAATACGTATGCGCCACGGCGATTGTGGTTCGAATCGATCAGGATTTCGAAGTGGTCGTCCAAGCCTTGACTTACGTCCCGCCGGAGTTCGGTCGCGATGATCCGCGAGGGCTCGGAGTCATGGCAATGAATCCCGAAATACACGGCGTGTCGCGTGTAGAGAATGCGTACTTCTGTTTTCTCGGTTGGCGGCTCGCCTTCGTGGGGTTCTCGTTGACGAAACTCCGTAATGGGTTTGGCGGATTGCCAAAGCGGGTCGTTCAAGGTTCCGTCGAGCCTTGGGGCGTGATCGATATGCGTTGCTTCCGAACTAATCCGAACGGACTGGCCCTTCGCGGGCGGAGCTTCGGCGTTCGCGCCAGACGGTCGAAATACCAAGAGACACAGACTAAGAAGACCGCACGCAAAACTGGCCTGGCTGCGGGAGAAGTTGCTCATGGAACTTGGATTTGCGGTCCGTCAATCCCGCGTCTCATAAATTCATAATTCGGCGCACTCGTTCGCACCTGCCAGGGCCTTAGCCTTTTTACACGCTATTCGGGCACTCCATAGTTCCATATTTGCGCGGGTTCCAATCCCGAGGCCGGCACGCCGACGTACAAACTCGTTCCATAGAAAATGCCCGTGCGCACGCCCACTGCGGAGGGGATATTTGCGGACAGCGTATAGTGGTCCGGGTCATTCTGTTGGACCACGCTGATAAATCCTTCGCCGCCGAGCGCATAAATGCGCTTGCGCTCCGCGTCGTAATAGACATCGTCGCAGGATCCTCCCACCTGTACTCTCGCAACTTCCTTACCGGTATCGGAATCAAGCACCATTAGGAACGGAGGTCTCCGAGTGACAACGAAGAGCCGATGATTGTCTTCATCGAGGGCCATTGGATAATTCGCTTTGACTCCGTTGAGCCCCCACTTGGTCAACTCGCCGGTTTTCCGGTCGATGACGTTGACCACGCTCCCGTCCTCCGGGACATTCACGAAAATGCGAGACCCCTTCTTTTCTAGCTGGAACGACTCAGAGTGACCGCCACTACCCTTGAGGTCCTTCCCGACATGGGTTTCCGTTACCGCATCGATCATAGCGATGCCGCCCACGACGCCGACAAAAACCCGTTTTGAATCTTCATCCCATCGCAGGTTGTCGGTGTCGGATTCCGCGCCCAAGTCGATGCTCTTGCGAAGAGCGTACGTCTTGCCGTCATAAACTTTGACCACACCGCTTCCCGCGTTGGCTACAAAGATTTTGTCCAATCCTGGGACGTAGAGTACGCCCTGGGGTTCGTTCAACCCCTTGACGCTCTGAACGACCTTGGCCTCAAAGGTATTCACAATCTCCATCGAATTGTTACCCAGGGCGGCAAAAATCAGGAGCCGGCGTTTGGGGAATGCGGTGAAATGATCGATACGACCCGCGACACCCGGCACCGGTATTTTTTGAATGAGCTGCAGCGGCGCAAGTTCGCGGTTCGGCGCCTGAGGCGCCGCGACTGCACTCTTCGTATTTCGCATCATAAGCAAACCCAAAGTACCCAATGCCACCAGACCAACAGCCAGCCACTTCTTCATATCTCCTCCTGAGAGAGATTCTTTTACTGCTTCCTCTAAAGAATCCACCGTGTCCGAAGAATTTCAGGGCTCTGGTTCGAAGACAAGAATAGCGGCCCCTTCGTTCTCATGAGCGGGTGCGGCGACGTAGTAGCGATTCAGCTCAGGGGACCAAAACGACGTGCCGGCACCTGATTTCGTGGGTATCTTCCCGATGGTTTCGTAATGATCGGCATCATTCTGCTGGTAGGCGAAGATGTACCCGACGTCATAATCGCGGCCCCCGGAAACGTAGACGCGTTTGTGCGCGGTATCGAAATAGACCCCGTCCATGCCCTCAACGGTCGGGAGATTTGCGACCTCCTTGCCCGTCTGAGAATCCATCACAATCATCCGCGGGGGCGTGCGTGTCCCGATAAACAACCTGTGCGTTTTTTCATCAAACGCTCCGTCACCATTCCGCTGGCTGCTGACAGGCCACGTGGACACCACCTCGCGTTTCTTCGTATCCACAACTTGAACCTTGCTTGCGGCGGACACGAAGACGAACAAGGTCTTTCTGGACTCGTCCAGCAGAAGCTCTGCCGGGTGCGCTTCCACTCGGACGTCGCCAAGGTGCTTATCCGTATTGGCGTCGATAATCCCGACTTCCCCGTAATCCTTACCTGCATCCTTACCTCCGTATCCGACGTACAGAAGTTGCGTATGGGGATCGTAGGCAACACGGTTGGGTCCTAGATCCAGCTTGATCGCGTCCAGCAGGTCGAGGGTGTCGGCGCGGAATACACGGAGCATCCCATCATCTCCACTAGCGACGAACACCTTATTGAGGGATGGCACGTAGGCAATACCCTGTGTTTTCTTAAATCCAGGAATGCTTTTCAACCATTTGCCAGTCTGAAGATCGACCACTTCGAGTGAGCCATTCTCGAGTCCTGCCACAAAGAGCCGTTTGCCTTTGACATCTACATCCATGTGGTCAATGCGGCCTTTGACGTTCGGCATGGAAATGGTTTGTACGAGTCGGAGGGGAACACGGTCCTGCGCATAGGCTTGGGTACTCAATGACGCGAGCACAGTTAGACTGAGCACAGAAAACATCTTCATGAAGATTCTCCTCCTTGACGCCGGCAGCTTTGTCTCCCAGGAGCCGCGGGTTGCCAAGCTGCGCCCGTACGGGGACAGGAATGGCTATGGATGCGCCCTACAAGCGTGGACCCTGTTCCGTAATCTCGTACACCGGCTGCTCCTACAAAGCTACTTAAGATTTGCTGAAGAAATCGTAAGGAGCACGGTGGAACGTGCCTCCACTACCCTCCGACACCTCCGTATCCCGGTTACCGCCCCTCCGGCGGCGGAACGGCTATGAATGCTTTGTAGAGCAAAAGATCGTAGACGATTTTCAGTGTGCCGGCCATAAAGAACGGCACATTGATCCAAGAAGGCCGGGCAAACATAAAACCCACGAACAAGGGGCTGATGGCAGCACCTGTCGTTCGCGCGACACCCGTGATTCCAGCGGCCGCCGAGCGTTCTTCCGCGCGCACCACAGCCATCGTGTACGACTGCCTGGTCGGAACATCCATCTGGCTGATACTAAAACGCACGAGAAGAACCAAAACCGCCAGCTTAAGGTTGGGCATCAGCGGCACAAGAATGAGCAAAATATTGGAAGGGAGGTGCGTGAAGACCATGGTGTTTACAAGTCCCAAGCGCGAGGCCAGACGAGATGCCAGTAGTGCCGAAATCCCCGCAAAGATGTTTGCCCAAAAGAAAATGACACCGAGTGTTCCAGGGTTTACACCGAATCGTAGGTAGAACCAATAAGCGGCGAAGCTCTGCACCACGAAACCACCGGCAAACGAGTCCAAGGCGAACAAACTCGAAAGTTTCATAACCACTCGGTGGGAATGGCCAATCCCGAAAAAGTTCCCGATCGTTCCGGGCAAAGCCGACCCTTCTTGCGGCAAACTCACTTCCGCCGCAGGCGAAAGACGAGTAAAGGAGTACGCCAACATAACACCCAGAACCGCGTACAGAACCACGACTACGCGATAGGTTCCCACAGGCGTCAGTGTGGATCTTTGCAGCGCATGCGTGACTGTCCCGCCGAAGAGCGCCCCCATCGCGGTCGCCACCGAGCCGGTTAGCGTGTACCAGGCAAATACCTCCGTCCTGGATCGCTGGGAAACCACGTGAGAAAGCGCGGCCTGCTCAATCGAAAGAAACGGGCCCACTTCGTTACCACTTGGGCTGATGACACCAATCGTGCCGGCGATAATTAGGAGTAAAAGATTCTTGGTGCAAGTAAATGCCACGCCCGCAGCCGCCATGAGAATGGCTCCGACAATGAGCATGCGCCGCCGGCCAATCCGGTCCGCTCGAGTCGTGAGATAGAGGGAAACCACCACATCGCCGGCGAGCGTGAGGGTGAGAAGTATGCCTACTTGGGATTCGCTGAGCCCCACGGCGATCAGGTAAAAGACCAGGACTACGGATAGCGATCCATACGCAAATAGGCGCATGAACCGAGTAAAAAACAAAAGCCACCCATCACGGGTCAGTCCTTTGAGTACGCCGGGTACTACGTCGATTGTCAGCATCGTAATTGTATGGCACCCGCTCTGGGCGATCGAAGAATTGGCATGCGCTTCGTCGAGAGATGCGTTCCGTCTACGGATTGATTACGGCGTCATACACGACCATTCGCGCCACGCCTTTGCCGTCCGCCTCCTGCTCGGGCGCGTAGACACGGTGCGTGTCGGGGTCCACTGCCAAGCTGTGCACTTTCTTCTGAACTGGAAAGTCTTGCAGCTTGCGGTAGCGGTCTGGATCATCCATTTGGAACACCGAGATGGCGCCGCTCGAACACGCCACGTAAATCCGCTTGAGACCGGGATCGAACTTGATTACGTCCGGACCGCCCGCCATCGGCAGGAAGGCGATGGGCTGGTGAGTGTCGAGATTGAAGACTGTCATGAGGTCGTTCCCCTCGCAAGAGAGAAAGGCACGATGATGTTCCGGGTCGAGAGTCATCCCGTGATTCCCTTCGCAGCGCCCAACCGGATAACGCCCTACCACTTCATCCGTAGCCGGATCGATGATCGCGAAAATATTCTTGTCCTGGAGGTTGACGTACACCTTCTGGGCGACGGCATCGTATTGGGGCATCCCGGCTTCGCTATCAAAGTGTAGCGTCTTCACGATATTATCCGTTCGAACATCCACGATGGCTTCGGCTTTGCCTCGTTCGTCGGAAACGTAGAGCTTGTGGAATGGCGCAGCGTAGGCGCTGCCGTCCGGCTTCGCTTCGGTGGGAATTTTCTTGATTACTTTCATCTGCCGAAGGTCCACCACGCCAATGGTGTTGTCGCCGGCATTCGACGTGTACGCCTTCTTTAATTCGGGGACGTACTCAACGCCTTCTGCCCCTGGCGTATCCAAAACCGTGGCTACAATTTTGTTTGTGCGCAGATCAATGACGTACATCTGCCCTGCGGCGAGATGCGCTGAGAGCAAATAGTGGTCGTCTGGCGTAATGGTGAGATAGTCGAACCGCTTCCCTGCCGGCCCCGGCAGATCGAATTCTGTCACTTTCTTAAGTGCGGGAGCGCCCGGCTTGGCCGAAAGTCCCAGTGCTCCTGTAAGCGCGATGACTCCAAGGAACAGCAAACCTTTATTTCGCATATGAAGCCTCCGGTGATTTCTTTAAACAACTTGCCAATCTCTACCCTTTGCAAAGTAGCAGGCCCCGTGGATATGGCCCCCAAGAGGGTTAAAGTGGAGAGAATAAAAAAGGAATTCGCGCAGTTGTAATTGCGTCTCTCCACCCTCGACTGAGATCGCGGTCTTATTCATGTCTTGGCCGAGTGTAAAAGGAACGCGGTGACCCATTCCTTGCGATGGAGCACCCTCACCCAAGTTGTCTGTGTCTGCGCTAAACGTCTTAGCGAAATTCCCTGCCGTGTTTCTTCAACAGCAGCACAGGAAGTTCGCGGCACGACCTCACTTCGTGTGAATTTTATCCAGAGCGGCCTTAATGCCTTCTGCGACTTCTTCCGTCGGCCCATATCCCCAGAAATGCATGAAGAAAAGGCGAGGCTGCTCGGTCAGCATGTGGCTATGCAGTCCGGTGACTTCGATATGATGTTCTTCGAGCGCTGAAATAACAGGATTGACTTCCTCCGCTATCAGAACGAAATCTCCGGTTGTTGCCAATTTTCCTGTGCCCGCCTCTTGAAAGTTAATGGACTGGGCAACTCCCAACGAAGGGGGCATGGTCATCCCGCCGGGCGTCATCGTGATCGGTTCGGCGCGGGGGACTCCGAAGGCCAGAACTCCTCCGGTGAATTTACCCGTCTGCGCGAGTGTGCCTTGTACGGCTTTCACGAATGCGGGTTCTGCGGTGGCTTCAGGAGCCGCGGGTTTTGCCATCGGTGTCTTGGATTCGGCCAACGCGGCCTTGAAAGATTCGGCTAATTCGCCGGCCTTCCCGTGACCCATGTAGTGTATGTACATGACGTGAGGAGTCTCACCCAGCAGATGATTGTGGAGCGCAGTAATTTCTATCCCACGTTGTCTTAGCTTGGACATCACGCCGCTTACTTCATTCGGAAGCAGAACGATGTCTCCCATCACCATCGCGTCGTCGTCGGTGCCGGCGAAGGCCGCCCAAGTACCCAGCGCCAGTCCGGGCTTGATGGCGACACCGTGCAGCGTGACATGCAGATCGGTGCGCGGAAACCCGACCCTGTAAACGTCACCCATTTTCTGGCCCGAGCGTCCTAGGATTTGGTCCAGTTTGGCTGAGTCTAATCCTTGTGCACCAACTACGGCAGGAACTAAGAAACAAATGCTTGCGAATAGGATTATTATTCCTTTTTGCGTGAAAAGAATCATGTGACGAACCTCCTCATGTTGGATTTTGAAAAATCGAGAAATCAGGGTTCCTACTGCTCCTTCAACTGTTGACTTGCGTACTCGTACAGTGCGTCGTACACCGGAAACTCGCGCGCCAAGCGCTCCTCGTCGCTGATCCCGGATGCGGCGAAGCCAAGCGCCATGGCGCGCAAACCAAGACTCTCCGGAGAGACATGCTCCTGCCCTTTGACGTCTGCGCCCCGGACGATCAATGCGAGGCGGTGAAGCGCCGGATCCGTGAGGTTGTAGTCCTCCAGAATTGTCTCAAACGTACAGCGCTCTCCCCGGTGGTTCAGCTTTACTTCGGGAAACAGAGTTGCATCGAATGGAATCGCTTCCTCCTTCCGCGCGGCGTCGAGAAGATGCTCTTCGGGTACGAAAAGGAACTCCGCTTGCGGGTCAATGAAACGTCGAATGAGCCAAGGGCAGGCAACCCGGTCCACTTTAATGTTGGTTCTCGTAACCCATTTCATAGAGAATCTCCTCGAATTGCCGGCATCCAACCGAAGACCAGCAGATCACTTTCCTGAACTCTTCGAGTCCGGGGAGCTTTGTCTCGTAGTCACATGAGTCCCAGCACGCAATTCGTCCGTGCCTCGAACGGCAACGTCATCCCCCTCCCGCAGTTCGCCGAAAACTTCGGTCTGCTTTCCGTCGGCTTCGCCTACTTGGATATTGACCCATTCCGTGTTCCCATCCCGGATGCGAACGACAAACGTCGCTTCTGTGGTTCGGGCCACTGCGGATGTGGGGACGAAAAGAGTGGGTTGCGATCGGCTGACAGGCCAAACCACCTCCGGAAACATTCCGGAGGCCAAATGTCCATCACTGTTCGTGACATCAAGCTCGACGGGCATCGTTCGTGTTTTTACATCGACGGCGTGAGCAATTCGCGCAATTTTTCCAGAGAAAGCTTGATTCGGAAAAGCAGGGACACTGAATTGGACATTAGCTCCTTCCTTCATACCGGCCACATACTTTTCGGGGACAGGAACAAGGAGCCGCAAACGTGAAGTCTTTTCCACGCGCACGATGGGGACTCCAATTCCCGAACCACTGGCCGGCCCCACGAGTGCTCCTGGATGAACGTTTCTTTCCGTCACAACACCGTCGAACGGCGCTCGCACTTGCAGATACCCTTCAATTTCGCTGAGTGATTTCAATGCTGACCGTGCAGCCTGGGCGCCCTCACGGACGGATTCAACCCGTGCACGGTCTGCCTCGACCGCCTTTTGCGCGACCTCCAAGTCATTTCCTGCAACAACGCCTGGAGTCGCGGAAGCGGACTTGAGTCTTTGGTAGGTGCTATCGTCCGAGGCTAGTTTTGCCTCGGATTCGGCGCGTTGAGCCTCCGCTCCCTGGAGTTTCGATTGCGCCTCGGCGCGCTGGGCGGCAATTTCAGGAGCCACAAGGCGCGCCATGAGTTGTCCCGCCTTCACAACCGATCCACGATCTACGCTGATCGAATCCACGAATGCGGTAACTTTTGGATAGATGGCCACGACCTCATACGGCTGCAGTTCTCCCGGCAGGCGCGCGGAAATGGCCAGTTTCTTGGATACGACCTTTGCAACTTCCACAGTGGGAGTGGACGCCGCAGTCCCTTGTGAGTTTGCTGCGTTGGCGGAGCCGCCTGAGTTCGAGCCACATGAGATGCACAAACAAGCGCTTCCGGCGAGGACGATGTTAAATAGAACCTCAATTCGACTCATAGAGCTTCTCCCTGCAATGGATTCTGATTCCCCGTTTGCTGGCTGGCGAAAGCGCTTTGGGGATCCTCAGGATCCAGTGACGGCGATTTCACTCCAGCTCGCTCCTGGACCATGGAAAACACCAGAGGCAGGATCAGCAGAGTCGCAGCTGTGGCAAACAACAACCCGCCAATGACCGCGCGTCCGAGAGGCGCCGTTTGCTGGGCCCCTTCGCCAAGTCCCAGCGCCATGGGGATCATGCCTGCGATCATCGCCATGCTGGTCATCAAGATGGGTCTCATGCGGGTTTGCGCGCTGTGGATCGCGGCGACGCTTGACGTGTTCCCGGCGCGGCGGTACTCCTCGGCGAAAATGATAAGCAGAATGGCGTTCGCGACGGCGACCCCAATGGCCATGATGGCTCCCATAAAGGACTGCACGTTCAGAGTGGTCCGCGTGATCAGAAGAATGAAAATCACGCCGCAAACGACAGCCGGAATGGTCGACAAGACGACGAATGCCAGCTTCAAGGACTGGAAATTGGCCGCCAGTAGGAGAAAGATGACCACGACTGCGAGAAGTAGCCCTACTCCGAGGTTCGACAATGTTTGCTTCATCGGGCCAATCTGCCCGCGCACGTTGACCTTCACACCACGAGGTGGAACTCCAGCGCGTTTGATTGCTTCATCTAACTGTTTCGATACCCGGCCAAGGTCCTGGCCGGACACGCTCGCGGTAAGTGTCACTATCCTTTGTCCGTTTAGCCGATGATATTCCCCGACGACATTGCCGTAGTTCACTTGAGCCACGTCGCCCAACAAAGGATGAGAAGCGGTGCCCGGTGTGACGGGAATGCGCTCAACGTCCTGGATCGAGGCCATTTCCGATTGAGGAACTTGCACTTGGACTTGATATCCGACACCTGATTTTGGGTCGGCCCAGTAGTTCGGAATGACAAAGCGGCTCGAAGAAGTTGCGGCCAAGAAAGAGCGGCCTACGCCAGCCGCGGTTACTCCCAGTTGCCCGGCACGTTCACGGTCGATGTTGACGTCCACGCTCGGATAGTCCAACGGTTCGTCGTACTGAAGGTCGCGGAGTGCGTGAACCTGGGCGAGTTCACCGCGAACCTTTTCGGCAAACGCCCGGCTCGCCCCGAGGTCTGGCCCACTCACGTTGATTTCCACCGGGGTGGGAGCGCCGAAATTCATGATCTGGGTCACGATGTCCGCCGCTTCGAAGGAAAACTGGCACCCTGGAAATTGTGACGGAAGCGTTTTCCGCAATTGATTCTCGAACTCGTCCACACGGATGTTTGAGTCCGGATTCAGAGCGATTCGCAAGACAGCTTCGTGCTGGCCGCTCGTCCATAGAAAAATCGTATTGATGGGGTAATTCGGCGGTGGTGCACCGACATAACCCAAAGTGATCGTCACATTCCCCGGCCCAGCGGCCTTTTCGATGGAGCGGAGCACGTCGAGAGATAATCTCTCGGTTGCTTCCACGCGGCTCCCGATGGGTGCCCGAAAGCGCAATAAGAGTTGGCCGGATGAAACCTGCGGAAAGATTTCTCTTCCGAGATAAGGCCCTACGAGGGCGATGACCACCAGCGCCGTAGCCACGTAAAGCGAAACAACGAGCCAGCGATTTCGCGTCAATTTTTCCAGAATCCGTCCGTGCTTTTCCCGCAATCTGACGAGTAAAGAGGGTGCCTTTTTTTCGTTGTCTGGGGACTGTTCGCGAAGAATCCACGTGGAGAGAACCGGGACAAGTGAGCTGGACAGCAAGTAGGAAGCGGCCATAGCGAATCCCACAGCCAGTGAGAGGGGAACAAACAAAGAGCGGGAGACGCCAACCATAAAGAAAGAAGGCACGAATACAGCGAGGACGCACAACATGGCGAGCAAGCGTGGAATCTGCACCTCCTTGCTTGCCTCCAGAACAGCGACGGCCCGCCCTTGTCCCTGGCCCAGGTGGCTGTGGATGTTTTCCATGACCACTGTGGATTCATCAACGAGAATCCCGACAGCCAGCGCCAATCCACCCAGCGTCATAATGTTGATGGTCTGTCCCGCGCCCCACAGGGCCACGACGGCTGTGAGCAACGCAAAGGGGATGGTGATAACGACGATGAGCGCACTGCGCCAATCCCGCAGGAACAACAGGACCACGAGGCCAGTCAGCAACGCGCCGAGCAAGCCTTCTCGCACGACAGACAGCAAGGAGTTTCGGACATACGAAGACTGGTCAAATTCATAATCGATCTTGATCTCAGGTGGAACGGCCGATTGGAACTGCGCGAGATTCGCCTTGACCTCGTTTACGACACTTAGGGTTGAGGCATCAGCGCGCTTTGTGACGGGAATGTAGACGGTCCGCCGTCCATTCACCTCTGCGTAACCCGTGACGATGTCGCTGGAATCCTCAACCGTGCCGACGTCACGAAGAAAGACGGTGGGGCCCGCACCCGTGCGAATCGGAAGATTCTGCAGGTCCTTGATATTGGAAACCACGGAATTGATCGGTGCGAGCCGCAGCAAATCGCCGGTGCGTACGTTCCCCGCCGGCACGATGGCGTTTCCGGTATTCAGCGCCTGGATGACTTCGTCCGGCGCCATGCGGTAGGCCCGGAGACGATCTGGGTCAACACTGACGACAATCGTTCGTGCAGAACCACCGAACGGAGGCGGAGCCGATACCCCAGGCAAAGTCGCAAACATCGGGCGGACACGGTTCAGCGCAAGATCCTGGATCTCCGCAACACTCCGCGTCGCACTGGAAAAAACCAAATAACCGACTGGCACGCTTCCTGCGTCGAAGCGCATGATGAATGGGGCAACGGTTCCTGGGGGCATAAACGCGCGGGCGCGGTCCACATAGCCGACTGTCTGAGCCAATGCCTGGCTCATGTCCGTGCCAGGATGAAACGTGAGCTTCACCAAACCAACGTTTTGGATGGATTTCGATTCCACGGACTCAATCCCCGTGATGTACAGGAAGTGATATTCGTAGTAGTAGACGAGATAGCCTTCCATCTGCGCGGGAGACATGCCGCCGAAGGGCTGCGCCACGTAAACAACAGGCAGATTTAGATTGGGAAAAATATCGATCGGCATTCGAACAAGAGCAAGAATGGAACAGAGAGCTATACCGATGACCGCCACTATGACCGTAAACGGGCGGCGAAGCGCGGTGCGGAGCAGCCACATACGTTACGGCCCTCCCTGCGTTTTATCGTGGAGGAACTGCAGGAACGGCTGAAGATCGCCTTGCGACGCGGCGACCGCAGCCAGATTCTGCCAGACCGCGAGCCGGGCAAGAGCGTCGTCGGTTTCCGCTTGGACCAGCAGGCTCTGTGCGTCGGCAACATCGACGAGCGTCGCGAGGCCCGATTGATAACGCGTTCGCACCTGAGTCTCCGTTGTGCGCGCTGCGTCCAATTCCTGCGGCGTATTCTCCGCAACGCTGCGAGCCCCTTCGAGAGAAGCTTGTGCCTTCCGCATTTGTCCCGTCAGGTCTTGCAGGGCTTGATCATAGCGAGCCGCTTCGGCTCGTTCATTCGCCGATTCAACGGCCTTTCGAGATCGGATGGCGAAGATGTCGAATACCGGAAACGTCACGGTCAACCCAACCGCCCAGTTCGCACGATCCGGGCCGAGACCTGCCGTTCCTCCCTCGAATTTGCCCGTGGGGTCCCAGCCGCTGCCGCGCCCGTACAACGACGATTGAAGATAGAACTTCGGATAGTAGGAACGGTCGAGGATATGGACCTGGGCTTGAGCTTCCTCCACCCGCGCGCGCTGCACCTCCGCAATCGGATTGTTGGCAAGTGGGGTAGCCTGTGGAGATCCGTCGGGAGGTGGCCCAAGCAAAGAACTTTCTCGAACTTCCACCGAGGTATCCGGCAATCCGAGAATGTCGGCCAGTGCGGCCCTGCTGATTTTCTCTTGTTGCTGGGCACGGGCTAGATTGACTTTGGCGCGGGCCAATTCTGCGTCCGCACGGGAACCATCCGCTCCCGCGCGAAGCTGGTTATCGACCAGCACACGGATGGCCTTGTCGAATGTGTCGCGCCGTTGCACATCCGCCTCGGCAGCATGCACGGTTCGCTGGGCAGCCAGGATCGTTAGATAGGCGTTCACTGTGGCGACCGCCACATCGAGGCGCGTCAAAGAAGCTTCCGCAGTGGCTCGATCCCGACCGGCACGCGCGGCGTCTACCTTTGCTCCCCGGTATCCAAAATCGAAGGGTTCCCAGGAGAACAGGAGTCCCGCCGCACTTCCCCAAGCGCTTCGATTCGAAGTCGTGGCCGGAACGGGCCCGGAGATCGGAGCAATGATGGATTGGGGAAGAACGAGACCCGTGATGTTGTTGTCCGTCGCGCGATTTGTCTGCCAAACCATGTCCGCCCGAGGGAGGTAATTCGTTTGTGCCAAGCCTATGCCTGCCTGCGCCGCGCGGACCCGCTCTAGGGAAGCGCGGACGGCCGGATAGTTCTTGAGAGAGAAATCAACCGCTTCTTCGAGCGTAAGCACCTTACTCGCGCCACCGGATTGCGCCAGGACCGGCGGCTCGACTGAGACACACAGAACCAGAATGACCGCAATCCATCGGAGGTAGGTGCGACAATTCGCTAACACGATCCGCTCTCCCATTTCAGAAACTCCACTCGCCGGCAAGCCCCTCATGCGAGCGAGTGATAGAGCCCCTCAATCAACTGCATTCCGCGATCGAGAAGCTCCGGGTCAGGGATTCCTTGTCGCGCCCAGCCCTTGAGTACTTCGTCGATCCCATAACCTTCTTTGCGGCCGAATTTGTCATCGGCCAAGTCCGCGTCATGAATAACCTCGGAAATAACCTTCGTTTTCCGCTCGCGAATTCTAAAGTCTTTTTGCAAGACCTCGAAAGTGCAGTTGTCGCCGCGGTGCCCGAATCCACCGTGAAACATGTCAAATGGCACAAATGCGGGTGGCACACGATCTTCCGGCGCGAAGGCAAATCGCGCCTTGCGATCGATGAAGCGCCGAATCAGCCACGCGGATGCGGACCGGTCCACACCGGGCCTGGGTCTCGTCACCCAGACCTTGTTCTTGTAGTCCTGCGGCTTGATCTGCGCAGTTTCTGGCACCCGCGCCGTCACGCGCGCTTCGTCGGCCCGCACAAGCAGCTCCCCGACACGCTTCTGCAAGGGACTGCCGAAGAAATCGACCTCAACAATCTCCTGGAAACGGCTCCGTAACCGGCTCAGACGACCAACCACTCGCTTCTGTACTGGCAAGGAAGAAAACTTCTGAAGTTCGCGAATCAACTCCTGGTATTCGCGCGCACGGGCCTCCGCAAAGCGCCCGATCAATTGGGGAGTCGATATATTGTCGATGGATCGCACGTCAACAATGGACGCGTCGCCTCCATATTTGCGAATGGCCGTTGCGAGCCACTGAAAGCGCTCCTCGTTCGTGGGATTGCTTGGCAGCAAGTAACCTGAATTGCCAAGCGGTACGGTTCCGTAGCGTTGAAGCTTTCGCCAGACCTCCACCCGCTGACTGGCTCGCTTCGTGGGCAGCGTAAACGTCAGCAGCAGCCAGGCGACGGCCAGCTTTTTAGATATGACCATTGCTACTGCATGTTATATCTCTAACGCAACAGGAGTCAAGCGCATGTAAAGGTATTCCAACGAGGCCTATGAGCCAGGAGAAGCACTCGTGGCGAACCCGGTGTATTGCAGCGGCGGCACGATGTAGTACGGAGGTATCGCCGGATAATATAATCGCGTTGCTCATTTATCTTGACAGTTTCAAATAGCCAACTACCTCACGGTCACAAGCTGCGGGCACGTTTCGGATTGCCACTTGCAGCTTACGGGCATGACACTTGTCATCGTTTTGCTATACCGACGGGACAGAATGAAAGCCGGAGATTACGAGTGCAGATTTTCTGTAGACCAGTAAGAGGTGTCGAGAGGGTCAGACGCCGACAAGGTTTTCGAGGCCGGCCTTGTTCTTGATGATTACAGTGGAACCTTTGATCTGCAGGAACTGCTTCTTCTTGAAATCGCTAAACAGCCGAGTCACGGTCTCTCGCGATGCCCCGATCATCTGGGCGATTTCTTCGTGTGTCAGGGTGAGCGTGAGCTTCACCTCGCCTTTTTCTTCATCGTGGTCTGCGGACAGATCCAGCAGAAAGCGGGCCAGCTTTTCACCTGCGGAGTGAGAGAGCCCAATGGTTCGCATTTCCGCAATCGCGGAATGATAGGTTTCACCGAGCTGCTGCGTCACGCGCAATGCGGCTTCGCCGTGCTCGCGCAAGAAGCGCAGGAAATCCTCTCTGGAGATGAAATTCGACTGAGTAGGCTCGATTACGTCAGCCGTAAGCTCATAGGGTTTCCCTGTGACCGTCGCGGGCAAACCCAGGACCTCTCCGGGTTCCGAGATCCTCAGAATGAGAGTCCTTCCATCGGCAGACGAGGTCGAGAGCTTAACCCGGCCAGTGCACAAAATGAAGACCCCGCGCGGTGACTGCCCTTCTACAAAGAGAGTTGCCCCCTTCGGATAGGCCGCCGCCGAGGTGATGGCTGCCAGCCTCGCCACCGCAGGAGGAGGAAGATTACAGAAGAGCCGATCCTCGCGGTGGGGACAGGACAGACAGCTCTCAATGATTTCTAAGCCGTAAGGGGCGCGCATGAGTTCACCGCCCCGGAGTATACCTCCCTCCCTACGCGACACAAAACGAAACCCGCTTGGCATTTGCATTCGTCCGGTGGACAACCAATTCGCACCTTTCTACTGGAATCAAAGGTTTCCTGGCTGTGATGGCCGTCACGCTGCCACGTGACGACGGGTACAGCAGCTCCATTCGGCTAAGTGCATATTCTGATTTGGGCGGGAGGTGCAAGATGCAAAAGGATGAGCGCGATCTCTTGGAAGTTCTAAAATTTGAGCTCGAATTCCTCGAACAGGGGGGCTATGGCCGTTCGCCGAGATCTCCTTGGAGGCCTCAATATATCTTCGAAGATTCTCTCACTTGCATGAACTACGATTCCACAGAGAATCCCGGTCCGTGCAGTGATTGTGTTCTGATGCAACTCGTGCCACCCGAGCGCCGCTCCGAAAAGATTCCCTGCCGCCACATTCCGTTCAACGTATCCGGATCCGGTGAAACGCTGGATTCCCTTTACCGCTGCAGCGATCAAAACGAGATCGAAGAAACAGTTGGAAGCTGGCTGCGG
>JGI12635J15846_10001580_pt1 | contig 19953 bp, 13 predicted proteins | sample BlaSpr_A8_OM2_M2_FD_15846 | JGI IMG/M metagenome (IMG submission 15846) | reverse complement strand
AGCCGACTACGAGGATGCGCGAGCCGCGGCCGCCGCTGCGGGTGTCAACGTCCCGATTACTTCGGTCAATACGACCAGCCAGGTTTCTTCAACCACTGCGGACGTGACCAGCGCGCGCGCCGGCATCGCCCTGGCCAGGCAGCAGCTCGATGCGGCCCGGGCCCAGCGCGATGAAGCCGAGGCGAACGATGTTAAGGCGCAGAACGATCTCCTGCGCTACCGTCAACTGGTGGACAAACAGGAAATTTCGCAGCAGCAATATGATCAGGCGACCGCTGCGGCCAAGGCCAGCGCCGCTGGCGTGGTGGCTGCTCATGCCATGGCCGACGCCGCCCAGTCGCAGGTGACTCAAGCCCAGGGAAAATTGGTGCAGGCGGAAGCCAACTACAGTTACGCCCAGACCGCGCCGAGACAAATGCAGATCAGCCGCTCCAGGGCCGAGTCGGCGGTAGCGCAAGTAATGCAAAAGAAAGCCGCCCTCGATCAGGCGCAACTCAACCTGCAATACACCAAGATTACTTCTCCCGTTGCGGGTATCGTCAGCGACCGCACCGTCGAAGTCGGACAGAACGTTGCTCCCGGCCAGGAACTCATGAAGGTTATTCCGCTCAACGATGTCTGGATTACCGCGAACTTTAAGGAGACTCAGTTGCGTGAGATGAAGGTCGGCCAACCGGTCACCATAGAGGTTGACGCCTATGGAAGAAAATATAAGGGCCGGGTCAATAGCATCGCCGGAGCCAGTGGCGCCCGCTTTAGCTTGTTGCCTCCCGAGAATGCCACCGGCAACTACGTGAAGGTCGTGCAGCGTATTCCAGTCAAGATCGTGCTCGATCCCGGGGAAAACAAAGATCAGTTGCTGCGTCCCGGCATGTCGGTCGAACCCAAGGTGTGGATCCGGGAATGAGTGCTACCGCACCGCCGCTGGAAAACGCCGACCTTTGGCGTCCGGCAATCAATCCCTGGATCATCGCCATAACGGTGACGCTGGCGACTTTCATGGAGGTGCTCGACACCTCCATCGCCAATGTCGCCCTGCCTCACATTGCGGGCGGCCTCTCCGCCGGGCAGGACGAAAGCACGTGGGTTCTCACTTCTTATCTCGTTTCTAACGCCATCGTACTTCCCCTGAGCGGCTGGCTGTCCTCCATCATGGGCCGCAAGAACTTCTACATGAGTTGTGTGGCCTTGTTCACCGTCAGCTCGTTTTTTTGTGGGTTGGCGCCGAACCTGGCGACGCTTATTATCTGCCGTGTTCTGCAAGGCGTGGGCGGAGGCGGTCTTCAGCCCAGCGAACAGGCCATACTCGCCGATACCTTTCCGCCCGCCAAGCGCGGGATGGCATTTGCCGTGTACGGCATCGCCGTGGTCACAGCGCCAGCAATTGGACCTACCCTCGGCGGTTGGATCACCGACAACTTTACCTGGCGCTGGATCTTTTTTATCAATATCCCCGTTGGGATCATCTCTATCCTGCTTTCATCGCGCCTCATTCAGGATCCGCCATATTTGAAGCGCCGCAAGCTCAGCGAAACCAAAATCGACTACATCGGTCTGGGCTTTGTAGCTCTTGGCCTGGGAACCTTGCAGGTTGTTCTCGACAAAGGCCAGCGCGATGATTGGTTCTCATCGCACTTTATTCTGACCCTCACCATCATTGCGACGGCATCATTAATTTTCGTAATTTTTTGGGAGTGGACACACAAAGATCCCATCATCGATCTCCATTTATTCCGCGATCGCACGTTTGGCATCTCCAACTTGTTGATGTTCATGCTGGGATTTGCCCTGCTCGGCAGCACGCTGTTGCTGCCGCTGTTCATGCAGACCTTGCTGGGATACACGGCGGAGCGATCGGGGATGGCGCTCATGCCCGGCGGCTTCACGATCATGATCTTGCTTCCCCTGGTGGGATTCTTGCTTTCGCGTTACAGCCCGCGCTGGCTGCTGGTTCTCGGTTTGGTCTTACTTTCCGGCTCTCTGTTCAACATGACCCGCTTTGATCTGCAAATCGATTTCCGAACTGCGGCCATGGCCCGCGTTTTACAGGCGGCCGGCATGGCGTTTCTGTTCGTCCCCATTAATACCGCCGCCTACGCATTTCTGCCCCGGGACAAGAACAACGCGGCCTCCGGTCTGATGAACCTGGCGCGCAACATGGGTGGCAGCGTGGGGATCTCCCTGGTCACCACCATGCTTGACCGGGGCACGCAGACTCACTCGAACACTTTGTCCCACAATCTCAGCCCCGCGAACCCGGCGTTCCAGTCGATGATGCAGGGCGCCGAGCAGGCCATGCGCGCGCACGGAGCCAGCGCGGCATTCGCCACGCGACAGGCCTACGCCATGATTGAAGGTACAGTGCAGCGGCAGGCCACGATGCTGGCCTACATTGATGATTTCCGGTTTCTCGCCTGGACTATCCTGGTGATGATCCCAATGGTATTCCTGATGAAAAAAGGCAAGCCCGGCGGAATCGCGGTACACTAGTTCGCGGTAAAGTGAGGTTGCCATGTTCCGGCTGGTCACCATAGAGCGAGAATACGGTTGTGGCGGCGGCGCCATTGCCGCACAACTGGCCCAGCACCTCGGGTGGAATTTGTGGGACCAGCGTCTCACGGAAGAGATTGCCCGCATGGCCAATGTCGATCCGTCCGCGGTTAAGCGCTGCGACGAGCGCATGGACAGCCGCTTCTACCGTCTCGCCAAAACCTTCTGGCGGGGCAGTTACGAGTCCAGTTCTCAACTCAGCAACCGCGCCTTCGACACCGATTGCATGGTGTGGATGATGGAGCAAATTGCCGCCAGAATTGGTCAGGAAGGGAATTCGGTGGTCGTGGGCCGGGGTGCACCTTACTTTCTGCGCGAACAAGCCGACGCTTTTCACGTTTTTCTTTATGCACCCCGGGCCGAGAAAGTTCGGCGCCTTCTGCAGGATGGATCCACAAAATCGGAAGCGGAAGGCCTCGTCGATTCTATCGATCGCGAGCGCGCCGCCTTCGTGAAACATTACTTCGAAGCAGACTGGCCCACCCGCTCCCTTTATCACATGATGATCAACACGGCTACGGGGAATGAGGCAGTCATCCAGACCATTCTCCACACCATGCATCTGATCGAGGGCCAGCCCAAGGCCACAGACTACGAAGTTCCCAAGGTTGCCAGTTCCGTCTAAGTCTCGGACCGGGCTCCCGGTCGACGCGGGGCAGGGCAGCAATTCTCAGCACAGACATCGGGTCGCGGTCCAAGCACTCCTAAGGCACGTCGCTCCTGCGTCCGATCTATGCGCTCCATGATCAGGTCGCGAATCATGGCGATAAATTTCGGATGTGTCCCCACGGTCTTGGCGCGCGTCATGGGCAAATCCAAAGAATTGCAAAGCTGCCGCGCTTCGACATCCAGGTCATACAGAACTTCCATGTGATCGGAGATGAAGCCGATCGGCGCCAGGACCACCGCTGAGGCCAGATTCGCCGCCTTTACTTGCCGCAAGTGATCGAGCATGTCGGGCTCCAGCCACGGCTGTCCCGGAGCGCCGCTGCGGCTTTGGTAGGCGAGAGCGTCGTTGTGATGGCTCATAGCCTCTGAAACCAGACGCCGAACCTCCTCCAGTTGCCTCACGTAATCGGAAGTGTTCGCCATCGAAACCGGAATGCTGTGTGCGCTGTAAACGATCTGCACGTTTGCTCGTGCATTTCGTGGGATTTCCTGCAGCGCGTCGCGCACACGATCCACGGTGGCCTCGATGAAGCCGGGATGATTAAAGAACGCCCGCACTTTGTCGACCTCCGGTGCGCCCGTCTCGACCTCGCGTTGTGCCTGGGCGATGTCCTCGCGATACTGGCGGCATCCGGAGTACGAGCTATAGGCCGATGTCACAAAACCTATGGCCCGCCGGATGCCATCCTGCTTCATCTGCCGCAGAGTCTCGAGCAGTAAAGGATGCCAATTCCGGTTTCCCCAATAGATGGGCAGCTTTGGACCATTTCGTTCCAGTTCGGCCTTTAGCCCACTGATCAACTCCCGTGTTTGCGCATTGATCGGGCTCTTGCCCTCGAAGTGGTAATAGTGATCCGCGACGGTCAACATGCGCTCGCGTGGGACATTCCGTCCCCGGAGCACGTTCTCAAGAAAGGGCATCACCTCATCCTTGGATTCCGGCCCACCGAAGGAGACAACTAAAATGGCGTCGTAGGTCATAATCAAGATGGAATACTACACAATGAAATTACAAAACTAACCGGCAACACCCCGGCCTCGCTGGTTGACATTGCACAATCTACAACGTCTCATGAACTGCTCCTCATTGCCAAATGTCGGCTTCGCGAACACAGCAAGCCGCGTGTTACGCTTCAAAGGAGCCTACGGGAACGTCTGAGTGATTGCGCGCGTCTTTAAAGCATTTCAATATCGCGATTTCCGCCTGATGTGGATTGGCGCGTGCACATCCAGCATCGGCACCTGGATGCAAATTGTTGCGCAGGGATGGCTTATCTATCGTCTGAGCCACTCCGCATTCCTGCTGGCGCTCGATCAGTTTCTCGGCGGCATACCCATTTTTCTTTTCTCTCTGATCGGCGGCGTGGTCGCCGATCGGGTGGAGCGGCGAAGAATTCTGCTGGGCTCACAGTACGTGCAAATGGCCACTGCTGGAGTGCTTACCCTTCTGGTGGCAACTGGCCTTGTCCACGTTTGGCACATTCTCTGCCTTTCCTTTATTTCTGGCTTCGCGCAGGCCTTTGGCGGACCAGCCTACCAGGCACTCATTCCAACCTTGGTTGAAAAAGATGACATGCCCAATGCCATTGCTCTGAATTCAATTCAGTTCAACGTGGCAGTCATGGTGGGTCCGGCGCTCGCCGGACAAGCATTGGCGAAGTTGGGAGAAAAATGGTGCTTCGGACTGAACGCGCTTTCGTTCCTGGCGCCCATCGTTTCGCTTTCGATTATCAGCGCACGCTTTCTGCCGGCTAAGACTGCGGAAACGATGTTCGGCAGCCTGAAGCAGGGCATCCAGTTTGCTCGCAAGCAGAATTCGATGGAGGCGCTGATCCTGCTTGCTTTCTGCATGACCGCTTTAGGTATGCCCATGCGCACCTATATCCCGGTATTCGTGAAAGACATCTTCCATCGCGGTCCGGAAACCTATGGCAATCTGCTGTCGTTGATGGGACTCGGTTCGATTTTCGGTTCACTGACCATCGCCAGCGCGGGGAATTTCAAGAAAAAAGGCATGGTCGCCCTGTTTGCGCTGATGTTGCTGGGCGCAAGCATTTCCGCTTTTGCACTTTCGAAATCGGTTCCGCTCAGCGGCGCCATTCTGGTGCTGACCGGCGCCTCCATGATGGCAGTTTTCGCCACCGTGAGTTCTCTGGTGCAGTTGATCACCACTAACGAGATGCGCGGCCGCGTGATGAGTGTCTACAATGTGGCCTTCCGCGGCGGCATGCCGATGGGCAATCTACTAACGGGCTGGCTCGTCCCCATCTTTACCGCGCCCGTGGTGTTGGGTGTGAATGGATTCCTGCTGGTTCTCATGGCTATATATTTCCTGCTGGTGCAACGCCGTCTCGCTGCACTTTGAGGCACAGACACGTACGCAATGCGAGGGGCTTTCTGCGATACTGGTTTTTAATCTGGATCGGATGGCAGGGAAGCGGCTGGAGGGAATAATGAAATCTGGTGCGCCCGGAGAGATTCGAACTCCCGACCTATTGCTCCGGAGGCAATCGCTCTATCCATCTGAGCTACGGGCGCGCCACCAATAGCTTCAGTTTACATGCCTGCACCGCGAAGCATCAATGGAGGACTGCGCGACGACCTCTTCAGGACTGATCGCGTCCCGGCGCACTACTTCAAGAATAATCTTGCAAGCAGCAGCGCTGGCAGCCAAGACAGGAACCCGCCCGCGGTCGCGAGACCTGTCGCTCGCATGAACTTCGAACGCTTACCAGCGTCCCCGGCCTCCGCCACCGCCGCCGCGGCCACCACGGTCGCCACCACGATCTCCGCCCCGGCCTCCGCGGTCTCGTCCGCCGCCTCCGGCGTGTTCGGTCTTAGGACGCGCCTCGTTCACATTGAGCGTGCGTCCGCCCACTTGCGAGCCGTTCAATGCGGTGATGGCCTTTTCTCCGTCTTCATTGCTGGCCATTTCCACAAAGCCGAAGCCGCGCGAGCGTCCGGTATCGCGGTCGGTCATGATGCTGACCCGGTCCACTTGCCCGAACGGTTCAAACATCTGCCGCAGTTCGTCTTCTGAAGTGTTAAAGCTTAGGTTTCCTACAAAAATATTCTTCAAGCGTCTTCCTCTGCATTGAGCTGTCGAAGTGCGAGCTCGATGCGGCGGACTGGCAGGTCGGGAACACCTTCCTGAAAATCGAGACCGGAGCTGGCGAACAGTCGAATGCGGCACGAAGTATAGCAGGTTTGTCAAATCGGACATGTTAATAGCGGGAATTGCGGAAGGCGGTTGTCAGCATTGATCGACTTGCCAATATCCTTCGCGGTGGTAACCAAATTTGTAATAGTCGATTCTGGGGATCGTGCCGCTTGCCGCAGGATGGACAGATCAGATACCGGCTCCACGCAGTTCCTGCAGGGCACCAGAAACATTCGCAGCGCCCGGTCATCGGGTTTTCGGGATTGCCCGCGAGACTTCACGCTCCTTCCACGGTCTCCATCGCTCGCTTCTTGCGTTTGTTCGATTGCAGAACTTTTTTCCGCAGCCGCAGCGATTTCGGAGTAATCTCCACAAATTCGTCATCCGCAATGAATTCGATCGCCTGCTCCAGATTCAGGTTCCGGAAAGGAACCAATCGAATGGCCTCGTCGGCAGTCGACGCCCGCATGTTAGTGAGTTTCTTTTCCCGGACTGCGTTGACGTCCAGATCATCGTCCTTCGCGTTCTCCCCGATGATCATTCCTTCATACAACTCAATGCCGGGCCCAACGAAAAGTTCTCCGCGCTCTTGCAGGCCCCAAAGCGCGTATGCGGTCGAAGTGCCCGAGCGATCCGCGATAAGCGCACCGGTCAGCCGGTGTGGAATTTCCCCCTGCCACTCCATGTAGCCATCGAACAGGGAATTCATTACGATCGTTCCGCGTGTATCGGTAAGCAATTGGCTGCGCAGGCCAATCAATCCCCGGCTGGGCACGCGAAATTCGATACGAACTCGCCCGTAGCCGTGGTTGTGCATGTTGGCGACCTCGCCCTTGCGCGATCCCAACTGCTCCATCACCACTCCTACGAATGCCTCCGGTACGTCGATCGTAAGATGTTCTACCGGTTCCATCAGCTTTCCATCGATGCGCTTGGTGACAATCTCGGGCTTGCCCACCATGAGTTCGTAACCCTCGCGGCGCATCATTTCGATGGTGATCGAAAGCTGGAGTTCGCCGCGTCCCAGCACCTTGAATGAGTCCGTGGTACCCATCTCTTCGACGCGCAAAGAAACATTGGTGAGAAGTTCTTTCGCCAGCCGCTCGCGCAGATTTCGAGACGTCACATAGGTTCCTTCACGTCCTGCAAACGGCGAAGTATTCACCGTGAAGGTCATCGCGATGGTCGGCTCGTCGATCACAATCGGCGGCAATGGCGCAGGGTTCACGGCGTCCGTAATGGTCTCGCCGATTGTGATTCCTTCCACTCCGGCGACAGCGATAATGTCGCCTAACACCGTTTCCGTGATGTCGGTTCGCTTCAATCCGGAAAAAGAAAACAGCTTGGTGATCTTGGTCTTGTGCATCGTCCCATCGCGTTTGGCGATCACCACGTCTTCGCCGGTATACATCGTCCCGTTAAATACGCGCGCGATCGCCAGGCGTCCCAGAAAATCGCTGTAGTCAAGATTCGCGACCAGAATCTGCAATGGCCCGGCGGGATCGCCATTGGGCAGCGGAGTGGTTTTCAGGATTGCGTCAAACAGCGGACGCAAATCCTCGCCCCCGCCCTTCATGTCGGTCGAGGCAGTACCTTTCTTCGCATTGGTGTACAGAACCGGAAAATCGAGCTGGTCTTCCTTTGCGTCAAGATCAATAAAAAGATCGTAAATTTCGTTGAGCACTTCCTGCGGCCGCGCATCGGGGCGGTCAATCTTGTTGATCACCACAATGGGCGGTAGCTTCGCCTCCAGTGCCTTGCTCAACACGTAGCGCGTCTGTGGCAGTGGCCCTTCGCTGGCATCCACCAGCAGCATCACTCCGTCCACCATCTTGAGAGCGCGTTCCACCTCGCCGCCAAAGTCGCTGTGGCCGGGAGTGTCCACAATGTTGATCTTCACGTCGTGATAGAAGATGGCCGTATTCTTGGCCAGGATGGTGATGCCGCGCTCGCGCTCAAGTTCGTTCGAATCCATCACGCGCTCGACGTGATGCTCGTGCGAGCGGAATGTGCCGCTTTGCTGCAGCATGGCGTCGACGAGCGTGGTCTTACCGTGGTCCACGTGCGCGATAATGGCGATATTGCGAATGCTCAAACTCAAAATATGATTATCCTTATAGTTGGCAGACTCTACGGTCAGACTGGTTGGCCGGAGCCGACGGCAATTGAGCCGCCCCCAAAGCCCTACCTATAACTTTACTATGGGTTGCAGGTTCTAAGGAGATTACCTCGCACTTACGTGCAACAGGGCGGATCGGTGAGGCTTTCGAAGGGAAGAGTGAGGAAGAACATCAGCCCGCTACCGCAGTTTGTTTCGGTGCAGGTCTTCCCGCCAGTCGCTCTTCCATTTCTTTCACGGCGCGTTGCGCCGCGCGGATTCCTTCGTTGGTCGTGGATTCCGGCCCCTCCGAATCCGTGTTCGCAAAGAATACCCGGTCCATGGGATGCCGCACCAGCGGCTGAACCTGCGTGTAGAGCCCAGGCGTGGACATATACAAAGGATGTCCGCGCCGGTAAATGTGCACTTCGACCGGATCAACGTTGAGCCCCGGCATCAATTTCTGGAAGTCGCTCAATACGTTGGCAGCGATCCTGCGTGCGCCGATTTCATTCAACAAATAACTGCGATCCTCTTCTTTCATCGGCGTGTAGCAGCTGAGAATGTTGAGCTTTTGCTGGTAGCCAGGTCGCTTTTGAATGACCCAGTCGGCAACAACTACGTCAGTAAAGCTGTTGCCGGGGCACCAGGTGTCGTAGCCAGGATTGAACACCGGCTTATCGAAAATCAGATTCACTACGGGATAAGGAATATAGCGAATCTGGTGCATGGCGTCGTTTTGTTTGTCGGGCAAGCCTTCTACAATGCGCCGCGTGATGAACTTGGGTGTTGCCATGATTACAGCCTTGGCCGCTACGGTCTTCAACTCGCCGTCCAGCATGTACGTGACCTGCACCTCTTCTTTTTCGGAGACCACGGCGACTGTGGTCGCACCTGTTTGCATCCGATCCTGGTATTTCTGCTGCAGAATCTCTGCCAATTTATTTGTGATTGCGCCTAAACCGCCGGGCCACGTATACCGGTCATCCGTTCGACTCTCTTCCACCATCTCCTGCAAGGTGAGAATGGCCAGACCCGCGGCCGTCTCTTCGCTCGTAGCTCCCCAGTTGGAGGGCCCGAAGTTATCCCACCACTGCTTGAGTTCTGCTGGATACCCTTTCATGAAATCGGCAAACGGCTTACTGAAGAGTTCCTTGCCCCGCTTCTCCACGTCGATGGCAAGCATCTCCTTCCTGAACTTCTGAAAGCTCTCGCGAATCGGCGCAGGATAAGGCAGTTCGCTCAGGCCGTCGCCCCAGGTGTCGAGGATCAATTCGCCGTGAATAATGCTTGCGTCCGAACTGTTGACCGGCAATGGCTCAAGTCCAATTTCCTTGGCGAAGTGGTAAGCGTATTCATCCTTCGTCAAGAATGCAGATCCGGTCGCATAGGTTGCTCCTTCATACTCCATCGCGTAAGCATTGCCGCCCCAGTGCGGCTCTTTCTCCAGCAAGAGAAAGTCGCGATGCCGCGAGCGATAAGCCGCCGCCAACCCGCTTACGCCACCACCGACGATCACCACATCGTGGCGCGCCGAAGCCGGAGGACGGGTGAACACTTTTCCATCCCGTACCTGGTGACAGATTCGATTGTCTTCGCCCTCCACGTCGGCGGCGTGATTGTTCTGGGCGTCCGCGGTCTGCGCCGAGACTAAAGAAAGATCGATCGGACATCCCGCCGTCACCGCCCCTGCAACTACGAATTTGATAAACTCCCTGCGATTCGCACTCATGCCGCGTGCCCCTCCCCAGCTTCCGCAATTTCGGTGCCTGCGTCCAGCGCGCCTTCACCTCGCACCCGCAAGCGGTACCAAACCACAATCGCCACCAGAGAAAACAAAAAGATGATGGTCGACACAGCATTGATCTCCGGCGTGATGCCCCGGCGCAGCCGCCCCCAGATTTCCAAGGGAAGCGTGTTATCGCGCCCGATCAGAAAGAAGCTGACGGCGATCTCGTCCATCGAAAGGGTGAAGATAAGCAGAGCCGCGCCGATAATGGGCAGCTTCAAATTGGGCACGGTGATGCGCCAGAATGTCTGCCAGTAGTTCGCTCCCAGATCGAGTGAAGCTTCTTCCTGCGCCCGGTCGAGTTTCTGTAGGCCCGCGAATACTTCGGTGGTAGCGATGGAAATCAATGCGGTCCCGTGTCCCAGGATGATGGTCATCAGGTTGAGCTTCGTTCCGACCAGGTTGAACAACATGAGCAGCGAAAGGCCAGTAATGATGCCCGGCAGNATTAGCGGCAACAGCACCAAGCGCCGGAAGATTGCTTTTCCCGGAAACTGGGCCCGCTCCAGCGCCAGCGCTGCGGGCACACCAAATGCCAGAGAGATCACCATCGCCGCCAGCGCGACCTGTAGGCTGTTCAGCACCGAATCCCAGATCGGCCCGTCTGCAAAAAGGGTGCGATACCAGTCCAGCGTCAGATGATGCGGCGGGAATCCGCCAACTCCGTCGCCATTGAAGGAATAAAGAATAAGGATCGCAATCGGCAGGTAGAGAAACGCGAACACCGCTGCGGCATGCAAGAGCAGCCATCGTGAGCCCGAGGCAAATTTCGCACCGCTCACGAGAAGCTCCATTTCTTTTCCAGCCGCTCGGAGAAAAACAGGAGACCCACCACCAGCAGCAGCATGCACAGCGAAATCGCAGCCCCGAGCGGCCAGTTGTAAGCCGCGCCAAACAGGCTGACAACAATATTGGAAATCATGATGCCGCTGGGCCCGCCCAAAAGCAGCGGCGCAAGAAAGTCGCCCAGGCTAAGGACGAAAGCAAACGTCGCCCCGGCGACCACTCCCGGAATCGACAGCGGAAGAATCACCTTCCAGAACGTCTGCCCCGGAGTTGCTCCGAGATCATGCGATGCCTCCACGAGATTGCGCGGAACGTGCTCCAGTGCCGCGTAAATCGGCAGAAATGCAAACGGAGTGTAAATGTGCGTTAACGTCAGCACTACGGCGAACGGACTGTACAGCAGGAACTCCAGTGGATGCTTGGTGATGTGTACGTACTGCAGCAAAGTATTCAGCACGCCGTCCGAGCCCAGTATGGTCTTCCACGCATAGGCCCGCACCAGATAACTGACCCACAGCGGGATGATCACCAATTGATAGAGCAAATCTTTCTTGTTGCCCGCGCAGAACGAAAGAAAATATGCCAGCGGATAAGCGAGTAGCAGAGAGAAGAGAGTGACGCGCGCGGCAATCCACATCGAGCGCAGCAGTGTCTGCCAGTACACATTAACCCGCAGCAGTTCGCCGTAGTTCGCGAGATTCCAGGAATGCACAATCGTCTGCGATGGCGACACCGACCAGAAACTGTAGCAGAACATCAGTAAATACGGCAGGAGCAGAAATACGGTCACCCATACCAGCGGTGGCAGAGTGACGGTCGTTTTGTAGGCCCGCGAAAACATCAGATTCGCTCCGGAGACTCGCGCACCAGAACAGCATCTTCCGGAGAGAACTCGAGTTCGATATCATTCAGCGCACCGCCGCTGGCCGGAGTTCGCACCACCAGCACCAACCCCTCGCCGCACTCCACCCGAATCAACTCCGTAGCTCCATGAAACGCCTGCTGGCGCACTTTCCCACGCACACGCACGCAGCCGGCGCCGCAAGCATTCGTAGTCGCGAGCCGAACTTTCTCCGGTCGCAGAGAGAAAAGAACCGGTCCATCGGGCAGCTCCGCTGTCCACATCAACGGAGCGCAGCGGACTACTCCCGCTCGCACTTCGCCCTGCAGCAGATTGGTGTGCCCTATGAACTGCGCAGCGTAGGCCGTAGACGGCCGTCCATAAATTTCCCGAGGAGTCGCTACCTGTTCCAACTCTCCGGATCGGAGCAAGGCAATCCGGTCTGACATCACCATTGCCTCTTCCTGATCGTGGGTCACGAAAATAAAAGAAATGCCGACCTCGCGCTGCAAGGATTTCAATTCCACCTGCATCTGGCGCCGCAAATTGGCATCCAGCGCCGATAACGGCTCATCCAGCAGCAACAGTCGCGGACGGTTTACCAGCGCCCTTGCCAGTGCGACTCTCTGCTGCTGCCCTCCGCTGATCTTCGATGGCTTTGACTTCGCATGGGCCGACATCTTCACTTTCTTCAGCGATTCCGCCACACGGGATTCGATCTCTGTCTCCGGCCTTTTCGCCACCCGCAGTCCGTAAGCCACATTCTGTTCCACGGTGAGGTGTGGAAACAGCGCGTAGGATTGGAAGACAGTGTTCACGCGCCGACGGTAAGGGGGTTGGCGGTCCAGTCGTTCTTCGCCCATCCACACTTCGCCCGCGCTTGCAGTCTCAAAGCCGGCAATAATTCGCAGCAGCGTCGTCTTGCCCGATCCACTCTCCCCCAGGATCGTGAGAAATTCTCCCTCCGCCACGTCCAGAGAAATCTCCCGCAGCACGATGTTCTTGCCAAAACTCTTGGCAACCTTCTGGATTTTGAGCAGCGGCGTTCGCCCCGCAGCATCGCTGCCCGGCTTGTTGGCGATTTCAGAACCAGTCATCAATCCCAATGTTTTCACCGAAACTCTTCCACCGAAGTCCAGAGTCCGCGGAACGAGGTTTGTTTTACTGCGCCGCTTTTACCTCGTTCCAAATCTCGTTGTACTTGGAGCGCCGGGGCACATTCTGCCAGAAGTAGAGACGCTTCTGGTAATTGTCCACGTCGTCCAGATGCAGGCTTTTCACTTCCGCCGGCGTCATGAACTGCGCCGCTTGCGGATTTGCGGGCGTGTATCCGGTAACGTCTGTCACTTTCTTTTGCGTCTGCGCTTCGATCATGTACTCGAGAAACGCGTAGGCCAGATCTTTATTCTCGCTCTCGGCGGTGATCATCAGGTGATCGATCCATCCCGTGGTGTTTTCCTTCGGAATTGTCTCTCCGATCGGGAAGTTAATTTTGCGCAATTGATTGGTCATCAGGGGCCATCCCATGGCCGCCACTATTTCGTGATTCTGGAAAAGATTGGTCAGCTCTCCGCCCGTCGACCACATCTTGCGGATATTCGGCTTCAATTCCAGCAACTTATTTTTTACCGCCGCCAGCTGCTCATCGGTTAAGTTGTAGAGCTGGGATGGATCAGGTTTGTCGTAACCCAAAACCTGTGCCGCCATGTAGATCGTCGAAAGATCGTCCCACACGGAAATCTTCCCGCGGTGTTTCGGATCCCAAAGCACATTCCAGCTCTCAGGAAGCGTCGCAAAAACCGTCGTATCGTAAAGCAACGGGTCCGGCCCCCACATAAAAGGAACTCCGTAGACCTGGCCGTTCATGCGCACCAGCGGCAGGGAAGTGAGTTGCGGAGAAAGCTGGGTGTATGCCGGCAGCTTGGAAAGATCAAGTGGAGCGGCAAATCCCTTCAGGGCAATGGCAGTCGCCACATCGCTCGAGGGAGAAATGACGTCATAATTCGAGGCCGCGCCGCCATTGAGCTTGGTGGTCAGTTCGTCGCTCGATCCCATGTACGACGCGGATACCTTGCAATGACGCTGTTCCTCAAAAGCCTTGACGAACAACGGATCGGCATAGCCTTCCCATACCAACAAATTCAGCGTCAATGTCTTCTTCGTACAGGAACCGGTGGACAGCGTCACCGCCAGCAGCAATAACAGCATCGCCCGTGATCGCAGCTTCAATTGTTCCTCCTTCACTGCTGGAACCAGCCTCGGCTCGGCCTTGCATTTCAAAAAGTTGGCGGCGTATTCACCCATAGCACCCAGGTCTCGGCCCGCCCGGGATTTTTCCAGTGATGCGGAGTCGCACTCTCAAAATAAAAACTGTCTCCAGCCTTGAGACGGTATTCCTCTTTCTGCAGCGTGATCGTGAGTTCTCCGCGCAATACGTACAGGAACTCTTCGCCAGCGTGGCTGTAAGAATCGCCGCTCCCCGCCGCCGCCGCCACGCGAAACAGATGCGGCTCCATCACCGTGTTTCCCCAGGCCAGCAACTCCATACGAACCCCGGGTCCAGCTTCCAGCACCTTTCTTTGTGCGGGTCGCACCCGCCGGCTGCTGGCTCCGGTCGCGTCAAAAAAATCCAGGATGTTGGTCTTGTAAAACCGCGCCAGTTTACGAAGCGTTCCCACCGAGCCGCTCATCTGCGAACGTTCCAGCGCGCTCAGAAACCCAACCGATATGCCGACCGCGCGCGCCACCTGCGCCAAAGAGAATCTCCGCTTCGCGCGCAATTGCCGTAAGTGCGAACCAATGGCCCCCGCGTTTCCGTTGGCCGCCGGGCGCGCACGGCCTTCCCTCCGCAGAAGTTCCACAATCGCTGGCGCGTTCAGCCCGCGCACCTTCCGCAAGAACCGCGCCCGCTTCAGCACCTTTACATCGTTCAGCGTATACAGCCTGTACTTGCTCTCCGTGCGCCGTGGACGTGTCAGCCCCAGACTCTCCCACGAGCGAATCACCGACGGAGAAACTCCCACGCGCCGCGCCACGTCTCCGATCTTCAAGTAAGGTTGAGCGCTGGTTGAATTCATGTCGCCGAAGAGGCATTCAAGATTTCTATGGATGAGAACGCGTTTTTCTCCTTGACAGCACGCGGACCCTTCTCTAACCTTGCGGGATTATAGCAAGGTTGTGGCTGCACACAAGCTGTCGTTTTCACGAAACATCACTTCCCCTGAGAGTGCGTGGAGAAGATGCCTGGAGGTTCCATGCCGTCACTTCGAGCCCGCTGGATCATGATATGTCTGCAAACGATTTGCCTGGCCGTCGCGATTCTTTTCCTGACTCCCACTTTGCTTAACGCCCAGGGAGCCAACGGCCGCATCGTAGGCCGCGTAGCCGATCCTTCCGGCGCGGTTCTTGCCGGAGTCAAGATCACGCTGATCAACGAAGCGACCAGCATCAGCCGCGATGCGTTGACCAACGACAGCGGCGACTACACCTTCGTCGAGGTTGTTCCGGGCACATATACCGTGCAGTTTGAGCTGACGGGATTTAAGAAAAATCTTCAGAAGAGTGTGATCGTCGATCTCAACCAGGTCGTAACCCTCAACTCCACGCTGCAAATCGGCGGATCTCAGGAGATTGTTGACGTCACCTCGGAAGCCCCACAAGTCGATACCACCAGCACCCAGCTCGGCGCGGTAATCAACGATCGCTCGGTGAATGAGCTCCCTCTGAATACTCGCGATACCTATCAGTTCCTGCAGCTTCAGCCGGGCGTGCAGGCCCAGCTCGGATCAAGCGGCTCCCTGTTTGCCGGTAGCAGCGACGCTGGATCCGTCTCGGTGAATGGCGGTCGCACCCGCGCCAATAATTTCAGCGTCAACGGCGGCGACGCCAACGATCAGTTTGTTAACACCCCCACCATTCAGCCCACTCCCGACAGCGTCGAGGAGTTTCGCGTTATCACAAATACCTTTGACGCCGAGTATGGCCGCAACTCCGGCTCGGTGGTTAACGTAATCACCAAGTCTGGCGGCAATACCTTTCACGGGAACGTATACGAATACTTCCGCAATACGGTTCTGGACGCGCGCGGCTACCCTGACACCAGCAAGCCGCAGCTCAATCAGAATCAATTCGGCGGAACATTCGGCGGCCCAATCAAGAAGGATCGTACGTTCTTTTTCCTCTCTTACGAAGGCCGACGCATTCGTGACGGCGTGCCCGGGCAGTTGCTGAATGTGCCAACCGCGCAGGAATTTGGGGGGGACTTCTCGGATCAAGGAGCCTTTACTGGCACCGTATCGAGTCCTTTTGTCGCCCAAGTGCTGGATGGCCGTGCGGGATGCGACGCCGCTTTAGGGTACACAGTTGCCAGCTTGGGAGTCGGCGCGAACTGGGGCGGTCCCGGTGGGGTCTTTCCTAACAACATGATCCCGACACCCTGCCAGGACCCCGTGGCCTCCAACCTGCTCCAACGTTTTGTTCCTGCGGGCAATACTGGGACTAATCAGTACCAGGTCATTCCTGTTGGAACCACCAATGCCGATCAATTTACCGTCCGCTTCGATCACAAGATCAACGATCATCAAAGCTTCACCGCCTACTACTACTTCAACGACGGCCGTGAACTCGACCCCTACAATACCTTCGAGGAGGCGGGCGCCACTCTCCCCGGTTTTGGTAGCTTCAACAACACCCGGGATCAGCAGTGGAACTTAACTCATACCTGGACCATCAGCAACTCTTTGGTGAATGAAGCCCACTTCACCTACATGCGCGAGGGCGAACTGGGATACTTGAAGAACCAAACCTCGAATGCGGTTACTGCATCGTGCACCGGCTCGGCTGCGGCTTATTGCTTCACTGGCCTCTCCGATTCTTCCGCAATCCAGAGTGGTTTCGGTACGGCGGCAAATCTCGGCATCACTACCGGCCTGCCTTCAAGCCTCACCGGCGTTCCTTTCGTCAACATCTCTGGCGGCGTATCCTTCGGCAATAATTTTGAGGGCTTCCTGCCCCAGGTTGGAAACAGCTTTCAGTGGAACGATGAGCTCTCATGGGTGAAGGGCACCCATTCTTTCAAGTTCGGCGCGGATATCCGCCGCGCGCGGTTCGATCAGTTCTACTGGTTCAACGTCAACGGCGAATTCACATTCGACAACAGCGGACCCAACGCAATTATTCCCGGCGACGGCGATCAATATGCCGAGTTCCTGCTCGGACTCGGCGACGTCTATAGTCAAGGTTCTGGTCAGCGTGAAGATATTCGTGGCACCGCCGTCTACCCGTTTTTCCAGGACAGTTGGAAGATCAAGCCTAACCTAACTCTAAATTACGGACTACGCTGGGAGTTTACTCCTCCGCTCACCGACATTAGCGGCCACGTAGAAACCTTCCGGCCTGGGCAAAACTCCACTGTTTATCCCTGCGGAATCACCACCAGTGCTTCCTACTGGCAGGGCTTGGGCCAAGCCAATCCGACCTGCGCTGACACGGGCTCGGCCCCCACAGGTCTGGTCGTTCCGGGAGATCCTGGTGTTCCCGCCGGAATGACATCAACCTACTACAAGGCTTTCGCTCCGCGCATCGGCTTAGCCTACAGCCCCGGCCGCGATGGCAAGACCAGCATTCGCGCCGGTTGGGGTCTTTTTTATAACCCAATCGAAGAATTGGTTTTGGCGCAGTTCGGAGCCGAACCACCCTTCGGCGGCAGTTCTTCGCTCTCCGATGTGTTTTTCAATACCCCATTCGTGGGCCAGAATGCGGTTCAAAGCCCGAATCCTTTTGGCGGAATCATCACGCCCACGAAAGGTCAGCCCACCGATCTGTCCCTGTTCCGCCCGATTCTTCTCTTTGGCGAATTTCAGCCTCATTTGCGTTCGCAGTACACCAGCCAGTACAACCTGACCATCCAGCGTGAGTTGACCAACAGCATGATGTTCCAGATCGGCTATGTCGGGTCCGAGGGCCATCGCTTGCTCGCTTCTCATGATATCAATCCTTCTACCCCACAGACCTGCCTCGACATTAACGCAGTGCTCGGTTCCGGCACCTGCGCACCCACCAGCGAAGATGAGGAGTTCACCATTCCTTCAACGGCCCAGGCTCCGCCAGGTGGGTTCCACGTTCCATACGGCCCGAACGGTCCAACCGTCATCCCGGCCGGTACGACAATCGGCTCGGTCGCGCCCAATGGCCTCGAATTAGTCGGCCTGCGTCCTTATTCCTCGCCCAACTGCAACCCGTACACTGGCACGGGTTGCCCCTTTGACGGGATCCCGGTTTTCACCGACATCTTCGCGGAAGACACTATCGCCAACTCTACCTACAACGCCCTGGAGATGATGCTCCAGAAACGCTTCTCTCACGGATTGCAATTCCAGGCGGCCTACACCTTCAGCAAGTCGATCGACACGGGTTCCACCTTTGAAGAAACTCTAAACCCGTTTAACTTCGGTGCCAGCCGAGCTCTTTCGCTCTTCAATTCTGCGCAGCGCTTCGTGATCAGCTATGACTGGGAGCTGCCCATTCGCAAATATCAAGGGTTTGCCGGCAGAGTGCTGAATGACTGGGAGGTGTCGGGCATCACGCAGTTCCAGAGCGGGTTTCCAATCCGTCTGAATACCGAGGACGACACCGAATTGATCAACAGCCTATTCTTCCTGGGCACAGAAGCTCCGAGTTTGGTGGCGCCGTTTCAGAAACTAAACCCCAGGAAGACCTATACCAACCTCGGGCTTACTACCCCCGGATACTGGTTTAATCCCAACGACTTCGCGACTGCTGCAACCAACCCGAATAACGCTTCAGTTCCCCCCCTAGGTCAGTTCAACAATGGCACTCAGCGCACAATCTGCTGCGGTCCTGGGCTTGACGACTGGGACTTCTCCGTGCACAAGAAGATCGCTTTCAGCGAGACGAGGTATTTTCAGTTTCGCGCGGAAATTTTCAATGTTTTCAACCACGCGAATTTCTCGAACCCCGACGGCGGTTTTTCCGACGGTCCCACGGAATTCGGTAAGATCACGACGGCGGGCGACCCGCGCCTGTTGCAATTTGCTTTGAAGTATTTCTTCTAGCCTGAAGGACTAGACTTAAAGTATCCCCGGGCGGCTTGCCGCCCGGCATTCTAATGGCCCGCTCGTAGAAATGGCGCGGCCTGAGCTATTCCGGAGTAGTCCGATGTATCCCGATCTGCAGAAGGAACTCGACACGTTCGAGCGCCGCACACCCAAATCCGCCGCAGCGCATAAGAAGAATCTCAAACGCATTCCACTCGGAGTCGCCAGCAATTATCGCCATTACGATCCCTGGCCGATCTTCGTGAAGGAAGCCAGCGGCAGCAAATTCCGCGATCTCGATGGCAACGAATACATCGATCACAACTTGACCTTCGGCGCGCTTATGGCCGGACACTGCCATCCCGCCGTGATGAAGGCGGTTGAAAAACGTCTCTCCACCGGCACTATGTTTGGCATGCCTCACGACCTGGAATGGGAACTGGCCGAAGAAATCTGCGACCGCTTCCCGGTCGAGATGGTCCGCTTCGGCAACAGCGGGACCGAAGCCACCATGCACGCCATCCGCCTGGCTCGCGCCGCCACGGCCCGTGACAAGATCATAAAATTTGAAGGCGCCTACCACGGCCTGCATGATTCCGCTCTGGTCAGCGTCAAGCCCCACGCGCCCGATTTCGGCGATATCGACAATCCTACGGCGGTTCCGGGCGGCTTGGGTGTACCTGAGTCCGCGATCGCGAACGTTAAGATTGCTACGTTCAATGACCTTGCCACCGTCGAACGCCGCTTCCAAGAGAATCCCGGCGAGATCGCCGCGATTATTCTTGAACCGATTCTCATGAACGTCGGTCTCTGCATGCCGCAACCCGGTTTCCTGAAAGGCCTTCGCGACCTCGCCACGAAATACGGCGCGCTCCTGATCTTCGACGAAGTGAAAACCGGCGCCAAGCTCGGCTGGGGCGGAGCCAGCGAGTATTTCAAAGTGCAACCAGACATGATCTGCCTCGCCAAGTCCATTGGCGGGGGCTTTCCCTTGGCTGCTTTCGG
>JGI12635J15846_10001579_pt1 | contig 19954 bp, 16 predicted proteins | sample BlaSpr_A8_OM2_M2_FD_15846 | JGI IMG/M metagenome (IMG submission 15846) | reverse complement strand
TCTGCGGATGGTAGAAGGCGGCCGCGGGTTTGACTTTTTGCTCGGAGAAGCCCGGCGGCTCGGGGGAGGCGTAGGCGTAGAATGCCGGACCTTTCACTTCGCCTCCTCCGGGCCAGAATCCGGCACTGATTACTTCATGGGAATAAGCCTCGCGCGTGATGGGATCGGCCTGCGGCCTTTCCGGGGCGCGGCGTCCGGAGAAGCGAGTGACGCAGAGGTCAAAGCTTCCCCAGAAAAAATGTACCGGACTGTCTTTTCCGATGAAGCTGGCGCGAAATTCCTGGAACACCGTGTCGCACAAAATCAGTATCCGCCAGAGACGCTGCGCGTATTCGCGATCGTAGGAGGCATGCTGGGTATCGCTCTCGAAGCGGACGGGGGTTGGCACCTCGACCGGCATGGACCAGATTTTTACTTCAATGCCTAGAGCCCGCAGGGCCGCCATGAATGCGGTGTAGAAATCTGCGACGGATTGCGGCTTCAGCGGAAGAGTTTTCGACGAACCCCAACTCGTCTGGATATGCAGAGTGTGCGCGATGAAATCAAACTGTATCTCGAAAATTCCGTCGGCGTAAGGAATTGCCGAGCTCGTTAGGCCGCGGGCATTCACGTACAGCGGGACTTCCCACCAGTGATTGACGGGAGGGCTGAACGCGAGGCGCACTTTGCCTACAATCTGGGTCCACATGTGAAGGGTGGCGTAGGTATCCTGCCAGGCATCGAGCGGCAATTCCGGCCAGATAGTCTGATTCGGGGTGTGAACGCCAGTTGCCATAGGGGAACCTCGGCTTCGGACTCGTCTTGGAGAAAACAAAAGACACATCAACGACGGGGAAATGGTAACACTCCTCCTTGCCAAACGTCGCGCGTGCGAGCGCTCCGTCGGCCCTCAAAAACAGTTTCAGGATTGCGTAGTCCGTCGAGCAACAACCGATCCTCCACTTCGCTTCCCTTCCCTTGGGGAAGGAAAGCTGCGAGATGACCAGCTTGCAATTGGACGCAGACGCAATCATTGTGAAGCCGCTCTAAACGGAAGCGACTATTTCTTAGGCGGCAAATATTTCTTTTCAATCGATGCGACCACTACGTAATTGGGATCGACCATTTCGTTGAGGTGAATCTTTGCCACTTTCGAGAGCAGTTCATAGGCATCGAGTTCGGAGAGGCCGTAGTCTCTGTGGATCCAGTGGACGAGTTCGCTGAAGGCGATGCGGAGGGCGTCGTCGAGGGGGCGATAGGCGCCGACGGTCATGATGGCGTCGTCGTTTTCGAACTGCGGCCAGGCGATGGTGCGGCCTTTGATCACGCTCAATTGCACGCGGGCTTTCAGGGGAACTTCGATGGCGGTGCCGGCGATTTCTCCGTCGCCCATGGCGGCGTGGCCGTCGCCGATGTAGAAGAGGCCTCCCTTAACGTTCACGGGAAAATAAACTGTATTGCCCACGCTGGCTTCGGGGGAATCCATGTTGCCGCCGAATTCCGCGGGAACGACTGAGCTACGCGCTTCACCCTCCGCGGGCGCGACGCCGATGCAACCGAAGAAAGGATGGAGAGGAATCTTTACGGAGAAATCGGTATCGAAAGCCTTGAAGGTGGCGGTGTTCGCGGCGTGATCGATGTGGTAGTACCAGATACGCTCGGGCAGCGGCGGATGGAGCATGGGCGTGTAGTTGGTTTCGTTCAGCGCGCCGAATCCGGGAGCGAAGGCGCCGACGCCGGTGTCGCCATCGACATCCAGCGAGAGAATCTTGACGGCGAGCGTGTCACCGGGCTCGGCACCTTCGACGAAAAATGGTCCGGTGAGCGGGTTGTCGCCTTTCACCATGCTGAGCGTGTCGCCGGGTTTCTTGAGCACGTTGCCGAAGCAATCGAGGGTGTTGGTGTCGAGGGTGTCGCCGGATTTTACATGCGCGACCGGGTCGGCGGTGGCGAAGAGGTACTTTACGTTGGCGTTGGTCGCGGTGTAGTGGACTGTGGTTTGGGCGAGGGACGGTATAGCAGACAAGAAAACTAAAGCGAGATGCGCACGCACTGAGAACCTCCGAAGTGACGTACTGTCGATGGCTGATTGTAACGCCATCGTTCATCTGTTGATTACACCCCTACTCACATCCTCCATGGGGCCGATCCGCCACTCAGATTTGCTGACATCGACCCTGAACTTAAGTTGCGTCTTGTATTTGCTCACCAACGGAATAGTAGTCTCAAGCAGATCGCATTGGGCCGAGGAGTCAACATCCCGAAAGAATATCCATCTTGCCCTTTGTTCGGGTTCGCCGACCTTGTCCATGAACCGAACCTTCCCTTCTGCGAACTCGATGACTGCATCTACTCCGCAGCCCATTTCTGAGACTCTCTTGGAGACGATGCTGGCCTCTCGTTTATGGGACACATCAGTTGCTATGAAAGTCGGCTCGATCGGTTTCAAGCGGGTATAAAGGACCGAATTCACAGCAGACAATCTTGGGGCATGCCCGTGCTGCATGAAGTGCTGAAGTTCATGCGCATAAGTTTGTTACGAATCCCGTAGGGTTGAGGCAGGTGCTGCTTCCTATGAATATTAGATTGTCGAAGGCCTTCCTCTCCTCGATCGACGGCATCTCGTCGAGGCGATGATGCATGAACTTTTCGAGAGGATGGAAGAAGTACTCCAACAGATAGAGTGGCAGAACCTTGCGTGGCGAAAATGGAATGTGAAATCCGCGATAGTACTTGCCGAGCCCCAACGACGGCCCTTCCAGGGAGGGATCCTCCGTACGGGCGAAGTAGCGACCGAGCCTCCGTACGGGAAATTGGAAGCGCTTCTCTACCTCAGAGAGTGGCTTTAGCGCTGCCTCATTCTCGGCGGAGCAGTTGAAGTCCCAGCCGGAAGATTGTTTCACGATGTGATCTTCTTTCTATCTATGGTTGAACTTTCGTCCGGCCTGCTTCTTTTCGCCACCAGCCGCGCCGATGGCGGCGCGCACCATGTAGCCTGACCGCGTCAGACCGGCAGCTTCGGCCAGGGCGTCGATTCTTGCTATCTGGCTTTCCCGCGCGGTGATATTCACGCGCACCGTTGTATCTGGAGCGTCGACGCTCACCATGAAGGCGATGGCGTGGTGTTTCGCGGCATCGGCTGCGATATCGTCGACTCTCGATGGTTCGGGAACTTCTTCTCCATCCTCGACCATGCCCTGGATATGCAGCGCCAGAGCTTCTGCCGCCATACCACTGGCTTCGTCGAGGGTTCTGCCGGCGGTAGTGCAGCCAGGAAAATCGGGAAAGCTCACGCCGTAATCCGATTTACGGTCCTTATGAAGATAGGCGATATATTCCATGACTTGCTCCCTTGCGCCGAGATCATCTCGGTTCTGGATCACCTCAGATCCCCGCCGGTTTCTCGATACTTTTTAGGGTGCCGATCCGTATGTCCCGGTTCGGGTGCGGTACGTCACTCTTCCTTTTTTCGTTGGGTGTTTGCATTGCACGTGGCTCCCAACCTGATTTACCTCATGCCAGCCATCTTTCTGCAACGCCTTTACAAGGTCGCGGCCGTGCATGCTTCCTCACCTTGCTACCCATGATTCACACTTTATACACATGAACCCAGTACAGAAATGCCTTAAAGGTTATTTCTTAAGCACGGAACTTGCGGATTTGGTGCCGGGGCGAAAGTTCCGGAGGTAGTTCTGCGGGCGGATGAGATTGCGACTTCGCAGGAGTGCGCGCAGCTTCGAGCTGACGCTGTAGAGCGTTTATGCTGCCGGCTTTTAGCGGACAGGAGTGTCCGCTCCACATGAAGCAAATTCCACACGAGCAATTTTTTTTACCACCACTTGCCATACTTGAGTGATTCCTGGATTATAATCATTCTCATCTAATAGAGTATCTTTCCCTTGGCATCAGCTCATCAACAATTTCGGGAACTGGCTTGGAAGTGTGGCTTGGCGGCTACGCATCAGCGGCAGATCATTTATGAGGCCATCGTTTCCACGCCGGGACACCATTCGGCGGAGACGGTGTATGCCGAAGTGCGGCGGCGGACTCCCTCCATTTCTTTGGCTACGGTTTACAACAACTTGCGGCTGTTCGTGGAACATGGATTGCTGCGGGAAGTAAGTCCACACGCTTCCACGCTGCTGGTGGAAGGCAATCTTGAACCGCATCATCACCTAGTCTGCACGCACTGCAAGGCGGTGCAGGATATTGAAGGCGACTTCATCAACTACAAAAAACTCGCGCGGCAGGCGCCGCGGGGGTTCGATCTGACACAGCCGCTGGTAGAGGTATTTGGGGTTTGCCGGCGATGCGCTAAAACCTAAAACATCAAATGCCTAACACAGAGAGACACAGGCTAGAACTTTTGCCGCGGAGTCGCGGTGAACAGAAACTTAACGACGACTTCATACGAGAAAGAGGAATTTATGTCTGAAGAAAAGCAAGTACTGGCCGGAGTGCCCGGCCCCGGTAATGCGGAACCAGAGGTATCACCCGAAGCTAAATGCCCGGTAATGGGCGGCGCTCGCAGGGACACAGCAGGCTGGGCTCCGACGAATGCGGACTGGTGGCCGAATCAGCTGAACCTGAAGATGCTTCACCAGCAATCACCTCTGTCCGATCCCATGGACAAGGAGTTTAATTACGCCGAAGAATTCAAGAGCCTCGACCTGAATGCGGTCATCAAGGATCTTCGTGCCTTGATGACCGACTCGCAGGACTGGTGGCCGGCAGATTTTGGCCACTATGGGGGGCTTTTTATTCGTATGGCGTGGCACAGCGCAGGCACCTACCGAATTGCCGACGGCCGGGGCGGGGCAGGCTCTGGCCAACAACGCTTTGCGCCCCTCAACAGCTGGCCGGACAACGTGAACCTCGACAAGGCGCGCCGGTTGCTCTGGCCCATCAAGCAGAAATATGGGCGGAAAATTTCCTGGGCCGACCTTATGATTCTCACGGGCAACGTCGCCCTCGAGTCGATGGGCTTCAAGACGTTCGGTTTCGGAGGCGGGCGCGCGGATGTCTGGGAGCCCGAAGAGTACGTCAACTGGGGGCCTGAGACCGAGTGGTTGGGGGACAAGCGCTATAAAAGGGATCGTGAACTCGACAATCCTCTCGGCGCTGTGCAGATGGGCCTGATTTACGTAAATCCGGAAGGACCCAATGGAAAGCCGGATCCGGTCGCGGCGGCACGAGATATCCGAGAGACGTTCGCCCGCATGGCGATGAATGACGAGGAGACGGTTGCGCTTATTGCAGGCGGGCACACTTTCGGCAAAACCCACGGCGCTGCCGATCCCAAGAAGTATGTCGGCGCCGAGCCCGAAGGCGCCCCACTCGAGGAGCAGGGTCTCGGCTGGAAGAATAGCTTCGGCAATGGCAATGGCGGCCAGACGATCGGCAGCGGCCTGGAAGTCACTTGGACTGCCACGCCAACGAAGTGGAGCAACAACTTCTTCGCAAACCTGTTCGGCCACGAATGGGAACTGACAAAGAGCCCGGCCGGTGCACACCAGTGGAAACCGAAGAATGGCGCAGGTGCCGGTACGGTGCCGGATGCGCACGATCCCCAAAAGCATCACGCGCCATCCATGCTGACAACGGACCTCGCCTTGCGGTTCGACCCTGCTTACGAAAAGATATCGCGGCGCTTTTACCAGCATCCAGATCAGTTCGCCGATGCGTTCGCCAAGGCGTGGTACAAGCTGACGCACCGCGACATGGGGCCCATCTCCCGTTACCTTGGGCCGCTGGTTCCTGCGGAGCCCCAACTGTGGCAAGACCCGGTTCCCGCAGTGGATCATATGTTGATCGGGGAGAAGGAAATTGCTGCTCTGAAGACAAAGATCCTCGCCTCCGGACTGTCGATCTCCCAGCTGGTCAAGACCGCCTGGGCATCGGCGGCGACCTTCCGCGGCTCCGACAAGCGTGGTGGGGCAAATGGGGCACGCATTCGCCTTGCTCCGCAAAAGGATTGGGACGTGAACCAGCCGGCAGAGCTGGCCAAGGTCCTCGGCAAGCTGGAGGGGATTCAAAAGGAGTTCAACAGTTCGCAATCCAACGGCAACAAGGGTAAGAAAGTTTCGCTTGCGGACCTGATTGTTCTGGGCGGCTGCGCGGCCGTTGAGGAAGCTGCGAAAAAGGCCGGGCATGACGTGAAGGTTCCCTTCTCGCCGGGTCGCACGGACGCTTCGCAAGAACAGACCGATGTGCACTCGTTCGCCGTAATGGAGCCGACCGCAGACGGGTTCCGGAACTACCTCCGTGTCGGACACCATATATCGGCGGAAGAGCTGCTGCTCGATCGGGCGCAGTTGCTAACCCTGACTGCTCCGGAGATGACAGTTCTCGTGGGCGGCTTGCGCGTCCTGAATGCGAACTCCGGGCAGGCCAAACACGGCGTCTTCACCAACCGGCCCGAGACCCTGACCAATGATTTCTTCGTCAACCTGCTCGGCATGAATACGGAGTGGAAGGCCTCGACTACTTCGGAAGGCGTGTTTGAGGGGCATGATCGGTCGAACGGCCAAGTAAGGCCGGGCAAAATTAAGTGGACCGGCAGCCGTGTCGACCTTGTCTTTGGTTCAAACTCCCAGCTCCGAGCCATCGCGGAAGTCTATGCATGTGACGACTCGAAGAAGGGGTTTGTGAAGGACTTCGTGGCTGCGTGGAACAAGGTGATGAACCTGGATCGTTATGATCTGGCGTGAGCTCGGAGGAAAGGGTTCTCCAGGTCAGGTTACAGGAATTGGGCGGGCCTTGTGGTCCGCCTTTTTTCTGTTCTCGGAACAGCGAGCGATTCCTCCGCCAAGTTTCGCGAAGATTAGTTTGGGCCGGTCATCACTGAAGCTGGAAATACGAAACTGCAGCCGGTGGAACTACAAGAAAGAGTGCCGCGTCTGGACAGGTGCGCTGTGGAGTTTACTGGGAAGGGTTCTGTGAATGGGGCTTTTTCCAAGCTCTTGCCCGCATTGCGCAGCAGTTCGGAACCCTGGACAAACGTCGCCTTCTCGATCTCAATCACGAATGCCAGGGCCAGGGGCAGAGCGACCAGGCCGACCGTGACTCCGGCGATCAAGTCATGCACGAACCTATTTAGTTTGTAATCACGCAGGCAGAGAACAGACTTAGGGAACCAACGATCGTCCAGGCGCGCGGCTGAAAGGGCGGACTCCGTGAATGCTTCATTATGGCAGTCCGACGCCTCAATCCACGGTGAATTGTGCGGCACGAAAGTGTGGGGTCACCCCAGCACCCGGCTGAGCTGCCGGACCGCGAGGCGGCATTTCTGAGCGCTGATGGCCATGGAGATGCTGGCGCTACGGTCGGGATTCGTGGCCTCGCTTAGCAGACTGCTACAAAAACGAGGGGGTGGAGATAATCGACTAGGATCACTGGCTTCTGGAAAACATCTTTGTCCACGTAGACTGAGGTACCAGCATTCTGCCGCTGGTGGCCGGCGAGACGCCGGCGCTACGGTATGCGGGATTCGAGGGCGAACGATGACGCTTGTGCATGAAGAACTGCTTAATGAATTTCAGGATTTTGCACGAACGGCTCCCACGGAGAAGTCCGTGATGGAGCGTATCTCGCAACGCCTGCACGAGAAGATGACGCGCTACAACTGGGTGGGATTTTATCTTGTCGACCCGGCTGATTCTGGAATCCTGTTGGTCGGACCTTACGCGGGGAGCTTCACGCCTAACGCCCGCATCCCGCTCAACACTGGACTTTGTGGCGCCGCGGCCAGCAGTGGGCAGACGGTGGTAGTGCATGATGTGTCCAAAGACCCGCGATATCTGGCGGGATCGCCGCTGGTGAAATCTGAAATCGTTATCCCGATTTTGGTGAAGAATAAGCTCGCGGGTGAGCTTGATGTCGAGAGCTATTTTACGAGCGCGTTTGCGGGAGCGGAGCAGGGATTTGTGGAGGGTTGCGCTGCGGTGGTGGGAAAGTATTTGGAGAAGAAGGGGTAATTGCTACTCAGCAATTAGCCGTTCGCGGCAACACGAGCACTCAGCACTCAGCGTTCAGCATCCGGAATTCAGCGGTTGGAATGTTACGATTGTCTCGTTTGCCAATTTCGAGTGGTTGACTTCCACCCGTGCGATGGGCTGCATCTCGGCAGGGCTTCTTCAAAGATTTTGAGAACAAATCCGATAGGACCTTCGGTATTGCTCGTGGATAGAGGCGGACAGAGCCTGCCCTGAGCCTGCCAGAAGGGAGTGTCCGCCCCACATGGGCTAGTGGGATTCGCGGCGGCGGAGGTAGTCGATGAACATTTGTTCTACGGGCTTGTCGTAGGTTTTCAGGACGTGGCGGATGGTGTGGCCGCTGACGAAGTGGCAGACTTCTTCGGCGAGATTCTTGGCGTGATCGCCGGCGCGCTCGAGCGACTGAGTCATGAAGATGATTTGCAGGCTGGCCTGGCGGGAGATGTTTTCGGGATTCTCGATGTGACGAAGGAAGATGAGATTGCGGAGGCGGTCGATCTCGGAATCGGAGCGGAGAACGTCGACGGCTTTGCCGACGTCGCGGGCGGAGAAGGCGTCGCCGACATCGGTGAGCATTTTTTCGAGGATGGTGGCCATGTGGGTGAGGTCGCGTGTATCCTCGGAATCGATGCGGCCGGAGGCGGCTTGGGCGCTGTTGGCGAAGCTGAGGAGCAGGTCGCCGATGCGTTCGAGGCTGATCATGAACTTCATGCAGGCGAGGAGTTCACGGGCTTCGGCGGGTTCGACGTCAGTGATGACGGAGGTGACGGCGCTGTCGATTTCCATATCGAGCGTGTCGAGTTCGCGCTCGCGCTGGTGCAGCGAATTCAGCAATTGGGCGGAGCCGGTAGCGATGCCCTCAGCGGCTGCGGCTGCGGCTTCCTTGGCCAGACAACAAGCCTGTATGGTACGGCGGACGATGAGGTGATGGGCCGGTTCGGCACTCTGGAGGCGGACAGTACTCATGAGGGTATCCCTGGGTCGCGAGCTTAAGGCTGGACCGATTGACGATGATTTTGCCGTACCCACACGCAATGGTCAATGGCTAAGGGTAAGTCATTTGTTTCGAGCGTGGGTTAATCGGTTGTAAATTTTTTGGTTATTTCTCGTGGGTGATCGCTTGAGTGAGAAGGTGCGCCCGCACGGTCCCGATCGCTGGCGCGAAATGAATTACGGTCGCGGCGCCGAGGACGATGACAAAGTAAGGATTACGGCAAAAGCTATCTTTTTGAGTGACGCTGGCGCTTCTCCGCTCTGCGTTGCGCTTTCTGGTTTTTCTTCATCGCCTTGCGCTGCCGCTTGGCGTTCTTCTTTACTACTTTCTTCTGGTGTTTGGCTGCTTGCCGGGCTTCGCGGCCATTTTCTCCGATACTTCGATTCTCGCCTTTAGAAGCGGCGGCTGGCGTGGACCACGCAACACCCAAAGCGACCAAAAATATGAGAGCCAAAACTCGTTTCATGAATGTCTCCGGGGGGAGGTCCTGAAGCGATCTTACACCGAAGCCCGGTTAGTCCGAAAAGCCAATTATATCGCGGTGTTCCCATCGTAACTGTTAGGAGGTGGGGAGGGTGAACACGAAGGTAGAGCCGTGCGCCAGCTCGCTTTCGGCCCGGATGGAACCGCCGTGGGCAAGCATGATGTGCTTGGCGATGGCCAGACCGAGGCCGGTGCCGCCGGACTCGCGAGAGCGCGCTTTATCCACGCGATAAAAGCGTTCGAAAAGGCGCGGGAGGTGCTCGGAAGCGATGCCGGCTCCGAAATCCTGGACAAAGAATTCGACAGCGCGGGGAACCACGCGAGCGCCGAGGACGATTCTTCCGCCGGAGGCGCCGTATTTCAGGGCGTTATCGATGAGGTTGGAGAATACCTGGTGGATGGCTTCGCGGTCGGCGAGAACCGGCGGAAGATTATCCGGCGGCGTATTGGGACTGGGAGAGTTCCGGCCCGGCATTTGTGGGACCGGGGAATCCTGGATTTGCAGTTCAGTGCCGTGGTTGCGTGCGATTTCGCGAAAACTCTCTTCGGCGTCGTGGAGGAGTTCGGCGGGCGGGACAGGCTCGGCCTCGAAACGAGTCTCGCCGGATTCGACGCGGGCAAGGGTGAGCAAATCCTCGGTAAGGCGCGACATGCGGGAGGAATTTTTGCGAATGATTTCCAGAAATTCGCGCGTGGGAGCGCCGTGTTCGGGAGTGGCATCGAGCAAAGTTTCCGCGTAGCCCTGAATTGAAGTGAGAGGCGTACGCAGTTCGTGGGAGACGTTAGCGATAAAATCACGGCGGGTTTTTTCCACGCGTTCGGTTTCGGTGAGATCGCGGAGCACGGCGACGGCGCCTCCGCCGGGCAGGGGCGCGGCGGTGACGTCGAAGGTTCGGCCGGAAACGATGGATGTAGCGCGCGCAGTTTTGACTTTGTGAGCGGTGGCAGCTTCCCTGACCGCCTCCAGGAAATCGGGGTCACGGATGGTTTCGACAACGGGTTGCTGCAGGCGCGTGCCTTGCGGGACGAGGCGAGCCATGGGTTGATTGGCCCATTGCACGACGCCATCGGCGCTCACGGCGATGACGGCATCCTGCATGCTGTTGAGCAGCGTTTCGAGTTGGCGCTGGCTGGAGACGACGGCGGCAAAACTTTCTTCGACGCGGCGGGCAGTTTTATCGATGGCGCCGGCAACACGGCCAATTTCGTCCTGAGAAGTTTCTAGGATACGGGCTTGCAGATCGCCATCGGCGATGCGGGCAGCGACATCAACGATACGCTCGAGACGGCGAGCCGTCCAATGGGAAGCGATGGCGGCAACGATCAGCGCGAAGAGAAATGCCAGGCCGGAGGCCAGTTCCAGCCTATGGCTCACTTGAGCGGAGACGGCCTCGACGTCAGAGAGTGGATAGGCCAGGCGAACGGCGCCGCCGGAGACGGGCACGGCGATGTAGAGAAATGGAATACCGATCGTGGCGCTGCGGCGCTGGACTATGCCCACATGGCCGGAGAGAGCGGCGGCGAACTCCTTGTGCTCGGCAGGACTCTCGACTGATCCGGGAGTGATCTCTGAATCGGCCAGGACGTTTCCCCCGGAATCGACGATGGTGACGCGCGCGCCGGCGGCTTGTCCTTCCTGGGCGGCGATATCGGCGAGGGAGTGTCCGCCACGGTCGGTTTCCACGCGGTGAGCGAGGAGTTGCGTCTTCTGCACGAGGTTGCGTTCGATTTCGGAAAGCAGGGAAGCTTCCCAAGCGCCGCCGAGCAGGAGGTCAAACATTACGGCGGCAGCCAGGATGACGACCAGAAAGGCGGCCATCAGTTTTAGGAAAATCCCATTTCTCACTGCGTTTTCACTCTCACTTTGGGACCTCGAAGCGGTAGCCGGCGCCGCGCACGGTTTTAAGGTAGCGCGGATTCTCCGGGTCCGGTTCGATTTTTTCGCGGATGCGGCGGACGTAAACGTCGACCGAGCGTGGGGTCACGTAGGAAGTGTCGCGCCAGACGGAATCGAGCAGATGATCGCGGGAAAAAACGCGGCCAAGATGGCGAGCGAAATAATCGAGTAGGCGGAACTCCGTGGCGGTGGTGGGAACGGTGGCACCGCGAACCGTGAGGACCATGGCGGAGGGATCGATTTCGATCTCGCCAACCTTGAGCAGGCTGGGCGCGAGAGGACGCTCAAAGCGGCGCAGCACGGCCTTGACGCGAGCCACGAGTTCACGCGGGCTGAAGGGTTTGGCGATATAGTCGTCGGCACCAAGATCGAGACCGAGGACGCGGTCGGCTTCGCTGCTTTTGGCGGTCAGGAAAATTACCGGCACGGAAGCGAGACCCTGGGTCTGGCGGACGGTGCGGCAAAGTTCGAGTCCATCTTTGCCGGGAACCATGATGTCGAGCACAAAGAGTGCCGGACGCTGGCGCTCGGCATCGCCGATTACGTTCGAGCCAGTGGGATAAACCCGTACGGCGAAACCTTCGTTCTCCAGATGGTGACGAACGAGGCGGGAAATATCGGGATCGTCTTCGACGACGAAGATGCTGGGTTTCACGAGTTTATTGTAGCGAAGGGAGTTGCGAGTACCTAGTACCGAGTACCCAGTTTGTGGGGGTGGAGCTGAGTTTTCATCGGATTGTAACAATGAGGTTGGAGAGGGCGCCGAGATGGAGAGATTACGGAGGGGCTATCATCGACTCTGCGGCTCGCAAGTGTTCTGACAAATGACAGATTTGCTTCTCGCAGGGAGGATCGGTGAACATGCCGTTTGAGGAAGCATTGGCATTAGCCTCGCGGGACCAAGGTTTCAAAGCTACGGTGTACGCTATGAATACTCTGCTGATTCATCGGGGTATCTACACGCTGGAGGAATTTCAGACGCTGTTCGTCGAATGGGTGGAGAAGGAACAGAGGCGAAAGGCGCCTGAGGTTCGGCGTGCTGAGACTTCTAGTGCGTTCTCCGCGTAGTTCGGTAGGGTGGATGTTCGCAGCCTGATTTCTTGTTTCCGCAGTGAATTCCTACATCGGCAGGGCCTTGAAATCGCATTGGCAGGGTGGGGCGGGTTTGATTCCCTTCGGCGGCTTCCCCTTTTGCGCACCTCGACTTCTTCCTGAGCTACCTCAACTGATCTCAGCCCTCGTTTTGTATTGCACTGGAAACCTGTCACCCGGCTCAGACTGGCACATTTTGGGCTGGTTGCACCTGTGGATGCGAGGCGCAGATTGTGGAAACTAGGTCCAAATCAATTTTTCTGCGGGTGCGGTATGGATGCAGAAAGCGAAAATGCTTTTAGAATCGCAGAAATTCGTTCCTTTCGAGGATGATCACCAAGTTCCCGATAGTGTCGAGGTGGAAGCGTTTGCCGGGAGGGATGACTGTAGTGGCGCTGTATTCGGTGATGATGGCGGGGCCGGTACAGGGTTTGCCGGGTTTCAGCGAGTCGCGAGAGCGGATTGCGGTTGCGTGTTTCCTGGCGTCGAACCGGACTGGGGAGTTGGGCGTGGCGGGCGAGCCGAGCTTTGCTCGGCCTGGACGGGCAAGAGTGCCCGCCCCCACATGGCTTATCTTCATATGGGCCGTGGCGGTCTTCGAGATGGCGCGGAGGCGGAGGGTTACCAGCTCTACTTCGCGAGTGGGATGGGCGTAGCCGTAGCGGCGCTGGTGTTCCTGCCGGAAATCGGCGAGCAGATTTTTGGTGAATGGAAGATCTAGCTCGTATCCCTGGCCGCGGTAGCGGATGTCCACGCTGGGTTGGTAGAGCACTCTTCCCTGCCAGGCTTCGCTGCGGAAATCTTCCGCAGCTTGTTTTTCCAGATTGGAGAATTCCTGCGCGAGACGCGGGTGCGGAATTTTTTCCGCGACGCGCCACAGAACTGTGCGGGAATAATCCTTGACGACGTCGCTGACCAGGATGCCGAGAGCGGAGAGCGCGCCGGGCAGAGCGGGCACGATTACGTACGGGATGCGGAGAGATTCGGCGAGGGCGCAGGCGTGAAGGCCTCCGGCGCCGCCGAAGGCCACCAGGGCGAAGTCGCGGGGGTCGCGACCACGCTCGATGGAGACGACGCGGATGGCTTTCTCCATGGTGGCGTTCACGACGCGGATGACACCGGCGGCAAATTTTTCTAGCGTGAGAGGACTTCCCCGCCGATTCAACGGTTGTTTTTTCAGCCACTCGGCAGTGACGCGGCGGGTGCGCTCAAGATCGAGGGTGAAATCGCCGCCGAGAAAACGCGTGGGCTGAAGGCGGCCCAATAGAAGGTTCGCGTCCGTGACCGTGGGTTGGGAGCCACGACCGTAGCAGATGGGACCGGGATCGGCGCCGGCGGATTCGGGGCCGACGCGGAGAACGCCGGCGGCGTCGAAGCGGGCGAGCGAGCNTCCGCCGGCGCCGACGGTGTGAATGTCGAGCATGGGGACGCCGATGGGGAGTCCGGCGACTTCGGCGTGGCTGGCGGTGGTGATCGCGCCTTCGACCAGCGAAACGTCGGTGGAGGTGCCTCCCATGTCGAAGGCGATGATGCGTTCGAATCCGCTGCGGCGAGCGCTGGCAGCGGCGCCGACTACGCCTCCGGCTGGGCCGGAGAGCACGGTGCGGACCGGTTCGGTTGCGGCGGTGGCGAGCGAGGTGATGCCTCCGCTGGATTGCATGACGAAGATTCGGAGGGCTGCGGGGGCTAAAGCCCTCTTGTCGGGAACGCCTTTCGCAGCGCTAAGGCGCAGCTCTTCCACTCTCCCCGCTCTAAGGTGCCGTTCTTCCATGGTGCTCTCTTGCGCTGCGCTCGATTCCCTTCTAAGGTTTGCAAGCTCCCGAGCGCGCCGCTCAAGGTTTTCCAAATAGCGCTGCATTACGGGTTGGAGGTAGGCGTTGATTACTAACGTGGAGGTGCGCTCGTATTCGCGGAACTCGGGGAGGATTTGGTGAGAGACGGAGAGCGGGACGCCAAGTGGCTTCAGGGCTTGTGCGATGGCTTGCTCGTTTTCTGGATTTGCGAACGAGAAAAGCAGGGAGATAGCGATGGATTCGGGATGCGTCGCTGCTACTTTCGAGGCGAGCGATTTCAAATTTGCGGGGGTGGGTGAGGTCAGGATCTCTCCGTCCCTGGCGGTGCGTTCTTCAATGCCAAAGCGGAGATCATTCGGGACTAGCGGTTCGATGCGGTCGAAGAAAAAATCGTAGAGCTTGGGGCGGGCCTGGCGTCCGATCTCGATGACGTCTTCGAAACCGGCAGTGGTGACAAGTGCGGTGCGGGCGCCTTTGCGCTCAAGCAGGGTGTTGGTGCCCACGGTGGTGCCGTGCAGGAGGATGAGTTCGCCATCGTGATTAATTTTTCTGAGGACTTCGAGGATGGCCTCTGAGGGGTCGGCGGGGGTGGAGAAAACTTTCAACATGCGCGTGTGGCCGGTAGCGTCAATCCAGACACAGTCGGTGAAGGTGCCGCCAGTGTCGATGGCGACGCGGAGTGGTTGGGGGCGGCGTGGCATAGAGATTTGATTTCGCTCTCAAGAGAAACCCACGTCTCGCAAAACCGGCGAGACGTGGGGCACCCTAGGCAATTCAATTCGGAGAATTAGGGTAACATTTGCGGCTATGAGATACGCATTTCTCGTTGAGACGTATGCCAGCGAACGGGTGAAGGTGGTCAGCGTGTGGAGCGAGTTTCGGGATGAGGACCTGCCGGTGCGTCCGCGGGAGGGCGATCCGCGCGGGCGTAGCGTGCATGAGCAGATGGTTCATCAGTGCGTGAGCGAAAATCTATGGTTCCGTGACATGCTGGGAATTGATGTGTGTGCGGCGAACACCGGCGTCCTCAAGAGTGCGCCTGCGCTGCCCCGGCAAGAAACAAGATCGGAGTTCATGAGGCGTTACGCCGAGGACAGCGGGAAGCGGCTTGCGGGGCTGCAGGAAAAAGAAGAGGCGTGGTGGGAAGAGCATGTGAAGTTTTTCGACGTGCAGCGGTCGCGGGCTTGGGTGATGACGCGGCGGATGACGCATACGTCGCATCATCGGGGACAGTTGATGGCAATGCTGCGGATGCTGGGGCGGGATGTGCATAGCAATTACGGGCCAACTGCGGATACCGGCGGCTTGATGCAGAATCATGCGCCGACGATTTATGCGTATGCGAGTTTGAAGGAGTTATTCGCTGGAGAGAATGCTGGAGGGGCGAAAGCGGAGTTGCCGGGGAGTGGAGGGAAAGCAGTGACGGAGAGGCCGGAGTAGCCGTCCTTCGAGGATCTCGTAGAGATGGAGCGCAAGTCTCGGGAACGCCAGAGCATGGGTTGGGGATGGAGATTGTGCGCTGATTTGCCCGCGTGCCGTCCCTCCGGGACTTGGTTGTCTCCTCTATGAAACCGACCCGGCACTTTCGTGCAGGGCTATCCTATGACACTTCTGTCGGGGCTTAAATGCAATGGTCTGTGCCGCATCTTTCAACTATCGACCATCGACCACCCGCGGCCAACTATCAACTAGCTGCGGCGGCTGTGGACTAACTTTAGGGTGTCGGCTTGGAGGATGCGCTGGATTTGATTACGGGCGTGGACGGACCAGGGGCCGGTGGTATCGAGCTTGATGTAGGCTTGCCAGTGCTTGAGGGCTTTGCGGGGCTCGCGAATTTTTTCGTAAGCAAGGGCGAGGTTGTAGTGGGCGTCGGCGTAGGTAGGGGCGAGTTGGACGGCCATCTTGTAGGTCTGAATGCCTTCTTGCACGCGGCCGGTCTCGTCGAGGACGTTGCCCAGGTCGAAATAGGCGAGGGCGTAGCGAGGATCGGACTGCAGCGCGGAGCGATAGTGTCTTTCGGCGAGGGCGAAATCCTGGCGATTGTAATAAAGAGTCCCTAAATTGATGTGCGCGGCGGCGTGATTGGGCTGGAACTCAAGCACTTTCTGGTAAGCGGCGAGCGCTTCGGTCTGGGTTGCGGGATCTTCTTCCAGAGCAATGCCGCGAGCGAACCAGACGGCGGCTTCGTCTTGAGTGGGAGTCGGCTCCGGAGCGGGAACGGGCGTGCTGGTGAGAACTTTTTCACGCGTGGAAAAATCCATGACGAACTGTCCGGCGATGGGTTCGAGCAGCTTGCCTTGATGACGAAAGGCAACCCGATGCTTGCCGGTGAACGATGCGCCAGCCTCGACCAGAGGGTTTCCCATGCCGGCGGCCTGCTGCATGGCTTCGAGGGATTCGCGGATGACGGCGGGACGGACGCGCATGGCGCAGAGGTCGCGGACTTTTTTGATTTTTAGCAGGTCGGAGAAAGAGTAAGAAGAACAGGCGACGATCAGCCCGGCACGCTCCCAGTTGACTAACTGGCGCGTTGTAAGGTGAAGAATTCTAAGTACATCGGCTCGACTATACACGGCGCTCACAACCTCTCGCGCGTTAACCCAGATTCGGTCGTCTCTGTCTCGATCCGTTTCTGCTTCGGTCCGCCGCGCAAGAATCTATTGCCATCATTATGCGCAACTTGCGAAGGAAAAGGCAACAGTTAACGGTTGTGGAAACCTGTGGAGAACCTGAATGATTTACATGCAGCGAAAATGGTGCAGTGAAGAAAGGCGAGTTTAGCGGCTAAAAGCAGCTGTTCTCTAGATTGGCTGTTTCTTGCGGGCGGGGCTCAAAGCCGCGCCCTTTCAAACGCAAGTCGATCTAGACTGTGACGGCGGCTTGATATTCCTCGTAGGTGCCTTTGAAGTCAGTGATTTTGTGGTCGCTCTCGAAGTGCCAGATGCGGGTAGCGACTTCGTCGATGAGATCGTGATCGTGGGTTACGAGGAAGACTGTTCCCGGATAACGCTGGAGGGAAATGTTGAGCGCATTGATGGCTTCGAGATCGAGGTGGTTGGTGGGCTCGTCGAACACGAGGACGTTGGGCTTTTGCAGCATGAGCTTACAGAAGAGCAGGCGCGCGGCTTCGCCGCCGGAAAGAACACTGGTGGATTTTGTGGCTTCGTCGCGCTGGAAGAGCATTTGCCCAAGCAGGCCGCGGATTTCTTCGCTGACCGCCGCGGGGTTCCACTGATGCAACCATTCGAGCGCCGTCATGCCACCTTCGATGAGGCTGCGATGGTCTTGGGCAAAATATCCGATGGAGGCCTCGTGGCCCCAGATCACTTTGCCGGAATCGACGAAGGGGCCATCGTAACCGCTGGTCTTGCGCAACTCGGCCTCCGGCGTGGTGGGCGAATTCGCCAGAAGAGCGTTTACCAGCGTCGTCTTGCCAGCACCGTTGCGGCCCATGAGGGCGATTCTTTCGCCGCGAGTGATGCTGGCGGTGAAGTCGCGAATGACCTGCTTGTCGCCGTAAGACTTGCCGAGATGCTCGACTTCGAGAACGTGCTTGCCCGAAGGGCGCTTGGGTTCGAACTTGATGTAAGGGCGCTGGATGTTCGACTTGGCAAGTTCCGTCACCTGCAGGCGTTCGACTTCCTTGCGGCGCGATTGCACCTGACTGGAACGGGTGCCGGCGGCGAAGCGCGCGATGAATTCGTTCAACTGCGAGATCTTTTTTTCGCGTTGTGCGTTCTGCGATTCGATCTGCGAACGGACTTGGGTTTTGGCCAGCACCATGTCGTCGTAGGAACCGGTGTAGGTGATGATGGTTTCGTAATCGATATCGGCGATGTGGGTGCAGATGCTGTTCAGGAAGTGGCGGTCGTGGGAAATGGCGATGACGACGCCATCGTACGTATTCAGAAATCCCTGGAGCCAGTGGATGGAATCCAGATCCAAGTTGTTCGTGGGCTCGTCGAGGAGCAGGGCCTGAGGATGGCCGAAGAGGGCCTGTGCGAGGAGAACGCGAACTTTTTGACCGCCCTGGAGTTCGCCCATTTTTCTGGTGTGGAGTTCTTCCGGGATATCCAGGCCATCGAGCAGGATTGCGGCGTCGCTCTCAGCGGTGTAACCATCTTCTTCGCCGACGATGCCTTCGAGTTCGCCGAGTTTCATGCCGTCTTCGTCGGTCATATCGTGCTTTTCGTAGATCGCGTCCCGCTCCTGCATGGCCGCCCACAGGCGCTTGTTGCCCATGATGACAGTGTCGATGGCGGTGTGGGCGTCGAAGGCGAACTGATCCTGGCTGAGGACGCCGAGCTTGCGCGGACGAACGACAGTGCCTTTTTGCGGATCGAGTTCACCGCTGAGCAGCTTCATGAAGGTGGATTTGCCGGCGCCGTTGGGGCCGGTGAGGCCGTAGCGCTTGCCTGGCGTGAACGCCGTGGAGACTTCGTCAAACAGAATTTTGGCGCCGTAGCGCATGGAAACATTACTGACGGAAAGCATGGTTTCGAATTCTCTTCTTCTGGGCTTCTTTTTCCAGGCTTCTTTATCTTGGCTTCTACAGGGAAGCTTCTTCGGGAAGCTTTCTTCTGGCGACCTTATTTAGGAACTGCGGGGAATTTCCGCCAAAACGGTACGCAGCTGGAGTGAATAGAATATCACGCCTGCTCCGCAGCTATGCCAAGGTCAAACCTGCCCAGGACATTGTCCATAATCGAGCTTATTACAGGTCGAGCAGGCCGCGCACCTTGTTGGCTAACGTTTCCAAAGAGAAAGGTTTCTGCAGCACAGTGGCTTGGGTGGCAATATTCTCACCCGGCAAGGCAGGGTGGTCCGGGTAACCAGACATGAACAACACCTTGATCTGCGGACGCACTTGCCTTAGGCGCTTGGCCAGTTCGCTTCCGCCCACGTTGGGCATGACGATATCGGTTACGAGAAGGTGGATCAGATCTTCGTGGCCTTCGGCCATTCGCAGAGCGTCGTCGCCGTCTATTGCGGTAAGGACCTTGTAACCCCTGCCCTGGAGAAAAGTGTACGCAAGTTCGCGAATCCCTACTTCATCTTCCACGAGAAGAATCGTCTCGCTGCCCTTGGGCACGGTGGCGAGATCCAGAATCTTGTCGGGTGCAGAGGGCGCTTTGCCCTCTTCAGCCCGCGGAAGGTAGATTTCAAATGTTGTGCCCCGTCCTGGTTTGCTATCGACGTGGGTCCATCCGCCGATCTGCTTGACTACTCCGTAGACGATGGCCAACCCGAGCCCAGTGCCTTTTCCAGGAGCTTTGGTGGTAAAGAAAGGCTCAAACATGTGAGCCTGCGTTTCGTGATCCATTCCGATACCGTTATCGCCCACGACCAGGACCACGTATTGACCCGGGCGCACGCCGTCACGAAGCCGGGGATGCGATCCGCCGATCTCCGCATTCCGGGTCTCAATGAGTAACTGCCCTCCCTGCGGCATCGCATCGCGCGCGTTGACCGCAAGATTCATAATGAGTTGCTCGACCTGTCCGGGATCTGCTTTGACTCGCCAAAGCTGGGGCGCGGCGATTATTCGCAAAGCAATGTTTTTTTCGATCAGGCGGTCCAACATTTTCGCCACTTCGCTCAGGACATCGCTCACATCCATGACTTTGGGTTGCAGTACCTGCTTGCGGCTGAAAGCCAGCAACCGGCCGGTAAGGCTTGCGGCTCGCCCTACCGCTTTTTCGATTCCGAGGGATTCTTTTTG
>JGI12635J15846_10001576_pt1 | contig 19964 bp, 16 predicted proteins | sample BlaSpr_A8_OM2_M2_FD_15846 | JGI IMG/M metagenome (IMG submission 15846) | reverse complement strand
TTTACCCAGGAGATGTCGTTGAGGAGCTTGAAGCCGAGCTGCTGCATGGCGAAGCCGACGGAGTGAATGACGTGGGCGGTGCCGGAGACCCAGAGGGAGCCGTTGGGCTTTAGGATGCGCTGGCAGGCGGCTAGCCAGGAGCGGTTGAACTCGTGATTGGTGGCGGGGCCCTGGGATTTGTCCCAGGCGCCTTTGTTGACGGAGACCATTTTGCCGGCGTGGCAGGTGATGCCGCCGTTGGATAGGAAGTAGGGCGGGTCGGCGAAGATGAGGTCGACGGAGGATTCGGGGAGGAGGGCGAGGAGTTCGAGGGAGTCGCCCTGGTAGAGGCGGATGTGGTGGCGTGGGTCGTCGAAGACAACGTGAGACCTCAGCTCTTCGGAACTGGGGCCCTTCGCTTCGTTCAGGGTAAAGGATTTGGTCATGGGGAGTCGATCGATCAGGATCGTTGATCAGGTGGGTACTGGTGTCAAGCGGAGAGAGCGAGCGGAGAGACGGATTTAACACAGAGGGCACGGAGGTTTCACAGAGAGCACAGAGAAGAGGGGATTTACGCAGAGTTCGCAGAGGAGGCGCAGAGTTCGCTGAGAAGAGAAGAGGCGAAGAGGCGAAGAGGGGGACTTAACGCAGAGTTCGCTGAGTAGACGCAGAGGGCACAGAGAAGAGGGGCGGAGGAGTTAGGCGTCACGGTTGGCGGGTTGCCAGAGTTCGATGGGGTTGCCTTCGGGGTCGTGGAGACGGGCGAAGCGGCCGTTGGGATAGGTTTCGGGGTCGAGGGTGACTTCGATGCCGGCGGCGCGGAGTTGGGAGAGGAAGGCTTCGAGATTGGCGACGCGGAAGTTGACCATCCATTGGAGAGGTTGCGGCGAGGCGGGGTCGCCGAAATAGCGCGTGTTGCCGGGGAAGGGCGCGAAGGCGGTGGGGCCGGGTTGTTGTTCCCAGGGAGGGTCGTCGTAATTGGCGGGGACGGGGGAAACGCCGAGATGGGTGGCGTACCATGCGGCGAGAGATTGCGGATCGCGCGAGCGGAAGAAGAGTCCGCCGATGCCGAGAACTTTTTCCATGGAGCCTCCGGAGAGAGGAGAAGAGATACCACACAAAGAGCGGAGAGGCTACATCGGTGGTGGTTACGATGTTGGCTGCGAAAGTTACGCTGGTTGCCGCGGTCCCTCCACTCCGCAGCGGCAAAGTGCACCGCTGCTCCGGTCGGGATGACAGAGTTCGGAAACGGCAGAGAAGGGGAGAAGAGGGCACGATTTATCGTGCCCCTACTTCGCTGGCCACCAGTCGCTGGACACGGACCGCTGGTTACGGCTTGGGCTTGGCGGCTTCCTGCTTCATGCGCTCTTCGGTCCACGGGGGAACGATGGAGTTTTGGCGGGCGTAGGCGATGGACTGGCCGAGATGTTCGCCGTAGTGCCCGGTGACGAGGAAGAAAGCACCGCGAATGGTGGTGTCTTGCCCGAATATTTTTTGCGCGTTGCTGAGGTCGGCGTCCTTGATGGCGAGAATGGCGCCGCGGAAATGGGCGAAGGAATCCTTGAGGGCTTGAACGGTTTTGGCTTTGTCGGCGGCGAGGGCGACGATGGCTTTGGGGTCGATGCCGGCCGGAGGCGGAGTGCCGAGCGTTCGAGAGATACCGTAATTGGCGGCGGCGATGTGGGCGTAGACTTCGCCGATGGAGCGGACGCCTTCGGCGGGACGCCAGGAAAATTTGTCGGCGGGCACGGCTTCGGCGAGGCGGGTGAAGCGCTGCTCGTAGTAAGAAATCTCGGCGAGGAATTCACCGCGGGCGCCGGTGACGGCGGGAGCAGCGGCGGCAGGCTTGTCCTGAGCCGGGGTGCGAAGCGGGAGAAGCGTTACGGCGCAAATTGCGAGAAGAATTGCAGAAGCGAAACGGCGCATGGGAACCTCCAAAGTTTGGCGCGGGAGAAGCGAGAAGGATTTTACACCGGAATCAGGGATGGCGCGGCGATGATTTTGGATTTTATCCGGGCGCAGGTTGATGCGAGAGGATCAGGGGTTGGGGAAGAGGCGGGAGTGGAATTGGAGCGAGGCTGGGAGATGTTCGGCGAAGTAGGCGGCGTCATGGCGGCCGGGATAGAGATGGAATTCGTGGGCGATGTGGCGCGAGGTGAGGATTTTGTCGAGGGCGGTGGCGCCGGCGTAGAAACCGTAGTCGTCGTTGTCACCGCAGTCGAAATAGATTTTGAGGCCGGCGAGGTTGGCGGTGCGCGCGAGGACGAGGGGGCTGTTCTGGTCCCAGAAAACAGGATCGGGCGGATTGCCGAAGACGCCGCCGAGTACGCGGGCGCGGGGCGAGCTTGAGGGAGACGCGCCGAGGAAGCCGGGAAGTTTTTCGATGAGCGCGGCGCTGTGGGCGCTGACGGCGCCGAAAAGTTGCGGGTGGCGGAAGGCGAGATGCAGCGCGCCGTAGCCGCCCATGGAGACGCCGGAGATGGCGCGGTTGGCGCGGCCAGCGGCGGCGCGATAGCGTTTTTCGATGAACGAAAAAAATTCCTGCAGAAGAAAATCTTCGTAACGGTTCTTGCCGTCCTTTGAGTTGATGTAGAAGCCCGCACCGCCGTCCGGCGTGGCGATCAGAAAATTTTTGAGCTCACTTTTTTCGCGCATATCTTCGACGAGGTTCCACGCGCCGGAGTGAACGAAGAACTGTTCGTTGTCGCCGAGACCATGGAGCGAATACAAAATCGGGAAGCGCTTCGTCTTGTCGGCGTCGAAGGAAGGTGGGAGGACGATGCAATAGGGAACGCTGCGGGAGAGGATTTTGCTGGGGAGGGAGTTGCATTCGACGCGGCCGGTGGCGGCAAAGGAAGGAAGAGTAAGGAGGTTGAGGAGGAAAAGGAAGTAGAGGAAAGAACGGAAGTGGGTGGCCTCCGATCGTAAGAGCCCACCCTTTGCACACACCGCAAAGGGTGGGGCACCCTCAAGCACTTTGGGTTGTGACGTTGGTGTGGTGGAGATGCTAGAGAACGAGAGCGAACTACTCATAGCGGAGGGCGTCGACGGGGTTGAGCTTGGCGGCACGAGAAGCAGGATAGAGGCCGGCGGCGAGACTGACAAGGATGGCGAAGATGAGGGCGCTGAAAACGAGCCACAAGGGGACGGAAGAGAGCTCGATGGGATTGAGATTCTGGCGCTGCAGATAGACGTTGGTGCCGAAGGTGACAGCGCGGCCGAGAAGCCAGCCGAAGAGGACGCCGAAAACGCCGCCGAAAAAGCCCATCACGCCGGCCTCAAGGAAGAAGAGCTGTTGAACATCCGAATCGGCGGCGCCGAGGGCTTTGAGGACGCCGATTTCGCGGCGGCGCTCGAGAATGGCCATGACGAGGGTGTTGACTATGCCCAGCGTGGCGACGGCTAGAGCGAGACAGCCGAAGATGCCGAGGAGGCTGTCGAAGACCGTGAAGAAGGTGCGCAAGGATTTCGAGGCGTCGAGGAGAGAGAAGGCGTTGAAGCCCATTTTTTTGATGGAGGTTTCGAGGGCGTCGACCTGCGAGGGAGTTTTGGCGCGGACGGAGAGTGAGGCGAAGGTGGTCTTGCCGGAGTTGGAATCGCGGACGATGTCGCGGAGGTCGTTGACCTGGGCGGCGCGGAGAGTGGAAGCGGTTGCGAGGGGCATGAGGAGGCGAGCGTTGCCGTAGCCTCCGTAACCGGCGGCAGGTTCGGTTTCGACAATGCCGACGATTTTGAGGCGGAGTTCTTTGGGGACTACGGAGAAGCCACCGCCGGAGGAATCGGGAGGATTGGCGGTCGCCTCAGTGCCTGCTGCGGCGGAAGGAAGAGATTGGCGTTCGGCGTAGCGGAGGACGAGTTCCTGGCCGATGAGGGAGGAAGGCTTGTCGGAAAGATCCTTGGCGAATTCGATTTGCAGGATGGCTTCGTTGGCGGTGGTGGAGGAGAAGAAGTTGCCTTGCATGCCGTCGAAGGAGCCGGAGTTTCGGGAAGAGTCGGGCATGCCGGCGACGACGGTGGCGAAGGGCTTGTTATTGAAGCGGACTTCGGTGAAGAAGCGGACCTGCGGGTAGACCTCGATGACGTTGGGAAGTTTTTCCATTTCCTTGCGGGCGTCGTCGTCGAGGACGCGCGGGGGTTTGTCGGATTCGGGTTCGCGTTGCGGGCGGCCTATTCCTCGGAAAGCGTTTTTGGGAGTGACGAGGATGGTGTCGAAGAGGCCGCTTTGCGAGAGGCGCTTGGAGGCAAGTTGCTGCAGGCCGACACCGAGGGAGAGCATGGCAACGAGCGACGCGACACCGACAGCAACGCCGAGAGTGGTGAGGGCGTTGCGGAGGATGGATTCGCGCAGATTGCGGAAGGCGAGATCGGCGAGGTCGCGGGGCTTCATTGCGGGAGGCCTTTCGCGGTCGTGGTGGAGAGGAGCTTGCCGTCGCCCATGATGGCGAGGCGGTCGGCGAACTGTTCGGCTAGCGGGTGCTCGTGAGTGACCATGACGATGGTCATGCCGAGTTGAGTTCGGAGTTCGCGGAGGAGAGTGAGGATGGCTTCGCCGGTGGCGGAATCGAGATTGCCGGTGGGCTCGTCGGCGAGAAGAATTTTCGGGCGATTGACGAGGGCGCGGGCGATGGCGACGCGCTGTTGTTCGCCGCCGGAGAGTTCCGTGGGGCGGTGGCCGAGGCGATGCGTGAGGCGAACGCGCTCGAGCGCTTCACGGACGCGGGCGGGGCGTTCGGAGCGGTCGACCTCGGCTAGACGGAGAGGAAGCTCGATGTTTTCTTCGAGTGTCATGCGCGGGAGAAGGTTGAAGGACTGAAAGATCATGCCGATGGTGTTGCAGCGATAGCGGGCGAGATCGAGCGAGTTGAGAGAGGCGATGTTCTGGCCATGGGCGAAAATGGAGCCGGAGGTGGGTCGGTCGAGGCCGGCGATGAGATTGAGCAGCGTGGATTTGCCGGAGCCAGAGGAGCCGAGGAGAGCGAGGAATTCGTTGTTGGCGACGGAGAGGGAGAGTTCGTTGACGGCACGGACGGAAGTTTCGCCCATGGTGTAGTGGCGGGAGACGCGGTTGAGTTGGATGGCGGGATCGGCGGTGGGCATGGAGGTAGCGTCAATTGATGATACGCGGGAAAGGAAGGAAAGATTTCATATGAGTTGGATGCTAGGAGGAGTGAGGAGGTAAAGGAGTCGGAAGGGCGGACTGAGATTGGAGCTGGGTGATTAGTTGGTTGAGCAGGTGGGTTGGGCAAAAGAGCACAGCCAGGAATGGCTGTGCCACAAGAGCGGCGGCCTCAGGTGGTGACGGGAGTGTGGTGGCGCGAGGCAAGTGTGATGGTGAGGCAGAAGGCGAGGAAGACTCCAGCGGCGCAGGTGAGGAAGACGGCGCTGTAGCCGGCGTGGCTGATGATGACGCCGGCGATGGGGCCAGTGAGGAACAGGGAGAGATCGATGAAGGCGTTGTAGGCGCCGAGCGCAGTGCCGCGATTTTCGACGGGGATGTGGCGGACGGCTTCGACGGCGAGAGACGGGAACACCAGGGAGAAACCAACTCCAATGAGGGCCGCGGCGGCGAACGCGGCAGAGGGAACGCGCGCGAAACCCAGCAGGAGGAGGCCGAAGATTTCGACAAAGAGCGAAACGAGAGCAACCGGGAAACCGCCGAGGCGCGTGATCAAGCCGGAAAAAAGGATGCGAGTGAAGACGAAACAAGCTCCATAGAGAGTGAGCGTGAGGGCTGCACCGCTCCAATGAAGTTTCGCGAAATAGAGGCTGATGAAGGTGGCGAGTACGCCAAAGCCGATGCCGCCGAGGGCGAGCACGGTGCCGAAGGGAGCGACGCGCCAGAAGATTTGTGCGAAGGGCAGATGCCGGGAAGGCGAGACGGGAATGCGCGGCAAACGGAGAGCTAGCGCAAGGGCAGCCAGCGATACGCCCAAAATGGCGAGGCCAGCGGAAGCAAAACCCAAATGCTGCTGAAGCAGAACGCCAAACGGAGCACCTACAGCGAGGGCGCTGAAGGTGGCAATGCCACTCCAGGAAATGACTTTAGCGATGTGCTCGGAGCCGGCACGTCCGATCCCCCACATGATCGCGCCGGTGCCGACCATGCTTTCGCCGATGCCGAGCAGGAGGCGTCCTAATAGAAGAATAACGAGGCAGGCGAACGCGAAGGAGTTGAAGAAAGCAGCGGCAAAGGTAAGGGCGCCGCTTGCGGCACACGCGAAAAGGCCGAACACTGCGATGCGCTTTGGACCGAGGACGTCAACCATGCGGCCGACGCGCGGGCGAGAGAGAACGGTGGCGACATATTGGGCGCTGATGACGAGTCCCGCGAGGACCGTGCCGTAGCCGAGCCGCAGGTGGACGTGCATCGGGAGAATGGCGAGCGGTATGCCGATGGTCAGGTAGCAGACGAAGGTGAGAGAGACGGTGGGAAGGATTCGTGCAATAACGCCGTCGGGAAGTTCGCTGGAGCGCGGAAGAGCGGGAGCGTCCGGGAGAGAAGGAGCGGTGGAGGAGGAGGTGTCGGGCATCGCGAAAAGTCGAATCCTTATTATAGAGTGCGATAGGGAAAGCGGGAAAATCGGGACGGCGGGAAAAAGGAATAGAATGTGGCCGGATTGGGAGCGGGAGGCGAGCGATGGCGTGGATTCAGGGAAAAGAGGCGCGGGAGTGGATTGATGATTATGTGGAGAAGAAGGGGCCGAAGCTGATTGAAGTGACGGAAGGGTTGCGTCGGCTGGTGAAGAAGACGGTGAGCGCGAGCGCGGAGTCGGTGAATCCGTGGAGGATACCGACGTTCGAATCGAATGGGCCGATGTGTTTTTTCATGATGGGGAAGAGCCATGTGACGTTTGGATTTTTGCGGGGGACGTCGTTGCCGGATCCGGAGAAGCTGCTGGAGGGGACGGAAAAGAATTTGCGGCATGTGAAGTTGCGGACGGTGGAGGAGTTGAAGAGGTCCGCGTTGAAGAAATTAATTGTGGCGGCAGCGAAGATGAATAAGAAAGAGCCGATGGAGGGGATGAGGGTGAAGGAGAAGAAAGCTAGATAGGTTGCTGCTGATTCCGTTGTGAGTCGTTTTGTTGAAGTGTTGCCACGGTCCCTCGACTGCGCGGCCCGGCGCGCCAAAAGACGGCGCGGAAGAAAAAGCCGGGCCGCTCCGCGCGGGATGACGGATTTCGGACGGGTCCCGGTGAGGAGGCCATCAGCGATCAGATAGCAGCGAGCGGGAGGCGAAGAAGTGGTTGTGGCTAGGTTTTGAGTAGGGTTTAGCTTGAGGTCCTTCGAGCATCCTTATCGGATGCTCTCAGGATGACAACGATTTAGATTACGAGTTATTTGGAGAAAAGGGGCGATGAAAAAGATCACGGTGATGATTACGGGATTGGTGATGGGGGCGGGCGCATGGGGGCAGAAGCCGCCGCTGTTGGCGGAGAAGGAGGTGGCGGCGATTGCGGGGGAGATTAGCGGGGAGACGGCGAAGAGGAATCTGGTGGGGATTGCGCGGTTTCACCGGCAGCGGGGGTCGAAGGGATTTCATGAGGCGGCGGAGCTGGTGGCGGAGCGGTTGCGGGCGTATGGGTTGAGCGATGTGGCGATTCTGCAATTTCCGGCGGATGGAAGGATTTTTTATGGGACGCAGAGATCGCGGCCGGCGTGGGACGCGGAGAAAGGAGAGTTGCTCGAAATAAAGGACACAAAAGAAATTGAGGCGTTAAAGGAGAAGAATGTCCCTTATGTTATCACCTGCGATCAACATGGGGATGCGAAGCCTCGCTGCGGAGAGAGAGAGGAAGGAATTGAGAGCTATGAAGCGGAGCCGGTGGCGCTGGCGGAGGACAGCGAGAGCGCGGATGTGACGGCGGGGTTGGTGGATGTGGGCGAGGGGACAAAGGAGAGTGACTACGCGGGGAAGGACGTGAAGGGGAAGATCGTGCTGGTTAGCGCGCAGCCGGGGGCGGTGCAGGATTTGGCGGTGGGGAGGTTTGGAGCGGTGGGAATTGTGAGTTATGCGCAGAACCAGAAGACGGCTTGGTGGGGAGAAAATCTGGATGCGATTCGGTGGGGGCATCTGGAGACGCTTTCGGCGAACAAGACGTTTGGGTTCATGGTGTCGTTGCGAACGGCGCGGGCGATGCAGGCGCGTCTGGCGAATGGCGAGAAGATTCGGCTGCATGCTGTGGTGAAGGCGGGGCAACGTGCGGGGAATTACGAGGTGGTGACGGCGACGATTCCCGGGGCGGATGCGAAGTTGAGGGACGAGGAGATTGCGTTTTCGTGCCACCTGGATCACCAGCGGCCGGGGGCGAATGACAATGCGAGCGGGTGCGCGGCGATTCTGGAGGTGGCGCGGACGCTGCAGAAACTGATCGGCGAAGGAAAATTAGCGCGGCCGGCGCGGACGATGCGATTTATTTTTCCGCCGGAGATTGAGGGGACGCTGGCGCTGTTGAATGGCAAGCCGGAATTTGCGAAGCGGATCAAGGCGGTGGTGCACATGGACATGGTGGGAGGAGGGCCGGAGACGAAAGCGGTGTTTCATGTGACCCGGGGGCCGATGAGCTTGCCGTCGTTTGTGCAGGATGTGGCGTGGGCGTTTGCGGAGCGGGTGAATGAGGAGTCGTACAAGTTTGCGGCGACGGGGAAGGCGGAGTATCCGATGGTGTCGGCAGAGGGAGGGAAGGAGCCGCTGCGGGCGGAGTATTCGGCGCATATGATGGGGAGCGACCATGATGTGTATCAGGATTCGTCGTTTGGGATACCGGCGATTTATTTGAATGACTGGCCGGACCGGTTTATTCACACGAATCTGGATAGCGCGGCGAATATTGATGCGACAAAGTTGAAGCGGGCGGGATTTATTGGTGCGGCCAGCGGGTATTTTTTGGCGAGGATGATCCAAGCGCCAGGATTGGAGCTTTGGCAAGCGGAGCAGAAGGATCAGCTTCTCCGACAGGAATTACGAATGGAAAGGGCGAGAAATCTTGACGTGGCGGAGAGAACCGCGACTGAAATGGCATCGTGCCCGTATGAGCGAGAAATTGAGGCGCAGGTGATCGCCCTAACACACACGGTGGACGAGGAATACGGCGGGAAACTAATGAAAGCGCGCGAGTGCTGGACTCTGTATGCGCCAATGGGAAAGGTTGTCGAGGACGTGCAGAAAGCCTTCAACCTGAGATTTCGGAGGAAGGCGGAGCCGAAGGGACCGATGGTGGTGTTTGGGTATGACTATTTTGAGGTGGGGTGGGCGAAGCGGGGGCATACGACGAAGCCGAAATTGTTGGAGTACGAGGGATTGTGGGGCGGAGGGGAAGAGTATGCGTACGAGGTGTTGAATTTTACGGATGGGAAGAGAAATGCGCAGGAGATTCGGGATGCGGTGTCGGCGGAATATGGGCCGGTGGCGTTGGAGTTGGTGGTGGAGTATTTGAAGGCGTTGGAGGAGATTGGGGTGGTGGAGGAGGTGAAGTAGGGCGCGCATGGTGGAAATCCATTTAGGAGAAGTTGCCTCCCTCGTTGAGTGGGTGACAAGGTTGGCGTTGAGGTCCTTCGGGCATCCTCGTCGGATGCCCTCAGGATGACACGTTGCGTCTATTCTGGGATGAGTTGATGGGATTGAAGTTGACGAAGAACCCACACGCAAAGGCGGCGTGGGGGGCACCCGGCGCCCCGGACAAAGGTGCGCTGGCCAGTGTGCTAGGATTTGAGATTGTGCGTTGAGGAGTTGGTGACGTAGTGAGGAGCTTGCCGGAATGGCTGCGACGATGAAGGCGCTGCGGAAGATGGAAGCGGCGCGCGGGTTGCGGATTGAGAGCGTGCCGGTGCCCGAGGTGGGGCATGGGGACGTGCTGGTGCGGGTGAAGGCGGCTTCGATCTGCGGGACGGATTTGCATATTTATGGGTGGGATCGGTGGTCGCAGGGAAGGATTAAGCCGCCGGTGACGCTGGGACATGAATTTTGCGGCGTGGTGGAGCGCGTGGGCGCGGACGTGACGGCGGTGAGGGCGGGCGATTTCGTTAGCGCGGAGATGCACGTGAACTGCGGGCATTGCCACCAGTGCCGGCTGGGTGAAGCGCACATCTGTCCGAACGTTAAGGTGATCGGGATCGATCAGGACGGGGCATTTGCGGAGTTTGTGAAGATTCCGGCGACGAATATCTGGAAGCTGGATGCGGCGATCCCGGAGAGATATGGAGCGATTCTCGATCCGCTGGGGAACGCGGTGCACACGGTGCTGGCGGGAGCGATTGCGGGGCAGACGGCGCTGGTGACGGGTTGCGGGCCGATTGGATTGATGTCGATTGCGGTGGCGAAGGCGTGCGGGAGTTCGACGGTGTTCGCTACGGAAACGAACGCGCACCGGCGGGAGATGGCCAAGCAGATGGGCGCCGACGTGGTGATTAATCCGGCGGGGGAAGATGCGGTGAAGAAGATTTTGGCGGAGACGGGCGGAACGGGAGTGGACGTGCTGCTGGAGATGAGCGGGGTGCCGTCGGCGATACAACAGGGGTTCAAGGCGCTGCGGGCGGGGGGACGCGCTTCGCTGCTGGGGATACCGACGGAGAATGTGCCGCTGGATCTGGTGAATGACGTGATTTTCAAGGGCGCGACGGTGCAGGGGATTTATGGGCGGCGGATGTATCAGACCTGGGTGCAGATGACGGCGCTGCTGAAGGCGGAGCGGTTGAATCTGGAGCCGCTGTTTGGGGAGAAGATAGCGTTGGAGAAATTCGAGGATGCGTTCAGCAAGTTGCAGAATGGGATGGCGGGGAAGATTTTGATTTATCCCAACGGATTCAAAGCTTAGGAAGAAGAATTTCACCACAGAGGACACTGAGGGCACGGAGTTCGGAGAAGAAGAGATGAGTGAATCGGGAACGATGGCGATTAAGCAGAATCCGCTGCTGTATGTGACGGAGACGTTGAATGAGTTGCGGGCTAAGGGCGTGGCGCCGAAGCTGCGGGTGCTGGAGGGCGAGCAGAAGCCGGTGTGCGTGTTTGACGGGCGCGAAGTGATCAACCTGGCGTCGAACAATTATTTGGGGCTGACGTCGGACAAGAGGCTGCGGAAGGCGTCGATTGAGGCGGTGCGGAAACTGGGCGTGGGCGCGGGAGCGGTGCGGACGATTGCGGGAACAATGAAGCTGCACATGGAGTTGGAAGAGCAGATCGCGAAATTCAAGAACGTGGAAGCATGCGTGGTGTTCCAGTCGGGATTCACGGCGAATGCGGGAACGGTTTCGGCGGTGCTTGGAAAGGAAGACCTGATCATTTCGGATGAGCTGAATCACGCTTCGATTATTGACGGGGCGCGGCTTTCGAAGGCGACTATCAAGGTGTTCAAGCACAAGGATGTGGCCGACTGCGAGCGGATTTTGCAGGAACATGTGGCGTTCCCGGGGAAGAAACTGATTATCACCGACGGTGTGTTTTCCATGGACGGCGATATCGCGCCGCTGCCGGAACTTTGTGAGCTGGCGGAGAAACACGGTTGCATCATGATGGTGGACGACGCGCATGCCAGCGGCGTGCTGGGGCGCGGCGGGCGCGGGACGGTGGATCATCACCAGTGCCACGGGCGCGTGCACATCCAGGTGGGGACGTTGAGCAAAGCGATCGGGTCGATGGGCGGTTATGTCTGCGGTTCGCGGGACCTGATTGACTTTTTATATTTGCGGGCGCGGCCGTTTTTGTTTTCGACTTCGCACCCGCCGGCAACGGCGGCGGCTTGCCAGGCGGCGTTTGCGCTGCTGGATTCGCCGGACGGCGAGAAGTTGGTGAAGAAGCTTTGGGCGAACACGAAATACTTCAAAAAGGAATTGAAGAAGCGCGGGTTTCAGTTCAAGACGAGCGAGACGCCGATTGTGCCGATTCACGTGGGCGATGGGGCGAAGGCGTATGAATTTTCGCGGAAGCTGTTCGAGGCGGGAGTGTTCGCGCCGGCGGTGGCCTATCCGACGGTGGGGGAAGGCAAGGCGCGGTTGAGGGCGATGGTGAGCGCGGCGCATAAGAGGGAGCATCTGCTGAAGGCGGCGGACATACTGGCGGAAGTGGCGAAGCCTCTGGGGATTGTTTAAGGCGACTTTCGGCGGTGCCGAACGTTTTTTGCTTGCATGTAATTCTTTCCAAAGCCTGGTGTTTTTGGGCGATTGAGCCCTGGGTTTCCTCCCCGCTTCCACTGTATTTCATTGATACTAAAGATATTAATATTGGCATGCGAGTTGCCACTATTAAATCGAGCCCCCGCTACCCTTATGTTTGATAGGGCAAGCCCAGCTCGCTAAATCGTGGAGATATAGGAGGAGGATTCGTTTATGAAACGCACCGGATTTTTATTCGTGGCAGGGATTCTGTTCGCCAGTGGTGCTGCCGCGCAATCGCAAGCGGACGCGCAAGCCAGTACCCAAGCGGGCGGGCAGACGTCCGTGCAGGCCGGGAAGGCGCAAGCGCATGGATCGGGCTCTGCTTCGGCGGCTTCGGCAGCGTCGACACAGAAAGGGCAGACCAATGCGTCGCTCGGCAGCGGCGCAGCGATCAATGCGGAATTAAGCGCGCCGATTGATTCGAAGAAAGCGAAGCAGGGCGATCCGGTTGCCGCGCGCACAACGGAGCCGACAAAATCGAATGGAAAGACAGTAATACCGAAGGGATCAAGGCTTGTGGGACATGTGACCCAGGCTTCGGCTCGTGCAAAGGGAGATTCGGAATCGGCGCTGGGCATTGTGTTTGACAAGGCGATTCTTAAGAACGGGCAGGAGATGCCGTTGAACGTGGCCATTCAGGCGCTGGCGTCGGGGCAATCTGCTGTGGCCGCGAACGCGGGCGATGATATGGCCGCGATGGGTGGCGCCGGAGGTGGATCGGCAATGGGTTCTGGCCGGGCCGCGGGCAGCAGTGCGCTGGGAGGAGTGACCTCCACGGCGGGCGGAGCTGCAGGCACGGTGACGAATACGGCCGCCAGCGGGGGCAGCACAGCCGGCGGGGCATTGAATTCGACGGTGCATTCGGCGACGAACACTGCCGCGGCGGGGCAGGGAGCAATGGGTGGACTGAATGCCGCAGGTCAATTAACTTCTAGCAGCCGGGGAGTTTTCGGCATGCAGGGAGTGAACCTGAGGTCGGCGACTGCGAGCGCTGCGCAAGGGTCGGTCATCACTTCCGCGGGGAAGAATCTGCATCTGGATAGCGGGACGCAGATGCTGCTGGTGACGCAGGCGGCGGGCGCGGCAGAAACGCCGAAACCGTAAACGGCCTGCAAATCGGAAGAAGGAAAGGGCGCACTCGCGTGCGCCCTTTCGCTTGCGGCGGAGGGATTGGCGGATGTGGCAAACCGGTTGGGAATAGTTGCTTAGTGACCGTGATAACAGGAATCAGATAACAGCGTTCAGCCGGCGGGAGCTGAGCCTCTGCCCTTCCAGTTTGAACTTCAGTTGGCCGGAATTGCGGACACCGTAAAAGCGGCAGCTTCGCTGTCGCACTCCAAAACTGTATACTCGCCCGATGGCGGCTCAGAGCGAAAATACGAAGAAATTGTTTCTTGTGGATGCGATGGCGCATATCTACCGGGCGTTTTATGCGCCGATGGTGCGGATGAATGCGCCGAGCGGCATTCCGACGAAGGTGCCTTTCCTGTTTGCGAATATCGTCAGGAGGCTGCTGAAGGATTACCAGCCGGAGTACGTGGCGATCGTGTTCGATACGCGGCAGCCGACGTTTCGCGACAAATTATTTGAGCAGTACAAGGCGCAACGGCCGCCGATGCCGGACGAGATGAGCGTGCAATTGCCGTATGTGCGGCGGCTGTGCGAGGCGATGCGGCTGCCGATTCTGGAGTTGGACGGATACGAAGCGGACGACGTGATCGGCACGATGGCCAAAAAGGCCGCGGCGAACAGGCTGGACGTGCTGGTGGTATCGAACGACAAGGACATGATGCAGTTGGTGAACTCCGGAGTAAGGATTTTACGGACGGGATCGGGCGGCGCGAAGGCAGACACGATTGTGGATGCGGCGAAGGTGACGGAGATCCTGGGAGTGCCGCCGGAAAAAGTGATTGACCTGATGGCGCTGCTGGGCGACACGGTGGACAACATTCCGGGAGCGAAAGGGATTGGGGAGAAGGGCGCGACGGAACTGATTCAGAAGTATGGAAGCGTGGAGAGCGCTCTGGATCACGCGGATGAGGTAACGAATAAGCGATACCGTGAAGCGCTGCAACAGCAGAGAGAGCAAGTGATGATGAGCAAGCAGTTGGCGACGATCAAGGAGGATGTGCCGCTGGAGGTGGACCTGGAGAAGTTGCAGGTGCGCGCGGGTGATCCTGCAGCGCTGGCGGAGCTATACCGGGAGCTGGGATTTAATTCGTTGCTGAAGGAGTTGCTGGCGAGCGGGATTGGTGGCGGGGCTGCGGAAGGCCTCACCCCTGAAGGGGTGAGCTACAAAGACGGCGGAGCGCCGGCGAAGGATTACGCGCAGTTTGCGAGTGTGGAGGAGTTCAAAGCGTACCTGAAGAAACTGCCGGCGAAGGCTGAGCTCGCGGTGTGGCTGAATCTGGAAACGGGGGAGCGAGAAGCGGAGGGATTCGGTACGCGGGTTGCGGGGATTGAGGTTTCGCAGAAAGAGGGAGAGGGACGGGCGGTTTGGGTGGATGAAAAGGGTGAGGCGCTGAAAGCGCTGGCCCCGGCGGTGCAAGATGGGAAGCGGGGCAAGATTGTGCACGATCCCAAGCTATTTCAACTTTTGACAGGCGGCGGGAAAAAGATTGAGCACGCGACGCAACTTTATTCTTATTTGCTGCGGCCGACGACCGCAAACCACAATTTTACGGATGTGATTTTCCGGCAGTTCAATGTGCCGATCGGCGGAGGCGCGGGAGAGCGGGCGGATTACTTGCAGCGGCTGGCGCCGGTTTTGCGGAAAGAGGTGGAAGCCCAGGGCCTCGACAGTGTTTATGAAAAAATCGATCTGCCGCTGGCGGGAGTGCTGGCGGAGATGGAGCGCGCGGGAATTCTTGTGGATTCGGACGCACTGGCGAAGATGTCGCACTCGATGGAGAAGGAAGNGCGGCGGCTGGAGAAGGAGATCTGGAAGCTGGCGGGGTCGGAGTTTAACGTGAATTCGCCGACGCAACTGGCGGAGATTCTTTTCGACAAGCTGAACCTGCAACCGCCGGCGCGGCGCGGCAAAGGCAAAGTGCGATCCACGGCTGCGGACATACTGGAAGAGATGAAGGAGCAGCACGAATTACCGGGGAAAGTGATCGAGTATCGGGAGATTGCCAAACTGAAATCCACGTACGTCGATGCGCTGCCGAAGCTGATCCATCCGGAAACGAAACGGCTGCACACGAGTTTTTCGCAAACGGGGACAGCGACCGGACGGTTAAGCTCAAGCGACCCGAACCTGCAGAATATTCCGGTGCGCAGCGAACTGGGGCGGGAGATTCGCGCCGCTTTCGTGGCGCAGAAGGGCCAGATCATGCTGTCGGCGGATTATTCGCAGATCGAGCTGCGAATCATGGCGCACTTTTCAAAGGATCCGGTGCTGACCGAGGCGTTCCGAAACGGCGAAGACATTCACGCGCGAACGGCGCAGGAAGTGTTTGGGGTGGGGCCGATGGCGCAAACGGCGGAGCATCGCCGGGCGGCCAAGGCGATCAATTTTGGAATTATCTACGGGCTTTCGGCGTTCGGCCTGGCACAGCAACTGGGAATCGAGCAGAAAGAGGCGTCGCAATTCATCGGCGCGTACTTCACGAGGTATCGGGAGGTGAAACAGTACCTGGACAACGTGCTGGTGGAAACGCGGAAGACGGGAATGGCGAAGACATTGTTTGGGAGGATCCGGCCGATCCCGGAGATCAATTCGCCGCAAGTGCAGCTTAGGAATTTTGCGGAGCGCACGGCGCTGAATTCGCCGTTGCAGGGAACGGCGGCAGACCTGATCAAGATGGCGATGATTTCGATCGATGCGCGAATGAAGAAAGAAAAGCTGGCCGCGAAGATGATTTTGCAGGTACACGATGAGTTGCTGTTTGAGCTGCCGGTGAAGGAAAAGAGCAAGTTGGAAAAGCTGGTAAAAGAGGAGATGGAAGGCGTATACAAATTGGCAGTTCCGCTGGTGGTGGAGATAGGCACCGGCCCGAACTGGCGCGATCTGGACTGACGAAGCACCCACCCGCCCGAAGGTTTCAAACGCGAGGACTCCCCGATCCGGCTTGCCCGAGTGGGCCGGGACAAATAGGTCAGTGGGGCATTGCAGATTCCCGGCGTGCATGTACCTGCATGCTAGCCTTTCTGAGGATGAAGGTGCGAGGGACGATGATGGGGCGAAACGGAAGACTACTTTTGACCCTGGCCATCTTGTGGAGTGCAGGCTGCAGCAGTGGACCATCCGCGAGTGGCGGGGGAAATCCGACGGGAATCACCGTGTCGGTATTTCCGACCGCGACATCGGTGGTGGTTGGACAAACAGTACCGTTCAGCGCGACGGTGACAGGGACAACGAACACCGCCGTGAACTGGGAAGTGGCGGGAGTGGCCGGAGGGAATTCGACGGTCGGAACGATTTCATCGAGCGGCTTGTATACAGCGCCGTCGGTTTTGCCAAATCCTTCCAGCGAAGTGGTGACAGCCGTTTCGCAAGCGGACGCGACGAAGATGGGAACGGGCCGCGTGCAGGTGTTTCAGTCGAACATAAATCAGAACGCGCAGATCTTGCCGGTCAAGCTAGGGACGTCCGGTGGAAATGTTGACGACACGAGCAAGCAAGGGACCAAGTTTTATTGCTGCGGCGGGACGCTGGGCTCGCTGCTCATCCGCAACGGCAATTACTACATTTTGAGCAACAACCACGTGCTGGCCCGGAGCGATCTGGCGTCGCCGGGAGAGCCGATTTCGCAGCCGGGAATTATTGATACGAATTGCTCGACTCCCGGAACGAACACGGTGGCGAATTTAACGTTTGGTGTGCCGCTGCAGCCTCCGGGTGCCAATGTGGATGCGGCGATTGCGCTGATCGTGCCGGGCGCGGTGGATTTGACGGGCAGCATTCTGTCGCTGGGGTCCACGGCCACTGGGAGCACGCCGGATCCAGGGCCTCCGCATCAGGGCAGAGGAATTCTTGCTTTCGTCAACGAGCGGGTGGCGAAGAGTGGCCGGACTTCCGGGCTGACATGCTCAACGATTTCCACGACGAGCTTGAGCACTTCGGTGACATACCAGACGCAGTGCAACGGCGGAACGAGTTTTAATGTCACCTACAGTAATCAGATTGCGGTGTCCGGCGGAGGGTTCAGCTCTGGAGGAGACTCTGGGTCGCTGATCGTGGATCAACTGACGGCGGACCCTGTGGCGCTTCTCTATGGAGGATCGGACACGGACACGGTGGGAAATCCGGTTGGGGATGTGCTGACGGCGCTGACGGATCAGCAGGGGAACCAGCCGACGTTTGTTGGAAGCGCTTCGACGCACCAGGTGATCGGGTGCACGCTGGCGGGCGCGGCGGTGAAAGCGGCGGCGCAGGCCGCAATTTTCGTGGATGCTGCTTCGATAGCGCTGGCGCAACGTGCGCGCGATCTACACGCGCCGGAACTTCTGGCCAATCCTTATATCTATGCGGTGGGCGTGGTGGCGAGCGTGGATCGCCCGGGAGAAGCTGTGGTGTTGATCGTGGTGAATCCGGGACAGGAGCCGACGCCGCTGCCGGCGACGATTGAAGGCGTGGGGACGCGAATCGTCGCGCTGGAAGGGGCAGCGCCGCATGGAATTCTGGAATATGAGTCGGCATCGCGAATCGTTCCAGCACAAGATGCATTTGGGGTGAGCGCCCTGGAAAAAACAGAAGTGGAGCGTGCGAAGGCGGTTCACGCAGCGCACGTGGATGAATTAATGAAGCAGCCGGGAGTGCAGGGAGTGGGAATCACGTCGAGCGCCGACGCGCCGGGAGAAGCGGCGTTGATGATTTACCTGATTCGCTGGGAAAAGCACAACGCGATTCCCGCGGTGATTGATGGCGTGCGAACGCGTGTGAGAGAGACGAGCCGGTTTACGGGGGGACGCCGGGGGCAAGAGCCGGGGCAAGGATGCAGGGTGCCGGCGGAGGAAACGACCAACAAGAGCCAGGATCCGCTGGGGGCCGAAACGCCGACTTCGATCGCGGCAGCGGAGGCAGAGGCGGCGAAACCCTAGCTGCCGCGAATTGGAAAGGTTTGGCATGAAGGGGCGTCCGCAGCGATGCGAGACGCCCTTTTTCTCTTGGGATGAAGAGTTATGATGGATTTTTGAGACTGAATGGATAAGGAGAGTCCGATGGCATACGCAGAAAAATTCCTTGCACTGGTGAATGATGCGAAGAAGCGGATCAAAGAGACGAACGTGGCGGATATGAAGCGCCGGATGGATGTGGGAGAGAACATCGTGCTGGTGGACGTGCGGGAAGAGAACGAATGGGCGCAGGGGCATTTGCCGGGAGCGATTCACCTGGGAAAAGGAATTATCGAGCGGGACATTGAACAGCGCGTGCCGGACATGGGGGCGAAGATCGTGCTTTATTGCGGCGGGGGCTTTCGTTCGGCGCTGACGGCGGACAACCTGCAGAAGATGGGTTATACGAACGTGGAATCGATGGACGGCGGGTGGAAAGGCTGGATTGGGGCGGGACTCCCGACACAAAAAGGGTAGCCGTAAATTGCGCACGTGTTCCAACCGCGTAGCGCAGGGGTGCGAAGAACGACCCATGGTGGATCGCCGGAAATGGCCGCCAAATCCGGCCCGCGAATCAAAAAAACTGCAACGACCGGGGGGACTTGCTCATCTGAAATAGGCAGGCCTGGACTGCATGGACCATGCGGGAAATGGGAAGGATTGCGCGAGACCCCAAATCAGCGTGGGTGGCCGCTCGCGATTCTTGATGAAAGACCAGGGACAGAAAGAGGACCAGAGATGAAGAGCACAAGTGCAGCGCAATCGAGTGCAGAGCGCCCCGCGGCAAAGGCGGGAGATTTTGTGATCGGAGGGGATCTTCGGGTTCACCGGCTGGGCTTTGGCGCGATGAGAATCACAGGCAAGGGAATTTGGGGAGAGCCTAAGGATCGCGCGGAGTCGATTCGAGTGCTTCGGAAGGCGATTGAGTTGGGAATTAATTTTATCGACACGGCGGATTCCTACGGGCCGGCGGTGAGCGAAGAAATTATCGCGGAAGCGCTCTACCCTTATCCGAAAGAATTGGTGATCGCCACGAAGGCTGGATTGGAGCGGCCGGGACCGGACCAGTGGGTGCCGAACGGCAAGCCGGCCCACTTGCGTCAGGCGTGCGAGGGGAGTCTCCGCCGGTTGCGAGTCGAGCAGATTGCTCTTTTCCAATTGCACCGGATTGACGATAAGGTGCCGGCGGAGGATCAGCTGGGGACATTGAAAGATTTGCAGGCGGAAGGGAAAATCAAACATATCGGGCTATCGGAGGTGAGCGTGGCGCAGATCGAACATGCGAGGACTCTCGTTCCCGTTGTCACGGTGCAGAATCGATACAGCGTGCTGGATCGCGGGGCGGAGGACGTGCTGGAATATTGCGAGCGCGAGAAGATCGGATTTATTCCGTGGTTCCCATTGGGAGCGGGCCAGTTGTCGGCGGCGGGCAGCAAGCTGGCGCGCATCGCTGCTCAGGCGAAGATTACGCCTTCGCAACTGGCGCTTGCGTGGCTGCTGCGGCGTTCGCCAGTGATGCTGCCGATTCCCGGCACGTCGCGCGTGGAACACCTGGAAGAGAACGTCGCGACGGCGTCGGTAAAGATTGACGACGGGGTGTTTCAAGAGTTGAACAAACTGGCCGGCAAGGTGCGATAGCGGGGATGGGCTGGCACAAGCGGCGGGAGCGGAATTCCTGCGCGGGTTGAGAGAGGAAAATTGGCTGGGGCGGAAGGATTCGAACCTTCACCGTCCTCATTAACAGTGAGGTGTCCTACCAGTTGGACCACGCCCCAGCG
>JGI12635J15846_10001575_pt1 | contig 19968 bp, 18 predicted proteins | sample BlaSpr_A8_OM2_M2_FD_15846 | JGI IMG/M metagenome (IMG submission 15846) | reverse complement strand
AATAAGCGGAGGCGTTACTTTTCGTGGGAAGGACCAAGTGACGGCCGATTAGTTTCGATATGCCATCGTCACGCGCTGTACTCGTCCTTGGAATGCATCGCAGCGGGACCAGTGCGCTCGCCCGCGGCCTACAGATGCTGGGCGTCTATTTGGGGAACGATTTTATAAGCCCCAAGCCCGATAACCCTACCGGTTATTGGGAGGATAGGAACATCTTCGGACTCAATGAACGCCTGCTGGCTGTCTTCGGACTCAAGTGGGAAGAGGTTGCGCTGATCGATGACGCTCGATGGGACGAATCTGGCGTAGAAGCCGTGCGTACCGAGGCGGTCGCGTACCTAAAATCGCAATTCGTGAGTCATCCCTTGTGGGGATTTAAGGATCCGCGCACTATTCGGCTGCTACCCTTCTGGCGCTCAGTGCTACGCTCGCTTGACGTAGATGAATGCTATCTGCTGGTGATCAGGAACCCGCGCAGCGTGGCCAATTCTCTTATCCGGCGTCATGGTATGGACGCGGTAACAGCGCACTTGCTATGGCTGGTATACGTAGTTCCGAACTTAAGTATGATTGCCAATCGACCATTTATGGTTACCGACTACGACCTGGTGATGGCCGATCCGCGACGGGAGCTTGAACGCATCGCCCAAGGTCTGAAACTTCCGTTGACTGATGTCGGCAACGCGAGGATCGACGAATTTGCCAGCGACTTTCTCGATCCGAATTTACGACATAGCTTCTTCAACGTCTCTGACTTTGAACTTGATCTCGATCTGCCTCCGCTGACTCGGGAAGCGTATCTCTGGCTGCGTTCGCTGGCGACCGACCGAACAGCTGCAGACTCGCCTCGATTCTGGGCAGCCTGGGAAAGCAGTCGCAGAGCTGTTGAGAGACTTGTTGGTGGGGCGAGTTCGGTATGACTGGGTTCAATACGCTAAGTCACGAGCAAGTAAGCGCCGACACCTCTGCTAGGGGCGTTCATCTGTTTGTGGTGATAGGCGCTCAACGAACCGGTACCAACATATTGCGCGAGATTCTCAATACCAATGAGCAGCTCGCAATGCTCGGCGAGGTGCTGACGCGAAGCCCGGCGCCTGCCCACTGGGATAATTTCTGCCGGAGCCAGCCCGCGCGTAGCGTGCTTCCCGCCACTTTCAGCGAAACCGAAGCTCTCCTCGACAAATACTTCGAATTTGTGCGGTATCGCATTCGCAACTATTGGGAAGGCAATAAGAAGAACCAAAGCCACGCTTTCGGCGTCGACATCAAATATAATCAACTGCGAGAAATTGAGCCGGCAAATTGGAGTCCTTCATCTCCTGCATTCATTCTCGGTTATCTCCGGTCTCGCGGAGCTACAATCGTTCACACGATAAGAAATGCGATCCATAGCGCTATTTCGACTTTCATCGCTGCACGTCGAAATGTCTGGCACAACTATGATGGCGCCGCGATTGATCGTTGCTACCATCTTGATATTCAAGAATGCCTGGCGTACGCGCGGACGATCGTCAGGCATCGCAATGCTTTCCTCGAAGCCGCATCTGGATGCAAGGTCGTCAATTGCTCCTATGAGAGCCTGATTGAAGACATCGCAAGAGCTGGCTCCCGCGAGGAGATTCCCGCAGCGCCTGGATCGTTGTGGGATATCGCGCATGCGCTCGAAGCTCCTTTCACATTTCGCTATGACCGCCGTCTCCAGAAGGCCATCAATATCCCATATTCCAGATTGCTCTCGAACTACGATGCGCTTGTCGGCCAGCTAAAAGACTCCGAGTTCTCGAATCTCGTTTTGACTCTTGAGTAGCGACCCTTGATGGTAGATGCCAAACCATGGCTTGATCCAAATGCGAAGGCTGGAAGCTATGCCTTGGGCCTGCTCGGCCTTGAAGAGCGCAAGTTGCTCTACCAACTGGCGCGATATATCTACGCGGGCGAAGGTGCGGTAGTAGATCTCGGGTCCTTTTGCGGCGCATCTACCTGCTGCCTTGCCGCGGGCCTGCGCGACAATCCTCGAGCCGCGGGGCGTCACGTCGACGCCTACGACAGCTTCATTGCGAGCGAACCATACCTGGTCGAATTCATTCGTGCGCAATTCGGTGAAGCATTCGAAATGGGGCAGTCTTTCGGTGCAACCTTTCGACGAGCCACTGCCGAGTTTGCTGATCTGATAGAAGTTCATGCCGGAGATCTACTCGAGCAAATTTGGCCCTCGGATGAGCCCATCGAGATACTGTTCGTCGACGTGGCTAAGACTCTTGCTCTCAGCGGTAAGGTGTTAACCGAGTTTTTTCCCCGACTTAGACCGGGAAAATCGATGGTTATTCACCAGGATTTCTATCACCCTACCGCGTTCTATCTTCCGGTAGTGATGGACTTTCTTATGGATCATTTTACCATCATCGAAGCCGGGCGCGACTGGTCTGTAGTGTTTCGGCTTGAGACACCGATCCCGCAGGAGAAATTGCAGATAGCTGGCCAGTATAAGTTCTCGTTCGCGCAGCAACAGGCCGGCCTACAACGCATGATGCGGCGGGTGGGTATGCCAGGAAGCGACTACCTTCGCCTGTCGGAGTGCGCGGCCATCGGCACCCACTTCGGCGAACAACGGTTTCGGTCGGCGCTGGCTGCTGCAATTCGACGGTCGAGACTCGAAACCGACCGTGTGTGGTCCGACGGGCTCGCCTGGTGCAGTGACTTTAAGGCGTCCCGCATCCGCACAAGGCTCTACGGGACAGCGTCTTCGATGCCTCCTCCGACCTCTGCTGATAAGGCTCACCTGATAGTGTCGGCCATTCTTTCCGAGGTCGCCGCGCGGATTATGCCAAGCGTCAGGCAACGTATCTCAGGGTAGCAGTCTCGACTCGGTATGCGACAATCCAGGCTTTTAACTATCGCGGTTCTAGTACTTGCAAGTATCGTATTGATGGGATGGTCATCCACGATTGAGGCTCCTTTTGTCGTTTACTTTCTAGTAGCCAGTGCGTGGGCAATAACAATTGCTGTGTTATCTCGTCGTGAGGTTCTCCGTAGCGGTGCACTGATCTGTAGTTCGGTATTGTTCAGTATGGCCGTAGTCGAGACCTACACGTACTATGCTAACCGGTCGCAGATCATTATCACAAGGACGAAACCAGTCGAATGGCGGCGAAACCAGGCGGACATAGGAATCGGTTCTCGACCGGTGCCAAATACGACAATTACATTTGAAGAAGCGCTAGCCGGTCGGACGATCGACAAGGTCACATATAGATTCGGTGGTAGCGGTCTTAGAGAAATCCCTACATCAGTTCAAGGAGGACCTTACAGGGTAGTGTTCTTTGGTTGCTCCTTTATGTTTGGTCATGGGGTGGAGGACGATCAGACGCTCCCCTATTACTTTGTGCGAGAAGCAAGGGGCACCTTCGAGGGGTTCAATTTCGCGGGCGACGGCTGGGGACCGCATCAGATGCTCAGGGAGATTGAGACCGGCTTCGTTCGCCGTGTGGCAGGCACTCCCGAGCTGGCGATTTACGAAGCAATCCCGGATCATTTGCGCCGAGTCGCCGGACGTGCGCCGTGGGAAGATGGGCCAAAATACGACCTATGCGGGGATAACGAAGCTTGTTACTCCGGACAGTATCATAGTGCCGACTACGCGACATGCCGCCGTTGGCTCGACAGGAGCTGGATCGTGAGGTTCTTCGAAAATCATTCCGAAAAGCTATCGCAACCTTCCGACCTCCCACTATATTTGGCAGTACTGAAGAGGACTCGAACTTTGCTCGAGGAAGGCGGCACTCGGTTTGTAATAGTCTTATGGGATCAAAATCAGTTGGCCAACACGATTATGAAGGCCTTGAAGGCGAATCAATTTGACGTGATCGCGCTATCTTCTATATTTCCGGAGAGCGATCTGAAGGAGGGTATGCTCACTCAGCTCGATCAGCATCCGTCGCCGGCGACCAACCAGGGGATCGCTGCTTATCTATGGAAACAGGTCGGCCAGCCATTGGTGGATGCAAAGCACCAGCGATGAAGACTTCGAGCGACTCGAATTTCCCCGAGCACTTGGGGCACGGCGACAGCCCGCGTGGCTCTACTGATCGCTTGTTTGGTCTTCTGTCCAGTGCCTTCTGGGGTGTGGTGTCAATGGCTCCGCTCAGAAGAGGTGGGTCGATTCGAGCATGGGCGGTAGTTCTCGCCGCTGCGTTCCTCGTCACCAGTCTCATCACGCCAACTCTGCTTGGACCACTGAATCAGTTGTGGCAGAGACTCGGACAATTGTTGCAAAAGCTTACCAATCCCATCGTGATGGCGGTCCTCTACTTTTCGATTATAGTTCCTTTTGCTCTCATAATGCGCCTGCTGAACAGGGACGTTTTGCGATTGAATTGGGATCCCCGCCAGACCTCTTACTGGATACGTCGCGAGCCGCGCGGTCCGCGGCCCGAGTCGATGAAAGATCAGTTCTAATTTTCCTACTCGTGCGCGAGCCGGAGGACGAACCGCCATGGATCTCTCAATCAAGCGCATCATCATATTCACCAACGACATGCCCGCCATGATCCGATTCTACCGCGACGTGCTCGGCTTGAAGCAGAAGAAAGACGAACCCGGCTGGAAGGAATTCAACGCTGGTGACTGCGACGTTGCGCTGCACAACGGCACTTCGGCGGTCGGCCGGAGGCCGCCGAAACTCGTCTTCTTTTCCGCCGACGTCGCGGCGACCCGACAAGCGCTGCTCAAACGCGGCGCCAGGCTCGGCAAGGTCAAGTCGAAAGACCGCCTGGACCTTTGCGAGGGAACCGATCCCGACGGCAATCCTTTTCAAATCTCCAATCGAATCTAACTTGAGAGTTGCGCGCGAGCGGCGCGCCGAAGTAAAGCAGCACGAATAGGGAGCCGCGCAAGATGACAGAAAATTTTCTCGTCGAGCAGGACGGTCCGATCACGACGATCACTTTCAATCGGTCCGAGCGCCGCAATTGTCTCGACGAGGCCGTCATCCTCGAATTCGAGCGTCACCTGCACGCCGTCCGCGACGATCGCGATTAAATCTCATGCGGGCCGGAATGCCGACGATTGCGGCTAATATTTCGATATGGATTTTGTAACCGAACTCTGGCGGTTTATGCGCGCGCGCAAGAAATTCTGGCTCCTACCTATGATCGTAGTGTTCGCGATCATGGGCGCACTCCTTATGATCACTCAAAGCACCGCGCTCGCGCCCTTCATTTACGCACTGTTCTGAGCCAGTATGCGAGTCCTTGGCATTTCCGCGTTCTATCACGACAGCGCCGCGGCGTTGATCGAGGACGGCCACATCCTGTCCGCGGCGCAGGAAGAGCGCTTCACGCGCACAAAGCATGACGCACGGTTTCCTCGGCTGGCGATCGAATTCTGCTTAGGACAGTCAGGACTCTCGCTGAGCCAGGTTGACTACATAGCCTTCTACGACAAGCCCTTTCTGAAATTCGAACGCCTGCTCGAAACCTACTTGGCTTTCGCGCCTCGTGGGTTCAAATCGTTTCGTACTGCGATGCCGATATGGTTGCGTGAAAAGCTCTTTCAGAAACGCATGCTGCGTCGCGCCCTCACGGAATTGAATGGCGGAATTAATTTGGGTGACCGCTTACTATTCGCCGAGCATCACCAAAGCCACGCGGCGTCGGCGTTCTTCGCGTCGCCCTTCAGGCAGGCAGTGATACTGACTCTCGACGGAGTAGGTGAGTGGGCAACTACTTCGGCAAGCATTGGAAACGGCAACCGGCTCGAAATGATCAAGGAGATACACTTTCCGCATTCGCTCGGGTTGCTCTTTTCCGCCTTCACACATTACTCGGGTTTCAAGGTCAATTCGGGCGAGTACAAGCTGATGGGGTTGGCACCCTATGGCTCGCCGCGCTTTCGCGATCTGATCCTGAACCATCTGATCGATTTGAAACCTGACGGATCGTTCCGGCTGGATCTCAGCTACTTCGACTATTGCGTGGGGCTGCGGATGACGAACCCGAAGTTCGAGCAACTGTTCGGCGGACCGCCGCGGAAACCTGAATCTTCGATCACGCAACGTGACATGGATCTGGCCGCTTCGATCCAGTCAGTGACCGAGGAAGTAATTCGCAGGCTTACGCGCGCGCTCGCGGCCGAAACCGGATGCAGGAATCTCTGTCTCGCAGGAGGAGTCGCGCTCAATTGCGTGGCGAACGGCAAGGTCTGGCGCGACCATCGCTTCGATAATATCTGGATTCAACCCGCCGCAGGTGATGCTGGTGGGGCGCTCGGCGCGGCGCTCGCCGCTTACCATCAGTTCTTGAACCAGCCACGCCAAATTGAGAGTCAGGATCTGATGCGCGGATCATATCTGGGGCCTTCGTTCTCGCAGCGGGAGATAGAGAGCCGGCTGGCCGCGGCTGGTGCGCGCTTTGAGGTTTGCGACGAGGAGACACTACTGAACGCGAGCGTGGACTCGCTATCCGCTGGCAAGGCTCTGGGCTGGTTTCAGGGGCGGATGGAATTCGGGCAGCGCGCTCTCGGCGCTCGTTCGATCCTGGCAGACCCGCGTAGTCCAACCGCTCAACGAAAGCTCAATCTGAAAATAAAATTCCGCGAGTCCTTCCGTCCTTTCGCGCCCTCGGTGCTAGCGGAGGAGGTGCAGGACTGGTTCGACCTCGATCACGATAGTCCCTACATGCTGTTGGTTGCCGACGTGAAGAAAGACCGCAGGCGGGCACTAACTAACGAAGAGTTATCGCTATCCGGGTTAGAGCGGCTGAACACGGTGAGGTCGGAGATTCCAGCGGTCACTCACGTAGACTACTCGGCGCGCATTCAGACCGTGCATCACGAGACTAACCCACTCTACCATGCCTTGCTTCGTGCCTTCAGGGAGCACACCGGATGCCCGGTCCTCGTCAATACCAGTTTCAACGTGCGCGGCGAGCCCATCGCGTGCACACCAGAAGACGCGTGGCGATGTTTTATGGGAACCGCGATCGATTCGTTGGCAATCGGCAACTGCTTCCTAGATAAAGCGCGGCAGGATTCCGGTGCCAAGCGCGAATACGCGGCAACCTACGAACTCGACTGAATCATTTACAATCGCCAGTTCCTTCTGACCTTCCATCCGAAGAATAGTTTGAGCAAATGGGCCGGTGGCCTACCCCCAATGCCACTCAGATTGTACGCAGAGGTTCCCCCGGAATTACGACGCAATCGCGCTAGTTGCGGATTGGATCTCTTTTTTGAGTTCTCGTCGCTGAGGGCAGGCGTCGAGCGAAACGCATACTTCGGCTAGTAGGACATGCGCTGAGAGCCAACCAACATCGCGAGCGATCGTCGAAAAACCAGACGCAGCCAACCGTTCGAATTCAAACTGTGCGTCTTCGTAACGTCCAACTTCGCTATAGCAAAAGGCGAGTCCGCATCGATCAACGCTGGCCTTCGTGAACACAATCTCAGACTTTTGAAGGTCCTCGAAGACTCGACCACCGGACCCGCTGACTACGAAGAGGTCTTCGGACCAAACCACGAGCATCCATCCGGATCTGTCCCGTATCAAAACAAAGAGAAAACGATAAGCGCGGGCCGCGATTGTGGTGGGTGGAGCGCCGCGGTTCGGCTAGGTTTGGTTTGGCACCACGTTGACACCAACTCGCGCGCCGAGCCGCTTTACCCGCTGCCTATAAGTCGCATCTGTAGAATTGCGTAACCTCGCGGATAGAGTCTTATCCCAGCTACCTTCCCGTGCCGCTCAGCTGCACCGTCTGCGTACTGCCGTGCGCGTTGTCGGTGATTGTCAGCGTTCCGATCTGCTTCATGCCTGCGCTCGGAGTAAACGTCACCGAGACCGTACAAGAGGAGCCGGCCGGCAGACTCGCGGGACAGTTGTTCGTCTCCACAAATACTCCTGGATCGGAGATCATCTCGATCAACACCGGGAACCCCGGATGCTTTTTCTTGCCCTTTGGATTGGACACCTTCACGGTTTTAGGCTTGCTCGTCGTTCCGACCGTCGTCTTTGAGAACCTGAGCGCTTTCGGTTTGATCTTCAGCGTCACCGGCACGGGGGTGGGCGTCGCAGTCGGCGTGGCGGTCGCTGTCGGCGTCCCGGCGGTTGACGTTGCAGTTGGCGTCGCCGTTGCGGTTCTGGTTGCCGTGGAAGTCGGCGTGGCGGTCGCGGTGGCTGTAGGAGTTGAAGTAGCAGTCGCGGTGGCCGTAGCGGTTGTTTTCGGCGTGGACGATCCGGTTGACGTCGCGGTTGCTGTCGGTTTCGCAGTTTCGGTCGCCGTGACGGTCGGCGTTGCGGTAGCTGTCGCCGTCACTGTAGCAGTCGGGCTGGCGGTCCCAGTAGCGGTTGCCGTCGCGGTTGGGGTTGGCGTGGGCAAGAACCCCGCTTGCAGCTCAAAGGCACCGATGTCGCACGCGGTCTGTCCAGGAGCCGGTCGGGAGTCGCCGCGCTGGTCGGTAGTGATAGGCGTCGTCCCATCGATCTCGGTGCAATAGTTGGTTGGACTGGTCGGGACCGCAAGGACAGCGGGGCTCGCAGGCAAAAGCGCGATGGTTTGAGTGGGCCCGCCGTTGTCCTGCAGGCCACTCAGATCAAGCCCGGCAGGAGTGTTGTTTATGTCTCCGGTTCCAGTGAAGAAGCCGTTGCAGGTCGTATCGTCCGACAAATTGTGGCCATCGGAAATGAAGGTCCCCACGGAAACGCAATTCCCCCCAGACCTGCTGTCTGCCACGATCGTATTCTTCAGCGTGCCGGTTCCGCCTGCTTCGATTAAGATGCCGCCGCCCAAGCCGCCGTCGTCTACTACTCCGTTTTCGGCGATGGTGCTGTTAGTCACCGTCAGTGCGCCGGTGTTCACGATGCCGCCGCCGTTTATGCTGGTGGAGTTCCCGGAGATGGTGCTGTTGATTACGGTCAAAGTGGAGGTTGGCTCGTTGTCGATGCCGCCGCCGTCGGGGCTGGCGGAGTTCCCGGAGATGGTGCTGTTGGTGAGCGTCAGTGTGCCGGCGAAGTTCACGATGCCGCCGCCGTCTCCCCCCCCGGCGCCGGCGGCGTTCCCGGAGATAGTGCTGTTGGTCACCGTCAGCGTGCCTCCGTTTTCGATGCCGCCGCCGAAGGAGAAGGCGGAGTTGCCGGAGAAGGTGCAGTTGGTCACCGTCAAAGTGCCAAAATTAGCGATGCCGCCGCCGTCGGTCGCAGAGTTGCTGGAGACGATGCTGTTGGTGAGCGTCAGTGTGCCGACATTGTCGATGCCGCCCCCCTGGGAGTCCGAGGTGTTCCCGGTGACGGTGCAGTTGGTGACCGTCAGCGTGCCGTTGTTGTCGATGCCGCCGCCGTCGCCTGTCATATTACCGTTCTCGATGGTCAGGCCGGAGATAAAGACTGTCGCGCCCGAGTCAACGAGGAAAATCACCGAGCTCTTGTCCCCGCTTATCGCCAGGCTTGACGCGCCGGGACCAGCGATATTCACAGGATGTTGAATCTCAAGCACACCGCTGGTCAGGGTGATCGTGCCCGTGACGGTCGGGCCCCCTTCGGTGGTAAACGTGATGACGCTTTCGGCACTGTCGGCGGCATTGGCGTCTAGAATCGCCTGGCGCAGCGAACCTGCGCCGCTGTCATTTGTATTGCTAACTGTGAAGGTCAGGAACGCCGAAGCCGGTGAGGCGCTGAAAAGGGCCATCAATAACAGCCCGGCCCCAACAGCCTTTAGGAACTCTGTCGATGGTCGGATCATATTTGATGCTCCTCAGCTCGCAAAACTTGGAGGTCACTGATTACAGCGGCGAAGCTGGCAGCCCGGTTTAAAACGCGACCGCGTTGCGGTCGGGCTTTGGCGATGGGTTAATGAACGAGGAACAGACGCCATTCCTCGGGCACCCCCTTTAGTGCATGCATGCCCCGGTCTGCGAACCGCAGTCCGGAACCGGCGACCAGATCCCGGACCGTGCTGGAAACCAGGACTTCGTCCGGTTCGGCGGTGGCCGCGACGCGCGCCGCAATATGCACCGCGATGCCGCCGACATCGTCACCGATCAGCTCGCACTCGCCGGTATGGAGCCCGGTGCGGACCTGCAATCCCATAGGGCGCAGTCTTTCGCGTACCGAGCACGCGCACCTTATCGCCCGATTCGGCCCGTCGAAGGTGGCGAGCAGGCCGTCGCCTGACGTGTTTACCTCGCGGCCGTGGAAAACGCTGAGTTCCTTTCGCAGCGCCGCGTAGTACATGTTGAGCAGCTCGCGCCATCTGAAGTCGCCCATCTCGGCGGCGCGCTCGGTGGACCGGACGATATCGGTAAACATCACGGTGGCAAGTACCCGGTCCGGGTCCGGGCGATGACGCGCGCCGGTAACGAATTCCTCGACCTCGTCAAGAAGCAGATCCAGCAGATCCTGATCGAGGGCCTGGAGCAGATGGTCCTCGCCGGGGAGCTCGACATACTTCGCCCCAGGGATCTTCTGAGCCAGGTCGCGCCCGCATGCGGCCGGGATCGTTGAATCGTCCATGCGATGGAGGATCAGGGTCGGCACCCGGATCGAGGGCAGCAAATGGCGGGCATCATTCTCGTAGTCGGCTCGAAACAACACTTGGATACCCCCGGGACTCGATGCGGCGCGCTCTAGCCGGCCAAACCACTGGACGAAGGCTTTGTTCTCCCGCATGCTCGGCGCATTGATGGGGACGAGGACGCCCTCGCCCCAGTGCGTGTCCACCGTGGCCAGAAATAGGTCGAATCGCTCCTGGCTCATGGCCCATGGTTCCGCTTTCATCGAAGCAAAGCAGCCGAAGAGCACGAGAGCTGAGGTTCGCTCTGGGTAGGTGGCGGCGAACATCAATGACATCGGGCCACCTTCGGACCAGCCAAAGATTGCCACGCGCTTCGAGCCGGCCGCATCGAGGACCGCCCGCACGTCGCCAATTCGCTCTTCGAGGCTTTGCTCGGCGACTCGATCGGAGAGCCCTTGGCCGCGCTTGTCGAATACGATTACCCGTGCGAAAGAGGTGAGTCTTTTCAGGATGTATTCGTTGACCGGCAGTTCCCAGTAGAGTTCCACGTGCGAAAGCGTTCCCGGCACCAGCAAGATGTCGTGTGGGCCGTCGCCGAAGACTCGATACGCGATGTGAACATCGCCGCTCCTGGCGTATTTGATTGGAGCATCCATAAACTACCTGTCACTGAGGTCGCTGCCCGCGTTTGGGTACCACATCCTCAGATATCCGAGCCGCACTGTGTCACCCTGATGGCCGCGTGCCTCAGTTGATGAAAGGCTCGCTCGCGGTGGTGAAGGTATTGGCGAACCAGGTGTTCGCGGTTTTGGGGTTCGAGTCGTACATGTCATCCGTCGTATGCATAGTGGAGGTATTGTCGAGAACCATGTTCGACTTGTTAGTACTATCGTCGATCACTATGCCGTAGGGATAATCGCCATTGCCGTTAGAAGAGTTAAGGTCGATTTCGTTCGCCGACGCCCGATTTGTACAACCAATGCTGCCGGTTGGACCGGTTTCCGAACAGCCAAGGTACACGTCAGCGATACCGTTGCCGTACAGGGTATTCTCTCCAATCTCGTTGCCCGCCGCAGCGTCCAACCAAACGCCATAACGGCCGTTTTCATATATTTGGTTCGCGGAAATCTTGTTGCCATTCCCGCCTAAAACCCAAATCCCGACTACGCCGTTACTGTAGACATACGAACCTGAAATGTTTGCGCCGTTTGAAAGTGCGAAAGGTGCGCTGTTCGCCTGCGTTACTAAAATCCCCCAAGTATCGTTGCCGTTGATATTTGCATTTGATATGTCCGTGCCGCTCGATCCTGACACAAGCACCCCCAATGGGTTGGCGGCCGCAGCGACGTTCAGTAGCGAGCAGTCATTCGAGCCGTCGATTTCGATACCGGCGTTATACCCATTGTAGATGGCGATCGCGCCGACGATCTTGCTTGCCGCTGCGTTGCTCAGTTGGATCCCGTCGGCATTGCTGAACTCCACGAGAGGCCCTTCGAGCCGGACTCGCGCTTCAGCGAGAATCCCGATATTGAACGAGGAAACAAAACCGTTCACGATGGTGGCTCCGGCAGCGGTTGAGGTCACGTGGATCCCATTGCCGGTGCTGCCAGCTCCGGTACCCGTTATCGCTTCACCGTCGGCGAGATTCAGATAGACATCGGGCGCGGTGATCTCAATACAGTCGCCACTGTCGCTGGTGGCCGCGAGGTTGTTGCGAATGATGTAGCAGCCGGGTGTTGAGATCACGACTCCGCAAGCCGTCGGCGCAAGGTTTGTTATAGTTTTGCAAGCCGCGTGGCCGGTGGATGCGGCTGCCACGCATAGCGCCGAGGCCAGCAGCACTACTCGCGCAACCCGCGCGGCCTTCACAACCATACTGGCGAAACGTTCCATATGATGTTTCCTCCCCAAAGGTGCTCCTGGATTAAATCTTTGCTCCCTTAGAAGCGGAACCGCCTCAACCAAGAGGCGTGACAAGCCACTGCACGAAGTGCAGTGAGTGGGTACAAATGAAATTTGGGCGGGTTCGGACGCGCTATAAGCGCCAGGCGAGATGCTGCGGTCCCGGGTCGTACGTGCAGTAATTGCCGGTCTTGATCGAGGTGGCGAGATGATGCCCAAGCGGCGCGTTGCCGGCGCGGATCTTAACGATTGCCGTCTTGACGGCCTTGGTCACCATCTGGCGCGCGCGTTCGCGATGCGATCCGTTGATGCGAGCGCGACCGCCGAGTCCCACCGCCGACGCAATCTGATCGCTAAGCGCCTCGAGTTCCCAGCGCAGACGCGATGCCCGTTCAGTGTCGTTGAGCCGCTCGGCCTCGGCGAGTTCTGAGCGCAATTCGTCGATGCGTCGTTTGTAGCGTGCGCGCGCCGTCGAATCGATCACCTGTCCGGCGTCGCCAAGGGTTACGACGGTGCGGTCGAGAATAGCCGCGCCCTCGACTTGCGCAGTCCTTCCAAGAGACGCCAGCTCATACGCGGGCACCTGATGACCCGCATCCGCCAACAGGTACGCGATGTAATGAAAGCCCTTGGCGTCCTTGAGCCGGACAATTTTGCCCTGCCACGAAACCGTCCAGTAATCGCCCTCGCGCTGAAAAACCGCGGGCGAGCACTCCTCCTGCGCTGTGATTTTGGTACCGCTCGCCGCGTCATTGTCGTTCGCCCGGCTACGTCGCCGGTAGGTTTGGATGGTCGAATCGAGTCGCTCGATCAGACCTCTGCGATCGAGACCGGCCATCAGGCTGCGGCCCCAGACTTCAAAGGTACGCGCTTCCTGCCAGGCCATCTTACGACGGCGGAAATTCGCAAGCGCACGCACGAATTGCGATTCGGACTCCTCCCACGAGCCTGAAGCGGACGCGACGAGCGCCTGCGCCCGTGCCAGCAGCCCTTCGATATCCTCAATATCGCCGCCTGACGCGATGGTCTCGCGGCATCGCTCGAGTTCCACAATCGCCTCTGCAATCGATTCGCTATCAGCGTCAGCCGCGACCTCGGCGCGATCGCTCAAGCTGAGCGCTTCCGCTTCTAATTGCTTGCCGAGAACCTCGTCATGTCTCTTAAGAGGCCGCACGCGCGTAACGAACTCTTCGATCCGATTGATCAGCATGTCGAGAACGTCGAGATCGAAAGCCTGCAGGAGGTGATCGCCGCCAGGCAGCTCGAAATATTTTGCTCCCGGGATGTTCCAGGCCAGATAACGCCCGGCTTGCACCGGGATCAGCGCATCGCCTTCGCGATGCAGGATCAGGGTCGGGGCATGAATAGAGTGTAGAAGCTCGCTCACGTCGAGTTCATAGTTGGCACGCAGCAGAGTGACGATAGCGCCGGGGCTGGCCACGGCTCGTTCGAGGCGTCCGAACCACTGCAGAAATGCTTCATCTTTCCTTCGGCTGGGCGCATTAACTTTGACCAAAATACCCTCGCCCCAATGCCGCGCGATCGCCGACGTGAACAATTCGAATTGCTCGGGGCGGACGACCCACGGCTCCGACTTCATCGAGGCGCAGGAGCCATATAGGATCAGACCTGCGGTTCGTTCGGGATGGCGAGCGGCGAACGTGATCGACAATTGTCCGCCTTCGGACCAGCCATAGATCGTCGCGCGCTTGGACCCGGCCGCATCCATCACGGCGCGGACATCGTCCACTCGCTCGTCCATTGTTTGTTGGGCAACGCGATCGGAGAGGCCCTGACCGCGCTTGTCGAAGACGATCACGCGCGCGAACGCGCACAATCTCCTGAGCAGGTATTCGTTGGTAGGCAGTTCCCAGTAGAGCTCGACATGCGACACAGTTCCCGGGACCAGAATGATGTCGCGCGGACCGTCGCCAAAAACGCGGTAAGCGATGTGAACATCGCCGCTCTTGGCGTACTTGATCGGAGCTTCCACGGCTTTTCCGTCTTTCCGTGGCTACGCTCGCACGGCCGCATCGAAGGACTTAGCGTTCGCAGAGTGGTTCGGTTGGCCGCGTGGCACTGAGATTTACTCTCTCCCCGTAGCGCTGTGCGAGTTTACAAGCGCTCCACGCTAATGTCGAACCGTAGCCCCGGGCCACCGCTCGCGCGTGTGCGCGAGAGCGACCCAAGGGCGGCGACCAATCTTCGCTGATCTTCGGGACCTTTGGGCGGCTGATCCGATCGCGCAACCCGTCTGCCCGACCTGATGGCGGAATCAAGCAATAGCGGATTCGAATTCGAGCTCTCCTTTCGCGCCCAAGTTCAGCCCAAGCCAGAAAATCATGCCTTTGTTCATTGTCGAATTCCGCGCGCCATGGACTGTAGATCCAGTGCGTCGGTTGAAAGGGTTGATCGGCTTTTCTGGAGGAAGACCGGAATCGCCGACGATTCCGAAGTCACCGCTCGCACAGAGGCAGGCAAGAGGCTCGCCCGATCATCATCCTGGGCGGCTCGCTGACCTCGATCGCGCTGAATCTGCTAGTGCTCTCGAGTTTAGCCCTTCGCTACGGACACTTGGCCAGAACGCGTAGAGGTTTTAATTGTTATCGAGTCACGCGGAACAGCAGATTCCAAGGGCATATAAATGAAAATCTCCGTTCAAATGTTGGAACCACGACGGCGATGGCGAGTTCGAATTTGTTCGACGCTCCCTGAAGCGGATCTTTCTTCAGAGGCGCACTCTCCTTAGCCTGAGCGCGTTGGTGATAACCGACACCGAGCTCATGCTCATCGCGGCGCTCGCGACTATTGGGCTGAGCAGCAGGCCGAATACGGGATAGAGAGCCCCGGCGGCAATCGGTATCCCGATCACGTTGTAGACGAACGCGAAAAACAGATTCTGGCGGATGTTGCTCATCGTCGAGCGGCTGAGGTGCCGTGCCTTTGCGATGCCGCGCAAGTCGCCCTTGACCAGGGTGACGCCCGCGCTCTCTATCGCCACGTCGGTACCGGTGCCCATCGCGATACCGACCTGCGCTTGCGCGAGTGCGGGCGCGTCGTTGATCCCGTCGCCGGCCATCGCCACGATGCGACCTTCCGATTGCAAACGCTTCACCACGGAGGCCTTCTGATCAGGCATCACCTCGGCCTCGACCTGATCGATGCCAAGTTTTTTGGCGACGGCCTCCGCGGTAGTTCGATTGTCGCCGGTCAGGACGACGATTCTGACGCCGTCGTCCTGCAGCATCTTGAGCGCTTCCGCCGTGGACGACTTGATCGGATCGGCCACGCCAATGAGTCCGGCGGGACGGCCGTCGATTGCGACGAACATCACGGTGTGGCCGTCTTTTCGCTGCGCGTCGGCATCGGCCGAAACCGCGTCAAAGCCAACGCCGAGCTCGCTCATCATCTGCTGGTTGCCAAGCGCGACTGCGCGCCTTTCGATACGCCCGGTGACGCCCTGGCCGGTCACCGACTTGAAATCCTCGGCGTCCGCGAGGGTCAACTTGCGCTCTTCCGCACCCGCTACGATCGCGGCCGCCAGCGGATGCTCGCTACCGCGTTCGAGGCTCGCGGCAATCCGCAACACATCGGCCTCGGTGAATCCGTCGAGCACTGTGACCGAGACCAGGCGCGGTTTTCCTTCGGTGAGGGTCCCGGTCTTATCGACTACGAGCGTATTTACTTTCCCGAGAATCTCGAGCGCTTCGGCATTCTTGATCAGCACGCCGGCGGTCGCGCCGCGCCCAGTGCCCACCATGATCGACATCGGAGTCGCGAGGCCGAGCGCACATGGACATGCGATGATTAGAACCGCGACCGCGTTGACGAGCGCATAGGCCATCCGCGGCTGCGGACCGACAATCGCCCACACAATGAAAGTGATCACGGCCGAGAGCACCACGGCTGGGATGAAATACGACGCGACCACGTCGACGAGGCGCTGGATCGGAGCGCGGCTGCGTTGAGCTTCACTTACCATGCGGACGATTTGCGCGAGCAGCGTGTCGCTGCCGACTCGCTCGACGCGCATGATGAATCCGCCCGTGCCGTTGATGGTCGCGCCTATCAGGCGGTCGCTGGGTCTCTTCTCGACCGGGATCGGCTCGCCGGTAATCATCGATTCGTCAACCGGGCTGTTCCCTTCGACTACGACGCCATCGACCGGGACCTTCTCGCCTGGACGCACGCGCAAGCGATCTCCCGGGACGACGCGATCGAGTCCGATATCCTCTTCGCGGCCGTCGGGTCTGATCACGCGCGCGGTCTTCGGCGCCAATCCGAGCAGCGCTCTGATCGCGCTACTGGTGTTGCTGCGAGCCCGCAGCTCCAGCACCTGGCCGAGCAGCACCAGCGCAGTGATCGCGGCAGCGGCCTCGAAGTAAACGGGCACGGAGCCGTCGGCGGCGCGGAACGAGTCGGGAAACAGATTCGGAAAGACGGCGGCGAAGAGGCTGTAGCCGTAAGCGACACCGATGCCCATCGAGATCAGGGTGAACATGTTGAGGCTGCGGTTGACGATCGATTGCCATCCGCGAACGAACAGCGGCGCGCCTGCCCACAGCACAACCGGAGTCGCCAGCACCAGCTCAAGCCACGTTCGCATCGAGTCGGGCATGACGCGCTGAAGCGGCTGGCCCGGAATCATGTCGGACATTTCGATCACGATCAGGGGAATCGCGAGTGCGATGCTTATCCAGAAGCGCCGCGTCATGTCGGACAGCTCCGGCGACTTCTCCTCGGCGGCGCTCAGGACGCGCGGTTCCAGCGTCATCCCGCAGATTGGACAATTTCCCGGCTCGGATCGGACGATCTGCGGATGCATCGGGCAAACGTACTCGGTTTTCGAAACCGGCTGGGGTGGAGCGACCGGCTCCAGCGCCATTCCGCACTTTGGGCACGACCCCGGACGGTCGTGCCGAATCTCGGGATGCATCGGACACGTCATGTTCGCGGGCATGGCCGCGCGAGTCTATCGCATCTAGAGTCATTCAACGATCGTGTCGATGGAGATTTTATATGTCACGACTGCCGCTAGTTGGTCCCAAGGATCTCGACGCCGAGCAAAAGGCTTTCTGGGAATACATCGTTACTGGTCCGCGCGGCGCGAGCTTGCGCGAACCTCTCAAATCTCTGCCGGGTCCATTTAATCCGTGGATGCAGATACCGTCATTCGGGAGGGTGGCGGCCGAGATGGGCGAGCGGTTGCGTTTNCGCTCCGTGCTTCCGGGCAAGCTTCGCGAGTTGGCGATTCTCACTACCGGCGCNCATTGGAAGGCGGAGTTCGAGTTCTGGGCCCACGCCAGAGCCGCACGTGCGGAAGGTTTGCCCGACTCCATCATCAACGCGTTGCAGGCGGGAACTGAAATTCCCTACGAAGACGATTTGCAGCGGCTCATTCATACCGCCGCCAAAGAACTGGTCGAAACTGGCCGCCCGCGCCCGGATTTGGTAGATCAGCTCGCCGATGTGCTCGGTTGGCCTGCGGTAGTCGAACTGGTCGCACTGGTGGGCTTCTACTGCATGGTCTCGTTTACGCTCAACGGTTTCGATGTCGAACTTCCGGAAGGCGTCGCGCCGATCTGGAATCGCTGAGTGTCGTGAGCGCTGGACAGGTGCCGCTAATCGCAAAGCTGATAGGCCTCTGACGCACACTGGGTTGCGCTCCAGAAGTGGTCCCGACTTTGATATTGATTACGGAGCATTCAATACCGCTGAGATCGATCGGAGGTCCAGGACAATGACGCGGCGAGTTCTAAATGACCCCGACAGTCACATCATGGAGTTGCCCGACTTTCTAACCGCTTGTGCGGACCCCGCTATTCGCGATCGCTTGCCGGCGTTACTCCCGGCCGGAAGTCTCGACGCGACCTTGGCGGGACTGCCGAAGAGCGGCACGCGCGGCCATTCGCCCGAAACCGTCGCGGAGCGAAAAGCGCTCGGCGATCAAATCCTTCGCGGGCCGAAATGGTACGCCGCACTCGGCGCATTCAACAGCAAGGAGCGCGGGATTGTGCTCGACGCGTTGAACATCCAGCGCCAGGTCATCTTTTCTTCGTTCGCCGCAGCCACGCTCTTCGCCTCCGAGGATCGCGAGGTCCGCTACGGAGGCGTCAGGGCATTCAATCGCGCGATGATGGCGTTCGTTGCCGATGAACCGCGCCTGGTCGCAACCGGTATGCTCGTGTTCGACGATCCCGATCGCTCGGCCGCTGAACTCGATCGCGCGCTGGCCGAAGGAGTGCGAATGTTTATGTTGCCTTCGGATGCGCCCGGACGCTCGCCGGGACATCGCGATCATGATCCGATTTGGGCTCGACTCGCGGAAGCGCGCGCGTCATTCGTGCTGCATGTCGGAAGCAGCAAGTTGTCAATCGATCGTGAATGGATGATTGACGGGTTCCCGAATCGCAAGACCGCACGCGGCGGCGCCGAAGTCGTCGGCTCCAAGGACATGACTTGCATCTTTCACTCGGCCGAAAAATTTCTCTCGGTGCTGATCCTCGACGGTGTGCTCGATCGATTTCCCACCTTACGAGGTGGATGTATCGAGCTCGGTGCCGGATGGGTTCCGGCGATGCGCCGGCGCCTCGATCATATCGTCGACATATGGTCAAAGCCCGAGCCGCATTTGCGCGAAATGCAGCGCCGGCCTTCCGAACAGATCGACGATCAGTTGCGCTTCACGCCCTACCCCTTCGAAGACGTCGGCGAACTGATCCGCCAATCCAACGATCGGCTCTTTATGTTCTCGACCGACTACCCGCACGCTGAGGGCGGCCGCGATCCGATCGGCAGATTCGAAGCGAGCATCGCCGCCTATCCTGAGCCGACCAAGGCGCGCTTCTTCACCGAGAATTTTCGAAATTTGGTGCAGGACTGAAGTTTAGCCCCACCTGAGACAGCTTTGAAGCGCCCCGCTCCTAACGGACGAGCCGCTGAAGTTTGGCGACGGATTCGATAAAGCTGTCGGCGCGGGTCGTCTCCGGATCAATCAGGCGATGAAGACGGAACCCGTCCTCCAGCGCAAGTAACATCGCACCTGCCCACGCAGGATCGATCCGACTGCGTCCGAACGCACGGGTTGTCCCCGCCACCATCTCGGCAATTAATGCACGGCGAGCCCTCAAGCGCGCGGCCAACTCGGGGCGGCGCTTCGACGCCCGAGCGACGTACAGAATCAATTCCATGTGTAGCAGCGGTTGTCGTCCAAGTGGATCCTGGCGTCTTCGTCCGGCATCTCGAAGCGCGGCAATGAAGCTGATCGGATCCTTATGACGGGCCAGCAATTGGCGATGGTGCGCAAGAGATCGCTCTGCGTGGTCCTCCAACATCGCGATGATGAGTTCTTCCTTGTTGGCGAAATTCGAATAGACGGCGCCCCGCGTCAATCCCGCGGCAGCAGCAATAGCGCCTACGCTGGCTCCGCCGATACCTTGCTCCTCAAAAATCCGGGCCGCCGCTTCGAACAGCCGCGTGCGTGTATCTTCGCGCGTAGGCCTGATTCGCACTCTTGACATGTCGACGATCACCTCGCATCATGTGTGCAACTCGATACAATAATGTA
>JGI12635J15846_10001574_pt1 | contig 19977 bp, 10 predicted proteins | sample BlaSpr_A8_OM2_M2_FD_15846 | JGI IMG/M metagenome (IMG submission 15846) | reverse complement strand
TCCCTTCCAATTCGCTTTCACAGCCACACCCTGGCTGATTGCCCTCATCTGGCTCTGGAAAGTAATCGCCGCCGCCCGCGGCCTGCCCCGCGTTCCCAATCTGCTTCTCCCCCAACACGACCAATCGCCACAAGGCGAAGCATCCCTGACCGTAATCGTCCCCGCCCGCGACGAAGCCGCCGACATAGCCGCCACCCTCCACTCCCTCCTCCAACAGGACTATCCCAATCTGAAGATCATTGCCGTCAACGACCGCAGCACCGACCGCACCGGCGAGATCATCACCACACTAGCAACGCGGCACCCAGACAAACTCCAGGCCCTCCAAGTAACCGAACTGCCCAGTGGGTGGCTAGGCAAAACTCACGCCATGGCTCTCGCCGCCCGCCACGCCTCCACCGACTACCTCCTCTTCACCGACGCCGACGTCCTCTTCCGCCCCGACACCATTCGCCGCGCGCTGGCGTATGCGGTGGCCGCTCAAGCCGACCACCTAGTCACCGTCCCCACCACCACCATCAAGCGCTGGGACGAGGCCGCCCTCCTCAGCTTCTTCCAACTCTTCGGCCTCTGGGCCGCCCGCCCCTGGCGCATCGCCGACCCCAAAGCCACTCACGACGCCATCGGCATTGGCGCCTTCAACCTCATCCGCCGCAGCGCCTATCTCCACATCGGCGGCTTCGAATCCCTCCGCATGGAGATCGTCGAAGACATCGGCCTTGGCCGCCGCATCAAGCGAGCCGGCCTCGCCCAGCGCATAGCCTTCGGTCGTGGATTGGTCAACATCCATTGGGCCTCCGGGCTCAACGGCCTCATCAACGTCATGACCAAAAACATCTTCTCTGCCTTCGGTTTCTACATCTCTCTTCTATTGATAGGCTGCGCGTGGCTGCTCCTCTTCTGCACCACCCCAGTCATCGCGCTCTTCTACGCGCCCACCCGCGTTCCAGCGATCCTCACCCTCGCCGCCGTCGCCTGCGGATACCGCCTCATGAGCCGCGCCTCGGGCCTCTCCACCTGGAACGCCCTCTTCTTTCCCTTCAGCGCCTTGGTCTTCGTCTTCACGCTGCTCCGTTCTATGCTCATCACGCTCCATCAAGGAGGAGTCCGCTGGCGAGGCACCTTCTACTCCCTCGCCGAGCTCCGCAAGAACGCCGCCCCTCTCTTCTAGTCCTCCCCGTGTACTACATGACAGCCAGGATGCTGCAATGGGTCCTTTCGGCGACTTCGTGAGTAGTGCCCCCCCGAATTTTGGCGGCGGCAGAGGAGTGGTGACGGCGTCCCATGACGAGAAGATCGGCCTTCCAGCGTTCAAGGTCCTCCGTGAGACCTTGGATCTCATCGCCTTCGATAATGACGCCCTCAGCGACAATTCCATGTGCCAACGCCTGCGCCTTCGCTTCCTTCTGCAGATCTTCGTAGAAGGTGTGACGCTCGTCACCGAATATTCTCTCCGATCCGGGAAAGGCCGCCTCGACATAGGCAGCGTAGGCCGGCAAAGGTTCGCGCACAGTAATTAGGCGCAATTCAGCTCGGAGCTGATTAGCCAGGTCGATCGCAGCCGTCAACGCTCGCTTTGCTTCCGGGGACTCGTCATAAGCAACAACGATCTTCTTGAACATAAGCAAACTCTCCTAAGGCTTTCCGCCGAGACTGCTGCGAAAGCGATAGAGGAATTTTATTCTCGAAACAGACATCAGCACGAGTCAAACAGAACCTTCAAAACCTGCGAAAGCGCACCTCAACCTAAGTATTTAGGACACCACAATCTGCTGGCAATTTCAGCGGTTAGGACGGGGAAAGGCCTGCAACCTGCCGGGGTGTCAAAGCTCGACGACAACCTTACCCAAAGTGCCGGATTCGACAAGGGCGTGCGCGGCACCAATCTCCTTAACCGAAAAACGTTGCTCGTTGAGAAGAGGTCTCAGCTTCCCAGCCTCCGCAAGTGCAGCTGCCTGGGCGAGTATCTTGCCATGATGCGCTCGACTTTCGCCGGTAATCAGGGGAAGGAGCGTAAACACGCCCGAGTAGCTGGCTCCGCGAAAAGACAGCGGGGCAAGTGAGTGCGATCCCCACCCAAGGCAGCTCACAACATGGCCGGTATAGCGCTTTACCGCAACAAAGGACGAATCCAAAGTTGCGCCGCCAACGGTGTCATAAACGATGTCAAACCCCTTACCTTCTGTGCTCGCTGCCACATATTCTTCAACCGAAGAAGAACGATAGTCGATCGGCGTAGCGCCGAAGCCTTCTACGATCTCCTTCTTCTCTGGTGAGACGGTAGCGAAGACCTCCGCTCCATAGGCGCGCGCAATCTGGATTGCGATGTGACCAACTCCGCCAGCTCCAGCATGAATAAGCACCGTTTGACCCGCGTGGACCTTGGCACGATCAACCAAACCTTCCCAGGCAGTGATCGTGATCAACGGAAGCGCCGCCGCCTCACGCATCGAAAGGTTTTTGGGCTTGTGCGCGAGTAAGTCCGCATCGACAGCGACGAACTCTGCGAGCGTACCCTGCAACCCACCGACGCCGCCCACCATGCCATAGACCTCGTCGCCGACTCCGAAATCAGTGACGCCGGGGCCTACCTCTTCGACGATCCCGGCCATATCAAGCCCGAGCACCCCCGGAAGTGGCTGCTTGGAATGTGCTGCTTTGCCCGCACGGATCTTGGTGTCCAGCGGATTGACACCGCTGGCTTGAACCCTGACCAGAACGTGGTTCACTTTGAGCGTAGGGCGCGGAAGATCTACCTTCCGAAAATCTCCATTGGGTTCTTCGACAAGATAGGCTTGCATATCGCTTTCCTTTTTGCTGTGAGCTAAGTATCTGATGCCAAGCCCTACACAGGATGCGAGTCGAGACTTGCAGTCGACAAACGTTCAGGGATAGAAACCCTGTCAAGCCCTGAAGTCACCAAACCCAGCGCCAATCCACAACAATCGCGTGTCCTATGAGTTTCACTCCAACCGCTATAATGAATACAGACATTAGAAAAGAACAAAGCCCCGGACACCCTCCGGGGCTAACTTATTGATAAAAAGTATTTTAGCCACAACCCATTTGTTATCTATATTTTACAGCCGCATCGTGGCTGTAAACCATTGAATAGAAGGATTTTACGTCCAAAATACCCCCGAAGGGGGAGGGGGGTACTCCAAAGAGGAGAGGAGGCATATCCAAGAGAGACGAGGATCACAATAAACGAAGAAGCGGGGAGCCTAAACCTCGACGAGCACTCGCCCATACCGCTTCTCGACATACTCATCGAGGATCACCTGAAACTCCTCGACGATCCTGTCGCCCTTGAGCGTAGTGAAGAGATGTCCATCCACATAAACCGGCGCCTTGGGCTCCTCAAACGTGCCGGGCAGGGAGATCCCGATATTCGCATGCTTCGACTCACCCGGTCCATTCACGATGCAACCCATCACCGCAAGCTTCAGCTCCTCGACGCCCGGATATTGCTTCTTCCACTCGGGCATCGAAGCCACAAGATAGCTCTGAATCCGCTCCGCCAGCTCCTGAAAATAAGTAGAAGTAGTCCGCCCACATCCGGGGCAGCTAGTCACCTGCGGCATAAAGCTGCGAATCCCCAGCGACTGCAGAATCTGCTGTCCACACCGCACCTCCTCCGACCGGTCGCCCCCCGGAGTAGGCGTCAAACTCACCCGAATCGTATCCCCGATCCCAGCCAGCAACAGAGGAGCAAGGCCCGCAGTCGAAGCCACAACGCCCTTCATCCCCATCCCAGCCTCAGTCAGCCCAAGATGCAACGCATAGTCGCAACGCCGCGCCAGCTCGGTGTAAACATCAATCAAATCGCGCACGCCGGACACCTTGGCCGACAGCACAATCTGATCACGTCGCAGCCCATACCGTTCCGCCGCCGCCGCATTATCCAGAGCCGACACCACCATCGCCTCCATCATCACATCGCGTGCAGGCAGAGGATCGGCCAACTTCGAATTCTCATCCATCATCTTGGTCAGCAGCGCCTGATCGAGCGAACCCCAGTTCACACCAATCCGCACCGGCTTCTGATGCTCCACCGCAACCTCGACCATCGTCCGGAAGTTCTCATCATCTTTACGCCCGATCGAGCAGTTGCCCGGATTGATCCGATACTTCGCCAGCGCCTCAGCAGTGGCCGGATACTTCTTCAGCAACTGATGCCCGTTGTAATGGAAGTCCCCAATGATTGGCGTCGTCCAGCCCTTCTTCGCCAGTTCTTCGACGATGTAAGGCACAGCCTTAGCCGCATCGTCGTTGTTGACGGTCACGCGAACCATCTCCGAACCGGCCCGCGCCAGCGCAGCCACCTGCTGCACCGTGCTCTCCACATCGGCCGTATCCGTATTCGTCATCGACTGCACCACCACGGGCGAGTCCGAACCGGCGCGAACGCCCCCAATATTCACCGTTACCGCACGTCGACGCTGTATCTCAGGCATAAACTCTCCACTCCCAAGTTTATCACCGCCAGCCCTCGTAACCCTCGCGATACACTAGCCAAACGTGGCCCGGTAGCTCAGTTGCATAGAGCAGCGCACTCCTAACGCGAAGGTCGGCAGTTGGACTCTGCCCCGGGCCACCACACCACAAATCCCACCCCGCGCGCAGCGTCAGAACTCTGCCTGGGCCACCATGTGCCACAAATGTATGAGTCGCGCTCCGCGTCAGGTCTACGAATCGTGTCTTGGGCAATAAGCTGGCCGAACGCCAAAGGGCAGATTTTGCAGACTAAAAAATAGGCAAACATCACTTCGCGCGTTACGTATTGGAAGAAGGTTGCCAGTAAAGGACTGGTCGTAATATGCTCGATCTGCCATCTTCCTCTCTGTGCCGCTTGGGAACGACGCTCCGGCCTCACAGCGAGTTTTTTCGAGTGACTCAGGAGCGAATGTGGAACCAATCGCCGAAGTGATGACGCCTGCAAAGCGGAGACAGAAAGAGCCGCGCAGCAACAGTAATGGGCAGAATGGGCATCAGGCGGACGGAACCGCCACACTGCTGCCGGAAGACCTTGCCAGGATACTTGAAAGCCTGCAGACGATGCGGGACGGCAACTTCTCGGTTCGCCTGCCTGTGGCATGGACCGGGCTGAAGGGGAAGATCGCCGACACCTTCAACGACATCATTGCAGCCAATGAGCGCATGGCGCTCGAACTGGCCCGCGTTGGACAGGCCGTGGGAAAAGAGGGACGCACCCGGGAACGCACGTCGTTTCAGCAGTCGCGCGGCGCCTGGGGCGAAATGCAGAGCTCGATCAACACCCTGGTCGAGGATCTGCTCCGCCCAACGAATGAAATGACCCGTGCCATCGCTGCGGTGGCGCAGGGCAACTTGACCCAGATCGTGCGCCTCGATGTCGGCGGTAGGCCCCTGGAAGGCGAATTTCTGCGCTCCGCCAACCTCGTCAATACGATGATTCAGCAGCTCGGCATCTTTACGGCCGAAGTAACGCGCGTTGCTCGTGAGGTCGGAACCGACGGCAAACTCGGCGGTCAGGCGCAAGTTCCAGGGGTCGCCGGAACGTGGAAGGACCTGACGGATTCGGTCAACTCCATGGCCAGCAACCTGACCGGTCAGGTGCGCAATATCGCCGAGGTGGCGACAGCCGTTGCGAGCGGCGACCTGTCGCGCAAGATTACGGTCGATGTGCGCGGCGAGATCCTGCAGTTGAAGGAAGCCATCAACACGATGGTGGATCAATTGCGCTCCTTCGCGTCAGAAGTGACTCGCGTCGCGCGCGAAGTAGGAACCGACGGCAAGCTTGGCGGTCAAGCTGTAGTGCCGGGCGTAGCCGGAACCTGGAAGGACCTTACCGACTCCGTCAACGCAATGGCAGGCAACCTCACCGCGCAGGTGCGCAATATCGCTGAGGTCACCACGGCCGTGGCCCGCGGCGACCTGTCGCGCAAGATCACCGTTGACGTGAAGGGCGAAATTCTGGAGTTGAAGGACACCATCAACACCATGGTGGATCAGCTCAACGCATTCGCCGGCGAGGTTACGCGCGTCGCGCGCGAGGTTGGCACCGAAGGCAAGCTGGGCGGCCAGGCGCAGGTACCCGGCGTCGGCGGAACGTGGAAAGACCTCACCGACAATGTCAACTTCATGGCCAGCAACCTTACCGGCCAGGTCCGCAACATTGCCGAGGTAGCCACTGCGATTGCGAACGGCGACCTTTCGCGTAAGATCACCGTCGACGTTCGCGGCGAAATCCTGCAATTGAAAGAGACGCTGAATACGATGGTGGATCAGCTCAACCGCTTCGCGGGCGAAGTAACGCGTGTGGCTCGCGAGGTAGGAACGGAAGGCAGGCTGGGCGGACAGGCCAACGTGCCCGGCGTCGCTGGAACATGGAAGGACCTCACGGATTCGGTGAACTCGATGGCCGGTAACCTCACCGGACAGGTGAGAAATATCGCCGAGGTGACGACGGCTGTAGCGCGCGGCGACCTCTCGCGCAAGATTACCGTTGACGTGAAGGGCGAGATTCTGGAACTGAAAAACACCATCAACACCATGGTCGATCAGCTCAACGCATTTGCGGGCGAAGTGACACGCGTCGCCCGCGAAGTGGGCACCGAAGGCAAGCTGGGCGGNCAGGCGCAGGTTTCGGGCGTCGCTGGAACATGGAAGGACCTGACGGACTCGGTCAATTTCATGGCGGGCAACCTCACGGCACAAGTTCGAAATATCGCGGAAGTCGCTACCGCCGTAGCGCGAGGCGATCTGTCGCGCAAGATCACGGTCGACGTCCGCGGAGAAATCCTGGAGCTGAAAGACACCATCAACACGATGGTCGACCAGCTTCGTTCGTTCGCTGGTGAAGTGACGCGCGTGGCCCGCGAGGTCGGTACGGATGGCAAACTCGGTGGACAGGCTCAGGTACCCGGTGTCGCGGGAACTTGGAAGGACCTTACAGACAACGTGAACTTTATGGCCGGCAACCTGACAGCTCAGGTGCGCAATATCGCCGAAGTGTCGACCGCGATCGCGAGCGGCGATCTTTCCAAGAAAATCACGGTAAACGTCAGCGGCGAAATCCTGCTGCTGAAAGAAACCATCAATACGATGGTTGACCAGCTCAACGCGTTCGCTGGTGAGGTAACTCGCGTGGCGCGCGAGGTGGGCACGGAAGGAAGACTGGGGGGCCAGGCCAACGTGCCCGGAGTCGCCGGAACCTGGAAGGACCTCACCGACTCGGTCAATTCGATGGCCGGAAATCTTACCGGCCAGGTCCGCAACATTGCCGAGGTGACGACCGCCGTCGCGCGGGGTGATCTGTCGCGCAAGATCACCGTGGACGTGAAAGGCGAAATCCTTGAGCTCAAGAACACGATCAACACGATGGTAGACCAGCTGAATGCCTTCGCCGCCGAGGTCACACGTGTCGCTCGCGAAGTCGGCACCGAGGGCAAGCTGGGTGGGCAGGCGCAGGTGCCGGATGTTGCAGGAACCTGGAAGGATCTCACGGACAACGTCAACGTCATGGCGGTCAATCTCACCGAGCAGGTGCGGGGCATCGTCAAGGTGGTGACTGCCGTCGCGAATGGCGAGCTGACGCAGAAGCTTACGGTTAATGCGAAGGGCGAGGTCGCGGCACTGGCCGAGACCATCAACAACATGACCAACACGCTCGCGACGTTTGCCGATCAGGTAACAACGGTAGCGCGCGAGGTCGGTGTAGAAGGCCGTCTCGGTGGGCAGGCCAACGTCCCGGGCGCCGCGGGAACTTGGAAGGACCTCACTGGCAACGTGAACTTGCTGGCGGACAACCTAACCAACCAGGTTCGAGCGATCGCCGAAGTTGCCACTGCTGTGACGAAGGGTGACTTGACGCGCTCCATTCAGGTGGACGCCAGCGGCGAGGTGGCAGAGCTCAAAGACAACATCAACACGATGATCGACAACCTGCGCCTGACCACCGATCGCAACACTGAGCAGGATTGGCTGAAGACAAATTTGGCTCGTTTCACCAGCATGTTGCAGGGTCAGCGAGAACTGAGCACCGTTGGCCGCATGCTCCTCTCGGAGCTGGCGCCTCTGGTTAATGCACAGCAAGGCGTGCTCTATCAAATGGAGGATGAGGAGACAGGAACTTTGAACCTGCTCTCCTCGTTTGCGAGGGCGGAGGACGGGCATCCGGATGCAATACGAGTGGGCGAAGGTCTAGTGGGACAGTGCGCGCTGGATAAACGGCGCATGCTGATTAGTGAACTGCCGGCGAATACGATCCCGATCCGTTCTGGGCTCTTCGAGGCAATCCCGCGCAACGTCATTGTGCTGCCGGTACTGTTCGAAGATCGTGTGAAAGCGGTTATCGAACTCGCCAGTCTGAACGCCTTCACCACATCGCACCTCGCATTTCTCGAGCAACTCACAGCCAGCATCGGCATTGTCCTGAATAGTATCGAAGCGACGATGCAGACTGAAGGATTGCTGAAGCAATCGCAGCAACTTGCTGTCGAACTGCAGACCCAGCAGAAAGAACTGCAGCAGACGAACGAACAGCTCGCACAAAAGGCCCAGCAGCTAGCGGAACAGAATGCAGAAGTAGAACGCAAGAACCAGGAGATCGAGCAGGCCCGCGGCGCGCTGGAAGAGAAAGCCAAGGAACTCGCGCTGACCTCGAAGTACAAATCCGAGTTCCTTGCAAACATGTCTCACGAACTGCGAACGCCGCTCAACAGCATTCTGGTTCTAGGTCAGCAACTGGCGGAGAACCCGGACAGCAATCTCAGCAGCAAGCAGGTTGAATTTGCGCGAACGATCCATGGCGCCGGCACCGACCTGCTCAACCTGATCAGCGACATTCTCGATCTGTCAAAGATTGAGTCCGGGACTGTGTCGGTGGAGGCCGAAGAGGTTTTCTTCGGCAGCCTTATCGAGATGGTAGCGCGTCCATTCCGGCATGAGGCCGACAATCGCAAGCTATCGTTTGAGGTAGAAACCGATTCGCAGCTCACGCGCAGTCTGGTGACTGACTCGAAACGCTTGCAGCAGGTACTGAAGAATTTGCTTTCGAACGCCTTCAAATTTACCGAACAGGGCGGCGTACGACTCTCTGTCTCGGCGGTCGCAAGTGGCTGGACTCCGACCCACCAGATTCTCGGAGGAGCGGCTTCTGTCGTCGCCTTCGAGGTATCGGATACCGGCATCGGAATTCCGGCCGAGAAGCAGAGGATTATCTTCGAAGCCTTCCAGCAGGCGGACGCAGGCACCAGTCGAAAGTATGGCGGTACCGGCTTGGGGTTGGCCATCAGCCGTGAGCTGGCGAGCCTGCTTGGCGGCGAAATTCAGTTGCGGAGCGCGCCGGGCAAAGGCAGCACCTTCACCCTCTATCTTCCGCAGACCTATGTGGGGCCGTCCACGGCGGCGGTCGCTACGGCAGCGGCGGAACACCACCAACGTCCGGCGCTTGCGCTTCCTATCTCCAGTCTGGTTGCTAATGAGCCTGACATTGCCCCGATCGAAGACGATCGTAGGAATCTGCAGGACGGAGACGCCATTCTCCTTATTATCGAAGACGACGTGCATTATGCACGCATCTTGTGCGATCTTTCACGAGACAATGGATTCAAGGTACTCGTTGCTCTTCGTGGCGCCGACGGGCTGGCGCTGGCGCAGGAGTTTCATCCCACAGCTATATCGCTCGATGTGACGCTGCCCGATATGCTCGGCTGGACGGTGTTGAATCATTTGAAGCAGGATCCAGCTACCCGCCACATACCGGTTCAGATGCTTACCCTGGACGAAGACTGGTACCACGGTTTGTCTCATGGGGCTTTCGCATTTGTCACCAAGCCGACCTCGACCGAAGGCCTGGCAGCCGCGATCACTCGCATCCGCGAGTACTCTGCCCCACGACGCAAGCAACTTTTGGTTGTCGAAGACGATCCGGGGCAGCGCTTGAGTATCGAAGCGCTGCTGGACCATGACGACATCGAGGTGGCAATGGTTTCAACCGGCGCGGAGGCAATCGCTGCAATCGAGAAGTGTGCGTTCGATTGTCTGGTGCTCGATCTGCGCCTCCCCGACATGACCGGCTTCGAACTTCTCGATCAACTCACTAAGCTTCCCTTCGGCAAGGAGTTGCCTGTGGTTGTTTTCACCGGAAAGCAGCTCACAGCGGAGGAAGATGCCAAACTGCACATGCTCGCTCGAAGCGTCATTGTCAAGGATGTCGAATCACCCGAGCGTTTGCTGGACGAGACGGCGCTTTTTCTGCACCGTGTCGTGACCGACTTGCCTGTGGAGAAGCAGTCGATGCTCGACCGTCTGCACCGGTCCGATGAAGCGTTGATTGGACGCAAGGTGCTGGTCGTCGATGACGACGTCCGCAATATCTTCGCGCTGAGCAGCGTACTGGAGCGTCGGGGCATGAGCGTCCTGACCGCCGGCACCGGCCGCGAAGCCATTGAGATGATCGAGTCTACTCCGGACCTTGGTATTGTCCTTATGGACATCATGATGCCGGAGATGGACGGATACGAGACCATGCAGGTCATTCGGCAAAACCCTATCTTCCGGCGCCTTCCTATCATCGCGCTCACCGCGAAGGCGATGAAGGGCGATCGCGAGAAGTGCCTCGAAGCGGGCGCTTCTGAATACCTTGCCAAGCCGGTCAATACGGAGCAGTTGCTTTCGGCGCTGCGCATGTGGCTTCACAGATAAGAAGAAAATGCTGGCTGCACTCGAAACTTTGCCAGAGTCTCTATGACTCTATTTAGGGATGATCCAAAGAAGGAGCACATGAAAAATCACGACCAGGCAAATATATTGATGGTGGACGATCAGCCAGGAAAGCTCTTGAGCTATGAAGCTATCCTCAAGGACCTCGGCGAGAATCTGCTGAAAGCCAGGTCGGCTCGCGAGGCCCTGGAGCTTCTGCTCCGCCACGATATCGCTGTGGTCCTGATGGATGTAAGCATGCCTGAGATCGACGGCTTTGAGTTGGCCGACATGATGCACCAGCATCCCCGCTTCCAGAAGACCGCGATCATCTTCATTTCGGCGGTCCATCTCACCGACCTTGATCGAATCAAGGGATATCAGAGCGGGGCGGTCGACTACATCTCGGTGCCAGTCGTCCCGGAGTTGCTGCGGGCCAAGGTGGGCATCTTTACGGAGCTGCATCGCAAGACTCGCCAGCTTGAGCAGTTGAACCGTGAACTGGAACACCGAGTCGATGAGCGTACCGAGGAGATCCGAAGCCTGAACAGACAGCTCGAGCAACGGGTGGCGGAATTGGAGACGATCATGCAGGTGCTCCCTGTGGGCGTCGCCGTGTCTCAGGACCCGGAGTGTCGCACCATCGTGGGTAATGCCGCTCTAAACGAAATGCTCGGCGTTGGCCCGACAGAGAACTTCATCTTTTCCGACAGCGAGGTTGAAGGGTCGCGTTTGGAGATTTACCAGCAGGGAAGACGTATCGAGGCAGATGCATTGCCGCTCCAAAGCTCGGCAAGAACTGGCCAGCAACTGGGGAGCGTGGAATTGGAGATTCGGCGCGCTGAGGGTGACTCGCGGCATCTGCTTGCAAGTGCCACTCCGCTGTTTCGTGAAGACGGCAGTGTCCGCGGATCAGTTGGTGCCTTCTTCGACGTGACTGGCCGTAAACAGCTTGAAAATCTGCTGCGTGAGAGGGCCGATCTGCTCGAACTAGCAACCGAGGCCATTATGGTGCGCGGCTTAGACGGCGTGCTTCAGTTCTGGAACGCAGGTGCCGAGCAACTCTACGGCTGGCACCGCGAAGAAGTGCTTGGGAAGAACGTGCATGACATTCTTCAGACGCGTTTCCCGTCCGAGTCGCTCGATTTCGAGAGCCCGGCTGACGCGCTTTTCCGAGAAGGAAAATGGCATGGCGATCTAACCCAGGTGACGCGCACGGGGCGCCCGATTGTCGTTGCAAGCCGGCAAGCGCTTAAGGCAGAGGGCAATGCCATTCTCGAGATTAACCGGGATATCACTGCGCAACTAAAGGCGGAAGAGGCGCTGCGAAAGACAGAGAGGCTTGCAGCCATGGGACGTGTTGCGGGCATCATTGCCCATGAGATCAACAATCCTCTGGAGGCGATTACCAACACCTTCTATCTGTTGTGCAATCATCCATCGCTCGATGAAGAGGCGCGTTACTACTCTCAACTATGNGAAGAGGAGTTGCTTCGCGTCTCTCACATCACACGCCAAACTCTGGGGTTCTACCGCGAGTCGAAAGACCCTGTTGAGGTTTCGTTGCCGCGTCTGCTCGACGATATTCTCGATTTGCAGTCGCGGCGCTTCGAGTTTGGAAATGTCGCACTCGAAAAGCAGTACATGAGCAATGGGATCATTCACGGATTTCCTGTTGAACTCAAGCAGGTTTTTCTAAACCTAATTGGAAATTCAGTCCAAGCTATGCCCGAGGGGGGCAGGCTGCGGCTTCGCGTCGCTGAGTGTGAACCCCGGAGCAACGCCAATGGAGGCATCGCCGTATCAGTAATCGACACTGGATCGGGTATTGGCTCCGAGCAGGCGAAACAACTCTTCGAGCCATTCTTTACTACTAAATCTACGAAAGGTACCGGCCTCGGTCTATGGATCAGCAAAGGGATCGTCCAGAAGTACGGCGGGACGATTCGCTTCCGTAGCCTGCGCAGGCCGGTCGGCAACATCACATGCTTTCGGGTCTTCTTTCCAGACCCCAACCGCAAATTTTACTCTGATCCGGTATCGGTGAACGGAGCTCAAAAATCATACGTCGAGCTCGCGGGCGGAGCCAGCGGTCATGACTAAGCCGGTCATACTGTGCGTCGATGACGAGGAGATTCCGCGCACATTGCGCAAGCTTGTCCTAGAAAAGAAGGGTTACGAAGTGGTGGCCGCGAGATCGGGCAAGGAGGCCTTGGAATTGCTCGCCACACGTCACTTTGACCTTGTGCTTACCGATCAGATGATGCCGGGAATGGAAGGAACTGAACTCACGCGGCAAATTAAATCCGCGGCACCGGATTTGCCTGTCGTGATCATCTCCGGCGTGAATGAGTTGCCCATCGATGCAGCGCTCGCAGATCGTTTTGTCAGCAAGCTCGAAGGCCCTGAGGCGCTATTCAGCGGCATCGCCGAGGTGCTTGACCGTTATGGATCCCGAGAGAGACATTAGCAAAAGCCAGCCGGCTTCGGGAATAGCTAAGCTCACGATCATTTCGTAGGCTAAGCGAGCTTCGATTACCCCAAAAAGAATCGATCTAGCGCGTTGCACTTGCTGCCATCGTAACAGCCACAACAAGTGTGGCGATGCCAAATGTGAAGCATCTGACAGAACGCGCCGTGGCATTCTTCCACTCTCCTGAGAGAACGCCGGCGGCGCTTGCTGTCGGGACCATGGTGATCTGATAGATCGCCCAGCCGGCCGAGTCTCCAGGACGCCCCAGTTGATGCGCAGCTAATCCATAGATGGCGCCGGCAGCCAGCGATCCACAGCAACCCCATTGCCGTGCTGAGAAATAGATCGGGATATATGATCCGTAGCTTGTCCAGGTGCCATTGCGCATGAGGAGATACACTGTATAACCAAGGTTTGGCAGGAACCCACCGGCTAATGCAATAGGCCACACTGCGAGAACGGAGGCGCTGGGTCCGCGCCATGCTGGACGGCGGCCTGAGCCAGCGGTTGTCCGAAGCTGAATGAAAGATTGGGCATTGAGGAAAGTACCAAAATTAGGGTCTCCCCGGGCCGTGAACGTAAACCCTACCCAGCGCCTTCAACCCAGTTCAAAGGGCTGCAATAGGCGCGAAAGGAAAAGATGAGATTACATCGCCTTAGTCTGCTGTTCCTCATGCTATTTATCGGCATCCTCTCTGCGATCCATGCGTTCGCTCAAACTCACCAGCAGACCCCCTGCATCACGCCCTGAAGAGATCGAATGGACATGGAGGTTCGTCCATTGCAGGTTAATCCTGAACTCCCGAATGTCCTCCTGGTAGGGACTCCGTTACTCGAAACTACTTCCCGGAGGTTCAACGCCAGTTGGCAAATGTGGCTAACGTCTATCTCTTTGCAAGTTCGACGCCCGTTGGAGATCCCCACCTCCCTCATCAACTGGCAGAATTCGCCGCGATGGAGAACGTTGCCTACAAAGTCGTGCATTTCGCATGGCTGGACCTACTCCGAGCCGGAATATAGCAAGCTTTTCCAGCTTTTCTAAGGACGCTCCGTGGCATCGCTCCGAAGGCGTCCTTCATCTGAGCTTCCATAACTCCGGTCAAGGTCGATAAAACGCTTGTTCCAACCAACGCACGTATTCAGTCACGAAACAGCATCGCCCTCGAATTTATCGATAGTGCCGGAATTNCGCTGGATGATCATCACAAGCTAATGTCGCATCATGAGGATATCTACGAAGACAGCGTGCACTTCAACTCCGCTGGTGCCACAATCCAAGGGCAGCAGGCAGCGCAAATCATCCCAACGCCTCTAGCGAAAACTTCAAGTGTGAAGTGAAGGCTTGATTGCCCTCGTAGTGTGAAGCGCAGTCGTTCGCGAATTTGCTCATCGCCTAAATCTTCCATACTTTACTTCTGATCGCAGCCGCCAGCCGCTAAGACACTGAACGCAAATTCGGAAAGAACAGCCTCGTTTGCGTAATCGATATCCGAGCGACCTCTCCACTTGCCGCAATACAGTAGTTACCGATATCCTCAACTCGACTCAGGACCGGCCATCGCACTGCGAGCCGCGATCGAGTTTTCGTTCGATCCTCGAAGGGAGCGCGAAATGACGACTGATCCTCAAGCAACTCTAATACCACCGTTCACTCGGGAGACGGCCATGCAGAAGGTGCGCAGAGCGGAAGACGGCTGGAACTCCCGAGACCCAGGGCGGGTTGCGCTCGCCTACACCGTCGACAGCCAATGGCGAAATCGTGCAGAGTTCGTCACCGGCAGGGAAGAGATCGTCCAGTTTCTGACGCGAAAGTGGTCAAGAGAGCACGAATACCGTCTCATCAAGGAGCTGTGGGCGTTCGGCGGTGCCCGAATCGCTGTGCGCTTTGCCTACGAGTCTCACGATAACTCAGGAAACTGGTTCCGCTCCTACGGCAACGAAAACTGGGAGTTCGACAACCAGGGCATCATGCATCGTCGCTACGCCAGCATCAACGATCTGCCCATCAAGGACTCCGAGCGGCTGTATCATTGGCCACTTGGACGCCGCCCCAATGAGCACCCCGGGTTGAGTGAACTAGGCCTCTAGCGGCCTGGAATTACGGCTGAACGTAAAGGGTTCCGCGTAACAAAGTATCGCTCGACGATGCGCCAGCCATAACCTTGTACTCACCGGGCAAAAGCTGCCAGGCATTCGTCTCCGGGTTAAATACGGAGAGATAAAGCGGATCGATCGTAAGTGTGATGTCCTTCGATTCGGCCGCTGCCAGTTTCACGCGCTGCCAGGCTACCAGTCGCTTATAGTTCTCCTTTGCCGCCGCGGGCAGCGATACGTAGACCTCTGCAATCTCGGTCCCTGCGCGCTCGCCCGTGTTGCGTACCGTGAAGCGCACCGTGCGCTGGGCGTCATCGATCGTAAGTCCGGAGTACCCGTAGCTCGTGTACGAGAGGCCAAAGCCGAACGGAAATAGTGGCTCCTTGTTCGTAGCCTCAAACCACTTGTACCCCACCTCAGCTCCTTCGGTGTAGTTCAGGTCGAAAGGTGGGCGCTTGCCATTGGGGATCGAACTGCCGCCCTCCATGCCAGGGATCACGGGATGCGGAAGTTGAGCATCGTCCTTCGCAAAGGTCACGGGCAGTTTTGCCGAAGGGTTGACCTCACCAAAGAGGATATTGGCAAGCGCCTGCGCTCCACCGATCCCCGGATACCACATCTCCACCACCCCCTTCACCTTGTGAATCCACGGCATGCTCACCGGGCCGCCGGTCTCAAGCACAACTACAGTATGGGGGTTCGCCGCCACGACCGCCTCAACCAGCGCATCCTGATTGTCCGGCAGCGAAAGGGTAGCCGCATCCCGGTCTTCGCGCATAGGTTGGTTCACAAAGACGATGGCAGTACCGGCGGACTTAGCGAGATTCGCCGCAGCACCTGTATCCGTTCCATCGATGTATTGCACGGCAGCCTGCGGAGATTTCTTACGGATGTATTTCAGAGGAGAAGAAGGGAAGTACACCGGCACTCCCCATTTTGAACCACCCGGTTGCGGATTGACAGCGTTGCCTCCCGGTGCGTCGACCTGTGCCGACCCGCCCCCGGAGAGCACTCCAACATCTGCGTGCGATCCGATCAGCGCAATGGAAGCAGATGCCGAAGCCTGTAGTGGAAGAATGTGATCAGCATTCTTCAGCAAGACGATGCTCTCTTCAGCGATGTGCTGCGCATCGTCGCGACCTTTGAACGGATCGACCACGCTGCGAACCGGCGGATCGTCGACGACGCCCGCTGCGAACATGCTGCGAAGGATGCGGTGCACCATATCGTCGAGCCGAGCTTCAGGTACCTGTCCGTCTTCAACCGCCTTCTTCAGTGGCTCGCTGAAGTAGTTGTCGTCGCCCGGCATGTCTTGGTCGAGCCCGTTCACCGCGGCCTTTACCGTACTGTGAGTAGCGCCCCAGTCCGACACGACCCAGCCCTTGAATTTAAAGTCATTCTTCAACACCTGGTTCAACAGGTAGTCGTTCTCACACGCATGGTCGCCTTCATACAGATTGTAGGAACACATCACTGCCGAAGGATCAGAGATACCGATCGCAATCTGAAAGGCCAGCAGGTCGGACTCGCGCAAAGCCTTCTTGTTCAGCAGACCATTCACGACGTTCCGGCCAGTCTCCTGGTCGTTCAATGCATAGTGTTTGATATCGTTCATCACCCGCTGCGAGAGAACGCCCTTTTCGAGATTGCCCGTCATCGTTCCGGCCAGCACCGGGTCTTCGCCTGCGTACTCAAAGTTTCTGCCATTGCGCGGCTCGCGCGTGATGTTCACGCCACCTCCGATCGACATGTTGAAGCCTTGTGCGCGCAGCTCTCGGCCAATCACCGAGCCATAGAGAAATGCGGAGTCAGTATCCCAGCTTGATGCGGCTCCCAGTGTCGAGGGCAGCAACGTCGCGTATCGGCCCTGGTAAGCAGCCATCCTGACACCGACTGCGGAGTCCGCCAGATTAATGTCGGGAATGCCCAGCCGATCCATACCAGCCATGAAGCCAGCACCAAAGTTCGATCTTGCAGGCACGGAAGACCCCTTCCGCAGCACGCCCCAGCCGGCACCGTGAACCATCTGGATCTTTTCATCGAGGGTCATCTGCTTTAGAGCCATATCGGCCCGCTGATCTGGTGGCAAGGCCTTGTTCATCCAAGGCATCTTCGATAAATCAGGGTTGACCTGCGCCTTCATCGCATGAGCATTAAGCAAAGCCAGGGTTATTACAGCAAAAAGAGAAATGGTTGTTACACCCTGGTATGGCTTGTGGAATGGCATTCAAAGCTCCCTGCATTGTTATGATCCGCTTCCTTCTTCTTTGGCGACAACCAAGAACGTCCGACAGCTTGTTTCAAAGTCTAAATGAACTAAATCGATATAGGAAAGCCGGCGGGTCATTTTCTCGTAGTGACGGACGTCGGCAAAATCCTGATAAGCACCTGCTCGCACTCGGTCACGATCGCTACTCGCGAATCACTGTGTGAATCGGCAAGTTCTGGCAGCTACACATTAGTGGGATCATAAAGAGCGGCCAATAATGCCTTCCCACTATTCGAGTCTTCTAAATCTCTGCCGCTGTTATGCCCGTCTTCCTGACTCGAAATGTTTTTCGATCTCTTCCAGAGTCTTGCCCTTGGTTTCTGGGAGAAAGAAGGTGACAGTTATCAGATACAGCACGGTGAAAGCAGAGAAAAGAAAGAACATTGTTGAATAGCCATATTTACTTACGACCGGTAGAAAAATGCCGGCGAGCGTCGTCGACACTAACTGGTTGATGACGAGAGCGATGCTCATACCATTGGATCGGATGCGCGTCGGCATCAGCTCCGATAGAGCGAGCCATACGCATACGCCAGGGCCGATGGCATAAAACGCCACAAACAGGTATAGCCCGATGGCCACAAGCCAGCCATGCCGTGCATCGGGAACCCGGCCGATCAAGGCGCGATCGATCTTTAGAGGCGCGGTGCGGGCAGCATCGAGATCGGCAAAGGGATTCTTGAAGAATGCTTGTACCTTATTCGGGGGCACACAACTTTCGCGGGTGATCTGGATGGGCGCGGCGCCCTGGTCGTCGGAGCGTACGATGCTGGTTGCGGCGGTGAAGTCGCCGTAGGAGTAGATGACGGCCAGGGATGCGCGATCGCTGTCGATTTCGCTTCCGCTATAGCCCTCAGCGGCAAGGAGCTTCTTCGCTTCCGCCGCATCGAAGGGCACTGTGAGGGCCTGGCCCGGCCCGACCCTCGACTGCAGAATTCCACGGCAGTCGAGGTTCAGCTTCTCCGTTTTGAGAAAGAGCAAACCTACGCCGATCAATGAAACGATAATTCCAGATGTGCCAAGGATGAACAGGAACTTGCGACCCTTGCGATCCACCAACGCCATGCCGCCAATTGTCATCGCAAAGTTGATGAAGGTGAACAGGACATAGCCCCAGTGCGCATGCAGGTCGGAGAGGCCGCTCTGCAGCAGCATGTTGGTGTTATAGGCAACGATGGAATTGATTCCCGTTGCCGTGTTGCAGAAAAGGATCACGCAGGCCAGTAGAAATGGAACCACGTATTTTCGCCGTAGCAGCGAGTCCTTGATTGCTTTGCCCGACGCAGTGGGCGCCTTCGCAGAAAGAGCCGCCTGCTCCATCTCTTGAAACTCGATGTCAGCCTGCACTGTAGTGCGCGAGCGGAGGAGTGCCGCATGCGCCTGCTCCTTTCTGCCGCGCAGAAATAGCCAACGCGGAGATTCAGACACGAACAAGCTGCCGATGACAAACAAAATCCCCGGCGGAAGCGAGACCCAGAAAATCCGTCGCCAGGCTTGATCCTTGAATATAAATAGCGTCGTGGAATCTGCAATTCTGGCAACAGCTTCGACGCGGTAGCTGTAGTAGATCCCAATGATTGCTGCTGCAACGATGCCAAGCGTAAGCAGCCACTGGAAGATCCCTGTGCCTTTGCCACGATGAGATGCCGACAGACATTCAGCTAGATAGAGCGGCACGACGATCCCAATGAGACCTCCGCTGATGCCCTGCAGGAGTCGTCCGAAGAAGAGCGGTCCATAGCCATGCGAGAGAGCGATCACGGGAATGCTGATAATGAACGCGACCCCGCTTAGGGTCATCAGTGGCTTGCGGCCCATCCAGTCGGCAAGCATCCCTGCGAACAAGGTCGAAATCACGCTACCCAACAGGACAGCGGCAACGATGATGGAAAGCTGTCCGGCATTAAGCCGCGACGTCGCCTCCAGATACGGCAACGCGCCGCCAATGATGCCGACGTCAACCCCATACAGCAGGCCGCCAAGCCCCGCTACCAGCAAAAGGAAACGGTTATAGCTGGACTTTGTGTCCTGAACTGCACCCTGGGGCATGGGACCTGCGATGATATGAGTCATAGGTATTCAAGTTGAACTCTAGTGATCAATTCAGAAAAAAACAACGGATTTGTTGGCGCTGCTGCCCATTCATGAAGCACCAATTGATTGGTGCTCGGAAGCAACCAAGTGTGTGAGTGTCGATCGTTGGAGCAACTTGCTGACCCCTGGTATCATGGAGTCCGCAGAATATTGCGGATGCCAAAGGTGAGCGTGAGGTGGGAACAGGGTGCCTCGTTTGCTTTGACGTGGCGATGATCGCCGTGGCCATGGCCGATGAGTCATCTGCTGGAGACCCAGAAGGCGAACGACGAGCGTCTGGCAAAGCTTGCGGATCCGCGCACTCTCGGCCTTAACGACCAGCAGGTCTAGCCTCTCATCGATCAGTCGTACCCCCACTACT
>JGI12635J15846_10001573_pt1 | contig 19980 bp, 16 predicted proteins | sample BlaSpr_A8_OM2_M2_FD_15846 | JGI IMG/M metagenome (IMG submission 15846) | reverse complement strand
AAGGCGATATCAGCGGCAAATGGAAGCTGACTTTCACAACGCCAGAAGGCGCGGAAGAAGCGACCGCCGACCTCAGCATGGAAAAAGACGGGACCATTTCGGGTACCGTGACCAGCAAGCGCGGTACGGGCTCAATTCTTAGTGGCTACGCCTCGGGCGAAAAGTTTAACTTCGTCATAAATCTTCCCATCAATGGAACTCCCACAGACGTGACCTTTTCGGGCACGTTTGATGCAACTTCATTGAAAGGTTCGTTGAGTGTTTCTGGCTTTTCCACGGATTTTACGGGCACAAAGCCCGGCGCCCGCACCGACCATGCCGCAGTATCCGCAATCGCAGCGGAAGGTGCGCGATGAAGGCCGCCTCCGCGAGGTATGCGGGTCTAATAGTTTTTGCCGCTGTAGTGACGCTGAATATATTCGTGGTATCGAGGGCTTTCGCGGCCGATCCTCCGGACGCCGCCGCTCCTCCAATTCTGCTCATCCAAAACGCTACGATACTCACGGTTTCGCACGGAACTATTGAGCACGGCTCCGTCTTGATTCGCGACGGCAGAATCGCGGAGGTGGACCAATCCATCGCCAAGCCCCAAGGCGCCGAAGTAATCGATGCCAACGGGCAATTCGTAATGCCCGGCATCATCGATTGTCATTCCCACATTGCCGTCGACGGCTCTGTGAATGAAGGCAGCGTCCCCGTTTCATCCATGGTGAATATCGCGGACGTGCTGAATCCGGACGATATCGACATTTATCGTGATCTCGCCGGCGGCGTGACCGTTGCCAATGTTCTGCACGGTTCTGCTAACTCCATCGGCGGGCAAACCGTAGTGATCAAACTGCGCTGGGGTGCGCCGGCCTCGCGGTTGCCGTTTGAAGGCGCAGTGCCCGGCATTAAATTCGCTCTGGGCGAAAATCCCAAGCGATCCAACTTCAGTATCCGTGGACAGGAAAAGCGCTATCCCGCAACCCGCATGGGCGTGGAAGAAACCATTCGGTCCGCCTTCACCGAAGCGCGCGATTACAAAATCAAATGGGATGACTATAACAAGAGAACTTCTGCCGGGGAAAAAAATCTTATCCCGCCGCGTCGTGACTTACGTTTGGATCCGTTGGTCGAAGTATTGGAAGGGAAGCGTTATGTGCATTCGCACTGCTACCGCGAAGACGAGATTTTGATGTTGCTGCGCGTAGCCAAGGAATTCGGGTTTAAAGTGCGAACTTTTCAGCACGTTCTCGAAGGCTACAAAGTCGCTGACGAAATCGCCGCCTCGGGAGCGGGCGCGTCCACGTTTTCGGATTGGTGGGCCTACAAAGTGGAAGCCTACGACGCCATCCCTTATAACGCGGCCATCATGACCCGTCGCGGCGTGGTGGTTTCCATCAATTCCGATGATGCTGAAGAAGCCACGCATCTGAACCAGGAAGCGGCCAAGAGCATCCGCTACGGCGGACTATCGCATGACGAAGCACTGAAGATGGTCACCATCAATCCCGCTATGCAGCTGGGCATCGACAAGCGCGTAGGTTCGATTGACGTGGGCAAAGACGCCGATCTGGTCATCTACAACCACGACCCGTTGAGCGCTTATGCGGTAGTACAGAAAACCCTGATCGATGGGCGAGTTTACTTTGATCGCGCGCGCGATATTGCCGAACGCGCCGATCGTGAAAAAGAAAAGAAAGCCCTGATCGAGAAAGAAAAGAAAGCTGCCGAAAAGAAGGCGGAGGAAAAAAAACAAAACGAGAAGAAACCAGACGACAAACCTAAGCCGCCCCAACCGGAGCAGAGAAACGCCGCCGATAAAGCACACGGAGTCGGTAGCGCACCAGCCACCGCTAGAGGTGCACTGTGAACTGCTCGCGTGCGACAACAATGTTCCATAGTCTGATTCTCGCGACCTCCTTAATAGTGCCTGCGTCGCTCGCAGCCCAACAGCCACCTCCAAAAGCCTACGCCTTGGTGCACGCTAAAATTTTCACGCTCGCCGGAGCGCCGATCGAAAATGGCACGTTGATTATTCGTGACGGCAAAATTGCTGCCGTTGGTGGACAAGTCGAAGTTCCACAAGACGCCCAGGTTATCAACGGCGAGGGCCTGCAGATCTATCCGGGGATGTTCGATCCCATTACGCAGATGGGCCTGCGCGAAATCGGAGCCGTCGGTTCGACCGTGGACTCCACGGAAACCGGAAACTATAACCCCGACGTGGTGGCATTAACCGCGATATCGCCATCCAGCGAACACATTCCGGTAACACGAGTCGCTGGCATCACCGAGGTTCTGGCTGTCCCGGCCAGCGGAGGTATGGATTCTTTCGGCCCAACCGGGGTCATCGGAGGTCAAGCCTCGGCGATCTATTTGGCGGGCTGGACCGTTGACGACATGCAACTCAAAAGAAGCGTTGCCATGGTCGTGAACTGGCCAGAAATCCAAACCAAAACATTCGACTTTACGACCTTTTCAAGAAAAGAAAAGCCCTACACGGAAGCAAAGCAGGAATACGACAAACAGGTGACCGAGTTAACCGATTGGATTGTGCGAGCGCGTCATTACGCGCAGGCCATAGGCCACGGCGCACCTGCCGATTTCGCGCGTGACTTAAAACTCGAAGCACTGGTGCCCGTAGTTCGCGGCCAGTTGCCGCTGCTAGTCTTCGCCGACCGTTCTCGCGAAATTCGCAACGCCATCGAATTTTGCGACAAGCAAAATTTGAAAATGATTTTGGCGGGCGGCTCCGAAGCTTACAAACTGAAAGATCTTTTGCGATCGAGAAGCATTCCCGTGATTTTGCGCCCCATGCTTACTTTGCCTCTTTATGAAGACGATCCCTACGATCGCCTGCTCTCCCAGCCGACGGAACTTTCCGCCGCGGGTGTCAAATTCGCTTTTGGCAGCTTCGATAATTCCTTTGCGCGCAGGCTGGGGCAAAATGCCGCTAACGCAGCGGCCTACGGCCTGCCCTATGAGGAAGCGCTGAAGGCAGTCACTCTATACCCAGCGCAGATCTTCGGCCTGGCTGACCAGGTGGGCACGCTTGAGACCGGGAAGGTTGCTAATGTCATCGTAACCAACGGCGATCCGCTGGAGATCACCAGCGAGGTGCGCTACCTTTTTATCCGCGGACAACTCACTTCGCTGGACAACCGCCACAAAAGGTTATTCGAAAAGTATTCAGCGCGGCCGAAACCGTAAAAACAAACCGTAAAATCACGGAAACTGCTCTTTAAAGCGGATATTCGCAATTTACTTCCTACAGCCGAGCCGTCTCCCTTGTACGTGAATCGCCTGATCTGTCTTGACGCTGGAGCGTGGGATACTGCGACGAGCCCAACTCACACGAATAATGACTGTCGCGACGCAAGAACAAGAACCCGCCAAGACAACGTACAGAGCATCAAGCGGTAGACGTTGGCTGCTTCCTCTCGCGATCATATTTTTGGTGGGGCTGTGCCTCGGCGGAATTATTCTGGCTTTTCACTGGCCATTTTCTCAGCAGAAAGTTACTCAATCTGTCCGGGAAAGTTGGCCAGGCGAAATATCGGTGCAGGACTTCCGTAGGATATATTTTCCGCATCCTGGTTGCGTGATGGAAAGTGTCGCGCTCACGCGCGGCTCTGACAGTTCTGGCCCCCCGCTGGTTGCCATTCAAACAGTAACTATCCAAGCCAACTACCATGATCTTTTGTTCCGACCCGGCTACATATCCAGAATTATCCTCGAAGGCCTAAAAATTTCAGTCCCGGCGGAGCACGACACATCGGCATCGCAGCAAATGTCCAGATCGAGCAAATCGTCCACGCGTATCGGCGAGGTTTTTACCAAAGACGCGACGCTCGAGGTGGCGACAAAAGATGACGGCCCTCTGAAATTCGAGATTCATCAACTTAGCCTCAAATCCATCACTGACAGTTCGCCCATGTCGTACGACCTTGCGATGCGCAATGCTAAGCCACCAGGGGAAATTCGCTCGCGCGGAAAACTTGGCCCATGGGACAGACAACACATGAACGACATTCCCTTATCGGGCTCCTACACATTCGATGGCGTCGACTTGGGAGTATTTGAAGGAATCGCCGGAACCCTTGCCACTACGGGAGATTTTCACGGCGTGCTGGGCCGCATAGAAACTCAGGGAACAGCGGACGCTCCAAAATTTGAGGTTACCCGCAGTCACCACCCGGTAGCGCTCAAAGCAAAATTCAGCGCTTCCGTTAACGGTATGAGCGGCGACACGATTGTGCGCTCCGTCGACGGAGGGTTTCTGAAAACTCCGGTACACATCGAAGGTTCCGTGGCGGGCAAACCGGGCCAGCCCGGCAAGACCGCTGCGCTCAATGTGAGCGTGCGGAACGGCCGCATCGAGGACGTCCTGTGGCTTTTCGTTCGGGAAAGCAAAGCCCCTATGGAGGGAGCGACGAATTTTCAAGCCCACGTCGTCTGGCCTTCCGGGCACCAGAAGTTTTTAAAGCGTCTGGTGTTTCAAGGCGAGTTTGAAATCGAACATGCGCAATGGACAAAGCCAGAACGCCAGATGAGCGTGAACATGTTAAGTAAAAAAGCCAGCGGAAAGAAAAAAGATCCAGACACTCCCAACGTCACCGCCGATATAAAAGGCAGCGTGTTATTGAGCAACGGAATCGCCAAATTTCAAGACATTTCTTTCAAGGTGCCGGGCGCGGAAGCAATCATGCACGGCACTTACAATCTAGAAGACACCAAGATAGATTTTCATGGAGATTTGAAAACCGAAGCGTCGCTGTCGGATGACACTAGCGGCGTGAAAGCCGTGCTGCTAAAACCGTTGAATCCGCTGTTCAAGAGAAAACACGCCGGAGCGGTAGTACCTGTTGAGATGACCGGCACATATCACAACCCGCATTTTGGCGTTTCACTACAGCCAAAGAAATAACGGTAGCGAACCGCCGTTCAACAACCTTATTTGCCCTCAAACGGATAGCGGTCTTGCGACTGCACCGCGGCAGCCACATTGCGGCGCAACGCGATGGTATCGACAGGCGCGCGCTTTGCGAAACGTTTCAGCACAGACATCTGCGTGGTCAGCATGTCGCCTTCATGAAACGTGGCAATAGCGCGTTTAGCTTCGTGCTCAACTCGCTCGGCAGCATCGGAAATAAAGACTCGCGCTGCGTCGATCATCGGCTGTGCCGCCGCTTGGCCTTTAGCGTTGGCGGCTTTCTGCGCGCGCAGCAGCGAAGATTCCATGGCGTAGATTTCCATCACGATATTGGAGAGCGCTGCAACCAGCTCCTGCTCGTCGGCCAGCTTCTCGCGATATTTCTGAACAGCTCCGCCCGCCGATTGCAGAAATATCTTTTTGCAATTGGCGACCACTGTAGCCTCGTCCGACAGAACGCCGCCGTCCGTCTCCTCAAACGATGGCCCGGCAAGAATTTCGTCCGCCAGTTTCATGGCCGCCGGAATGAGCGCCAACTGCCCGCCCATGGCTCGCTTCATCAACATCTGGATGATCAGCATGCGGTTGATTTCATTTGTGCCCTCAAAAATGCGGTTAATGCGCGAATCTCGGTACGCGCGGCAAACCGGATAGTCTTCGTGAAAACCGTAGCCGCCAAAAATTTGTACCGCTTCGTCGACCACGAAATCGAGCATCTCGCTGCCATAAACTTTGGCGATGGAGCTTTCGATCGCATATTCCTCCAGAACCTTCATGGTGTTCTGGATTTTCTCGCCGGCGTTTCCGTCCGAGCCGTTATTCGACGCCGAGGCCATGGCCGTTTCCATGTTGCCGGCCGAGCGATAAATCATCGATTCCACGGCAAAAAGCTGGATGGCCATTTCAGCAAGCTTTTCACGCATCAACCCAAAGTCGCCGATCACTTTACCGAAAGCTTTGCGCTCCTTGGTATATTTCGCGGCCGTTGCCAGCACGTACTTTGAGCCGCCCACCGCTGAAGCGCCCAGAGTGAAGCGTCCGGCGTTCAAAATATTAAATGCCACGATGTGGCCGCGACCCACCTCGTGCAAAAGATTTTCTTTGGGGACCTTACAGTTTTCCAGGAACACCGGCGTGGTGGAACTGCCGTGGATGCCCATCTTGTGCTCTTCATTCCCAGGCTTAATTCCGGGAAATGTGCGCTCCACGATGAACGCGCTCAATTTTTCGCCGCCAATCTTGGCAAACACAATATAAATGTCTGCGAACCCACCGTTGGTAATCCACATTTTCTGGCCGTTCAGAATGTAGTGCTTTCCGTCGGGCGTGAGTTCCGCGCGCGTCAAGGAATTCTGCGCATCCGAGCCGGCTTGCGGTTCGGATAGGCAATAAGCTCCGATCCATTCGCCGGTGGCCAATTTGGGAAGGTATTTTTTCTTTTGCTCTTCCGTTCCGAAATACACGATCGGCAGCGTGCCTATGCCGGCGTGTGCGCCATGCGTTACGGCAAAACCACCATAGATGGAAAGTTTCTCTGTGAGAATCGTGATGGCGACTTTGTCGAGCCCGGCCCCGCCGTATTGTTCTGGAATCCCCCCGCTCAAGAGCCCCAGCTCACCAGCCTTTTTCACCAGTTCCGGCAGCAAGCCCGGTTTCTTGGCTTCCAGATTCTTGATATGCGGCATTACTTCCTTGATGACAAATTCTTCCGCGGATTGGCCGATCAGTCTTTGATCGTCGTTCAGGTCCGCGGGTGTAAATACATCCTCGGGCCGCGGCGATTCCAGCAGAAAGCTGCCGCCTTTGGTTCCTTGGGGCGTGGTGGTTGCGGTGGCCATGGTCAGAGGCTCCTTGATTACGGGCTGTGCTCAGCTCAATTATCTCATTTTTGCGGAATGTCAGGGGGTGCCAGAATGACCCGTTAGAGTAGATGTAACAGATCATCAGCTACCGTAGGGCAGGCAGCCTACAATCCTCCGCCGCCAAACAAGCTGTAGCACAGCAGGGCCAGCACAATCATCGTGATGGCCACGTAGGTCCAATCTCTTTCATACAGAAACGCAAAAACCGAAAAAAGTACGCGAGCCACCGGTGTGGCAATCAATACCAGCAGCCCTAATTGAATCAATCCCCGCCCGTGAAATTTTGCAGCTTCACGGAGAATTCCTCCGACAGTGCGCAACTCCTCCGGCTCCCCCTGAAAGACGCGATAATCTATAGCCGGTGAATCGTGACGCGAGATGTAAACGACTCCGCCAATAAATACCAGGCTGGCCGCCAGCAGCACTCCGCTACGCAAGAGTACCGCCATGATCTGGTCCATGCGCTGATCCTGGCGTAGGTTCGTGGCCGTCATTTCACATCTTCCCCGCAAAGCCGTTATAAATCATTTCCACCGCGAGAAATCCGATCACCACGGCGAAGACTAGTCGCAAACTTCGCACCTTGGCGCCTGCCAGGACGCGTGCGCCCACAAGCGACCCGCCCAACACCCCAAGCATCACCGGCATCGCAATGCCTGGGTCAATATATCCGCGGCTGAGATAAATTCCCGCGCTTGCCGCGGCTGTTACGCCAATCATGAAATTGCTCGTAGTGGTCGACACTTTAAAAGGCAGCTTCATGGCTCGGTCCATGGCTAAAACTTTTACCGCTCCCGATCCAATCCCCAGTAAGCCGGACAGAACTCCCGCTCCAAACATTAATCCGAAGCCCAGGGGCACTCCGCGTACGTGATATCGCGCCATGCCCTTGTCTGTCGGATAGCTGCTATCCATACGCAGCCAGGTGGCAATGCGGTCGGGCGCCACATCGGTCGTCTGTTCTGATTTTTCGGGCAGGCTGGAGTAGGCCGAGTAAATCAACGCAAGCCCAAAGATGATGGCAATCACTGACACGTGAAGATGCAGCGCCACGGCTGCACCCACCAGCGCTCCCGCGGTTGTGGCGATTTCCAGAAACATTCCCACGCGCACGTTCGAGTAGCCTTCTTTCACGTACGCAGCAGCCGCTCCCGAAGAAGTGGCGATCACTGAAACTAGCGCGGCGCCAATCGCATAACGAATGTCCACGTGGAACAGCAACGTGAGCATCGGAACGATTACCACACCGCCGCCCAGTCCGGTGAGTGAACCCAAAAAGCCGGCCAGCAGCGAGCCCATGCCCACCAGCAGCGTGAATTCCAGCGTGTGCAAGAGATGCTCCGGGATGCGCTACTCAATTTAACAGCGGCGCGCAAACTTCACTGGCAATTGATGAGGTTAAAATCTATTGAAACGATTGAGAAGAAAATAGTGATACCAGCTCAACAAGTTCAGGAGAGTAACTCAAAAATTCCCGCTGCGCCCATTCCGCCTCCCACGCACATCGTCACCATGCCGTAGCGGCCCTTGCGGCGTTGTAGATCGCGGATAATCGTGGCCGCAAGTTTCGCACCCGTGCATCCCAATGGATGGCCCAGCGCGACCGCGCCACCGTTAGGGTTCAAGCGCGTTGCATCCAACCCAGCCTGCTGAATTACGGCCAGCGATTGCGCAGCGAAAGCTTCGTTCAGTTCGATCACGTCGATCTCCGCCAGAGACAGACCCGCAAGCTTCAGCGCTTTTGGAATGGCGAACACCGGCCCGAGGCCAAATTCCTCCGGCGGGCATCCAGCAGTCGCGTAAGCCACAAAGCGAGCCAGCGGTTTCAGCCCCAGCGCTTTTGCGCGCGCGTCGGACATGACAATCGTTGCCGCGGCGCCATCGCTCATCGGCGAACTATTTCCGGCGGTTACCGTCCCTCTCGCGTGAAAGGCCGGCTTCAGCTTCGCAAGCACCTCTATCGAGGTATCCGCCCGCGGCAACTCGTCGGTAGCGAACTGGAAAGTTTGTGTGACCGGCTTTGCAGCGGTCTTGATGCTCGTACCGCCGCCTCCGCCGCCCCCATTCGTGCTCGCCAGCGCCGTGATACTCACTTCCACGGGCACGGTTTCATCCTTGAAGTTTCCGGCCGCAATGGCCGCCAGCGCCTTCTTATGCGAGTCCGCGGAAAATTTGTCGGCTTGTTCGCGCGTGATTCCAAACTTGCGCGCAATATTTTCCGTGCCTAGCCCCATATTGATATACGCATCGGGATAATGATCGACGAGCCAGGGGTTCGGCGAAATTTTATTTCCGCCCATGGGCACCATGGACATCGATTCGGTGCCACCCGCAAGAATTACTTGTGCAGCCCCGGCGCGAATGCGTTCCGCACCAAGCGCAATGGCCTGCAAGCCCGAAGAACAAAATCGATTGATGGTCATCGCGGAGGTTTCCACTGGCAAGCCCGCCCGTAAAGCGGCGATGCGCGCCACATTCATTCCTTGCTCGCCTTCAGGCATGGCGCAACCTAAAATCACGTCGTCAATTTCTTTGGGATCGAGCGCAGCAACGCGTGCAAGCGCTTCCTTGATCACCACCGCCGCCAGGTCGTCGGGCCGCGTGGCGCGCAGCGATCCTTTATATGCGCGACCCACCGCTGTGCGCACGGCGGACACGATTACGGCTTCGGGCATGAGCAGTCTCCGTTGAAGCCGCGACTTAACCACGGCTTCTCCTCGATTGTTTGCCCGGCGGCGGCAAAATGCAAATCTGCGGTGATTAAACCGCCGTGTTGAGCCGCAGACAAAGCCACCATCACTCTTTTGTTTTGGGCGTCGTGGCCGAGTCCTTACGAGGAATAAAAATCTTTACCGGGGGCACAATATTGAATTTTGTGGCGTAATTCCCCTGATTAACAGCGATGCCCACTCGGCCGCGCGAATCGATATACAGCAAAGATTCGCCCACCGGAACGCCCATAAAAGTTTTTACATAAGGCACCACAACGGACCGAGAGGCAATTTGCACCGTAACTTTGTCCCCCAGATTGTAGCCAAGTTTCTTAAAATCATCGCCCGGCACGTCGGTGACCAGCGAACCATAAGGATCATCGAGACCAATTACATCACCGTCGATCCCTTGCTCATTCATTACAGAAGTTTTTGGCTTCAACCGCACCAGTTCATTTACTTCCGGCCCAGCCTGATTGAAGTCCCAACCAGCTGCGAGGTGCGCGGCAGCAGGCGAAAAAATATCGCGTCCGTGAAAAGTAGAGGAAATCGCATCGCTGATCATCCAGCTTCGATTGATGATTTCGCGGGCGCTCTCCAATCCGTCGCGGTCGATCACCGGGGTTATGATTCCATTGTCCGGCAAGACAAAGTATTGGCCCTTCTTGGATTTCACTACGATGGCCTTGCGAGAGGTACCCACTCCAGGGTCCACGACCACCAAAAAAATCGTTCCGGCAGGGTAATACGGTGTAACTCCTTCAAGGAAACGGGCCGCTTCTTCGATCTGGAATGGAGTTACCTGGTGAGTGATATCCGTGAGCCGCACCTCTGGCGCGATACCCCAAATGACCGCCCTGCAAATGGCTACAGCATCGTTCGCAGTGCCGAAATCCGTCATAAAAACAATGGTCGGCCGTCCAGATCGGCTCTGCGGCGCCCCGGCTTGTTCTTGCTGTGCGCGGGTACTGCAGCACGTCACGCTGAACAGAGCAGCGGCCAGCACTGCAAATCGTAAAGCTCTATGCAAGCATAAGGTCAACAAAGGCCCATCCTTTTTAGGTGTCACCATACTCAGCCATGGCTTTTGCGATGTTGCCGCAAGTTAGCAGGCGTGAAGCGACAAAGTATATCTGAAGCCACGCACAAAAAAGTACCATCCGCACTTTCGGTCGAATTCGTAGGAGTAGTTCCTTCTTGTCAGGTAAAGTAGAACAGCGTTCTTCGACGCGCGCGATTTGTCAGCCCAGCCAGGCCCATCGAGCTTCGTCCCACAAGGAGAATTACTTTGCCTCGAAATGTATTTCTAATGGTCGTTTTGTCTTTCTGCGCCGGTACCGCACTCGCCGATCAGGTCACCCTGAAAAATGGAGACCGCCTCACCGGGACCATTGTCAAAACTGACGAAGACAAGCTGGAATTCAAGTCGGAATTTGCCGGCGATATAAAGCTGCCGTGGAGCGCGGTAGTGGCCATTGTTTCCGCCGAGCCTCTTCACGTGGCGCTCAAGAATGGCCAAACCATTGTGGGCGTGGTCACTACCAAAGACGAAAAGTTTCGAAGTGGCCGCGCCCAGTGGCCCGATTGAGGCCCCCAAGGCTGAAGTGGTGGCGGTGCGAAATAATGCCGAGCAAGGCGTGTATATGCGTATGGAGCACCCACGACTCATCGACCTGTGGGCTGGACTGCTGGACGCCGGCCTTAGTCTCACCAGAGGAAATTCGGAGTCCACCAGTTTTGCGCTCACCGGAAAAGCCGCGCGCACAACGAAACGCACAAAAGTATCTCTCTACTCCACGGAAATTTATTCGCGAAGCACACTGGCAGGAGTCAGCAATACCACGGCCAGTGCCATCCGCGCTGGCGCGCGCTTGGATGTAAATCTGCGCGGCCGCTCCTTTGCCTTTGTCTTGGCGGATTTCGAACACGACCGCTTCCAAGATCTGGACCTGCGCAGTGTCCTGGGCAGCGGCTTGGGCTACCACTTAATCAAAGAAAAAGACCGCATCTTCGATGTTTTTGGCGGCGCAACTTATAACCAGGAATATTATTCCAAGCCCTTCAGTCCCCCGAATCCTTCGACAACTCGCAAGACCGCCGAGTTCGTCCTCGGCGAAACGCTGGCTACCAAGCTGGGAAGCCGCACGACTTTAGGCGAGCAATTTAGTTTTTTCCCAACCTTTCTGACACAGGAGACTACCGGCTGCAACTGGACGTCACCGCGGCAACCAAGTTGAAAAACTGGCTTAGTTGGCAAGTTACTTTCAGCGACCGCTATGTCAGCAGACCTCTTTTAGGGCTAAAAAATAATGATGTGCTGTTCACGACTGGCTTGAGGTTGACATACGGCAAGGGTGTGTTCTAGAACCTGACATGCGTGTTAGGCCCCTTGCAGGAATTAGACCGGTTTAAGAGGAGGCAGCTATGGCGGGTGGCGGAATTCTTTGGTGGATCATCGTAGGTTTAATCGCCGGTTGGCTAGCTGGCCAGGTGATGAAAGGCGGCGGATACGGCGTACTTGCCGATATCGTGCTGGGGATTCTGGGCGGCATCCTTGGTGGATGGATATTCGGGAAAATGGGTACGGGCGCAACATCCACGATCGGCTCGATAATCGTGGCGTTCATCGGCGCCGTGATTCTCGTCGGCCTTACGCGGCTCGTTAAACGCGCGTGACGACCAACTACATTTATACCGTAATTTCGTTTCAAGTGACCTACCGAGGCAAGTAAAATTGCCTCGGTTTTTTTTACGCTGAGAAGTTTTCCCAACGATCAATTTGTTCTCCAACGGGTTCGACTGCAAGAAAGTGGGAAGGCAAACAAAAACCTAGGGCCGCGGGTCCACGGGTTCGGCATCAAGTCAAGAACAGGAAAATTTTAGCGCGTAATCCTGCCGTTTTGACTCGCCAAGTACCATTCCACCGTAGGGGCACGTTGATATTTGAGTTGATTTAAGGTTTCGCTTGCCGTCGACTCAGAGCCCAATTTCTGTTGGGTAGCCGCCAGCTGTTGCACCGCCAGCGGGGAGAGTCGGTTAGCGCCTAACTCATCCACGGCGTTGGCGAGATCGCCTTGCGATAACAAGAGATATCCGCGTGCTGTCTCGTAGGGGTTTTCCACCAAAAGATCAGCGGTCTGCGCGGCAAGCCGTTCTAATTTACTGATTGCCTGCTCGGCCGTTTCCGGAAGGCCGTGTTGAGACGCAACCCGTGCTTCTTCGCAGAGAACATTTGCCAGTGCTCCGCTGCGGTCCGATCCGCTCATCCCTTCCACCGTGTTTTGTAATTTTTCCTCGAGCGCCCGAAGCTGGTGGAGTTCGCTCGCAAAATCGGCGGCCAGCATTGCAGAGCCAAACGCGATCTCGAATTGCGCATTGGGCTCATTTTTTTGCGCCGCTTCCGCAGCAAGGTTGGACAGAGCGGAGCGTCCTTGCTCGGCACGGCCCTCCCAGAAATAAACCAACGCCTTTTGAAAGGAAGCGTGCAACAAGTCGCGATTATTTTCCGAGACCAAGACAGCCCTGTCATATTCCAATCGCGCATCGTCGTACTTACCCATCAAAGTCAGGGTATCTCCCAGTCCCAGTTGGGAGTTAAAGAACGTCGGATCGATTTGCAGTGCCGCGCTGTAGTGCTCCAGAGAACCTTTATCATCGCCGACGTAACGCAGCACTTCACCCATGGAGTCTTCCGGATTCGGCGAACTGGGATCTGCTGCAACGTAGCGCTTTAAAGACGCCACGGCCTTATTAGGGTCGGGATGGGCGGACTGAATATACGAATAGCCAAGCATGTTCAACACCGGCGGAAACGCCGGATCGATCAGCAACAGAGATTCCATCATCTTTTGAGAGCGATCGAAGTCTTGCTGCAGGAACAACCACTCTGAGGTGAGGTACAAAACGTGCTTATTTTTAGGATAGCGCTTCAGTAGGTCGTTCATGCTGGCAATAGCGGGCAGAAGGTTGTGGTCCTGTATGCCGGTCATCCAGCGCACCAGTAATTGCTCGTCCGGAGAGGCGTGCGGCAAAAGAGCTTTGGCACGGGCTAAGGCTGCACTGTTGTGGATGCCGCGGCGCGACGCAAACGAAAGCAGCGCATATCCGAAGGCAAACTCGGGGTCCTTCTCAGTAGCATGCTGGGCTAGGACGATCGAATCATCCAGCATCACATTTTCGTATTTATCGAGCGACATCTCCGCGAACTTGCGGGCTTCCAGCGACCGCGTTGATACCGGGATCGCTCCAAACAATAGCAAGGGAGCTGGCGCTAAGCGCGTCGACCCAGCTGCGCGCGATTTTGCTTCTTCCACCCGGGGCGGATGTTCCTGGGCCCGAGTTATCTGGGCAGCTAGAAGCACAGGGAAAATCAGCGCAAGACTCCTTCGATACATCCGGTTCATGGATACTCTCCCAAGAGTCGCAAGGAATGCGGACCAGCAGCAAAGTTAGCGTGGCGGCAGAAGGGCCGATACTGGCCCAAAGGACAGGTGTTCGTACTGGGTAACGCAATGAGCCTTATCAGTAAGGGGGTCGCCAAGTAAGCACAAGCTGCGCAACAGATACTTGTTCCCTAAAAGACGCATGCCAATACTCAGGTGAGTTCCCTGAAAGGTTGGCGTGGGAAAGATGAAAGCGCAATTTCATATCTACCGCTTCGTGGCATGCGCCCTCGTGCTCAGTTGTCTCGTGCTGGTGGTCTCCGTGTCCTACCCGGCGATCAAAAATATGGCAGTAATTGTAGCGGCGGGCAGCAACCTGCCCGATCTGACCATGGCGGAATTTTCGAAGCTTTCCAGAGGTGCTCAAAAATCGTGGCCCGACGGCCGGAGCTTCACCTTGGTCTTGAAAGATCCAACCGCCCCGGAAATGCATGTGGCCGTGCAAAAGCTATTTGGAGTTTCTCCGGCCGATGCCCAAACGGCCATCGCCAAGATCAATGAAGTGCGGCCGCTGATAAAGATAGTTGCAAGCGATGAAGACGTTTTCCGGACCGTGACGACCACCCCGGGGGCAGTAGGCCTCGTGGATGTATACACGATCAATAGTGCGGTCAAGGTATTGCACATTGACGGCAAGCTGCCATTCGACGTTGGTTACGCCCTAAAATAGCCTGCGGAATGCTTCGAGAATTTCAGCGGCTCGTCCACAATATTTATCCTCAGCTATCGAAACCGTGCCATCGATAAGTTCATAAGTCCTTTAGAACAGCAATCAACGCACTGCCACAGGGATGAGCTGTCTAGCCCACCACCCTGCCCACCAATCTTGATGTAACTCCTTTAGGATAAGCATCTAGTGCATCCGCTTAACCGTAAGTCATTTAAAATCTGCATCACGTCCCACTAGACAATTGTAGCTCCTTTATTTCCTCCCGAAGGTCTCTTTGCCTGTCCGCAGTACAGTACGAAGTGGAACGACCAGCGAAATTGCAGCGAAGCCTTCAGCCCTCCACTGGCCTACTACAGGCGTTGTGTTTTCATGGGGATAGCCTGTGCAAAACAGAAAGACAACGTACTAGTAGAGTCGTTTGAGGGCAAAAATGTGTCTTATGTACCATCGATTTTGACTGCCCAAAGGTGTCAAATGGTTCAGGTGCGAGACGCTTAATCAAGACCAACAGCGGCCCGCACAGCAGGGAAGAACAACAGCTTTAACCAGTAAGTGCTACCCAAGGGGACCGAGACCAAGCCAATGACTAAAACTGACGACAAGAGCCGCAAGTGGATGTGGTGGTTCCTGGCTGCAGTAGTTGCCGCACAGTTGTATTTCGTCAGAGAACTGTTGGCTGCCTTCGCGTTGTTCGCCGCCGGGTTCGCCGTGGTCGCCGTTTTGGTGTCCGGCATCTACATGATGCAAAAGGTCTGGGAAGTCGGAGTGGCGCGCCTGGCTGAACGCAGAAGTCCCGCCGCCAGCATGGCGCGTCGCGCAGCCGCCGCCATGGAAGAGCTGGGAAGCCGCCCGTTTCGGCGTCCGGTATAATTTTCACGGTTAGATTTGTCTGGAGTTGGCAACAGATTTTCTGGCTTCAGCCAGAGCACCACGGAATCATCAATTGCGGTTCTATTCCGTGAAAAAGACCAACCGTCCTGAGAGAACGGTTGGTCTTTTTAATTTACCGGGGATTATCCACCACGCTGCCAGTGGTCTCGCACCAGCTATTTGGAGTTAGTGAGTGCCTGCAATTCCTGATTCCAATTGACCACCACTTTCACGTTGCCCCCGTCAGGGTCTTTAATCCGCTCCACCACCACGATGCGGTGGCCGCCGGGCGCAAGCGTATAGTTCGGGCCTGCGGCGTCATTCCAGATATCGCCTTGATACAGCACCCGGGACTTACCGACGCGGAAAGGCGAGACTAGAACTTCGGTAGCCCACAGCGTCCCGGCGTTTTCGTAAACCAGCTGCTTCCCGTCGTGCGACCACACCGGATGATTTCCGCCATCCGTGGAAACCTGAATCTTTTCGCCCGGTCCCGGAAATCGTTGCACATAAACCTCAGCTCTGCCGGACTCCGTCGAAGTGTACGCCAACCAATTACCGTCCTTCGAGAAGGCCGGTTGGTTGACGTGAAATTGCGAAACCAAGTACGGATATGGTTTGCGATCGCCGCCCAGCGGCAGCATCCATATTTCGTATTGGCCGGAGCTTCCTAAACGTTCGTACGCAATAAGCTTTCCGTCCGGGGACCACGATTGCAGGTGGAAGTGCGACTCATTCTTCATCAGTGGTTCTTCCTGGCCGCTGCCATCCACAGCAACCATGAAAGCCTGCTGCCGGCCATTTGAAGCGAAGGCAATGCGCTTTCCATCCGGAGACCAGACGGGCAGTTCATCTTCACCGGGTGCGAACGTGATTCGCCGCAATGCGCCGCGCTCAATGTCATACACCCAAACGTCCGGGTCCGGCAGGCGCACCGTCAGTGCCAACAGCCTCCCATCGGGAGAGAATCGCGGAGATTCGTAAAGATTCGGTTTGACCGGCAGCGGCTGGACTTTGGCATCGTGCTCGGCCAGAACCAGACTGTTTTCGACCGCCTGCCTCCCGCCATTTACATAGATGAGCGTGCCGTTGCCCGAGACATCGTACTGCGCCAATCCAGTTGCCGGCTGCATCAGCACGTCCTGCACGACGACCGCGGGCGAGCCAGTCGTCTGGAGCTTACCGGCGTCAAAGTCAGTGGCCATTAGATTACCGCTGCGCATATACAACAAATGGTTAGGAGCAAAAAAATGCGCGTCGGCACCTTTACCGACAATCACTTTTCTTTCGTCAGAGCCGATTTTTTGCGCCACCAGCGCTCCATCATCCATGTTGCCGCCCGAAAATGCAGTGAACAGCAACGTTTTACCGTCCGGGAGAACGTCCGGAGAGAAGTCGGCCAGCTCACCTTTGTCCGCTTGTAGCTTCGTTACAGGTTGTGGTGTCCCTCCGCTATCACTGACACGGAGAATTCCTGAACTCAACGATGGAGCGTAGTAAATGTTGTGATCAGTGCCCCAGCTCAGTCCTTTCGGATTCGATATACCTTCCGCAATGACCACCGGACTGCCGCCATCGAGCGAGATCTTTTTTAGTTTGCCGGCAGCAAAAAACGCCAGCCATCTCCCATCCGGCGAAAACGCTGGGTTCACGGCGCCTTCCGATCCGCCGATGGGAACCGCGGAAGCCGAATTCATGTCTCGAAGATACAGGCGCGGGCCGTCCGAGCTGCTTGCGCTGAGAGCGATGCGGGTTCCGTCGCGCGAAATCGCGACCGTGCGTAGAACGGAATTGAGAGACGTGCCAGGCGGAGGCAGAATCGCGAAACGTATCGGCAGGTTCTCGCGCGTGCTTCCGGAGTGCAGCAAATTCGCCAATAAAAACCCCGCAGCAATAAGTAATGCCGCCAACGTGCATCCAGCCAGAATTTTTAATGCTCGATTTTCTTTCACCGGAGCGATAACGGAACTCGGAGCCGCAGTGATGCCTGAGCCCCTCATTTGGGCCGTGCGGCCTTCGATCACGTTTTCGATGCCAATGCGCGCTTCGCCGATGGATTGCAACCGCTGGCGTGGATCCTTGTTCAAGCATCGGCGTATCAATTGTTGAATTTCGCTTGGCACGCTAGCCGGCAGAAAGTTCCATTCCGGTTCACCACGGATAACCGCCGCCAAAGTGTCCGAAACGGTATCGCCTTTGAACGCCATTTTGCCGCTAAGCATCTCGAACGCGACTGCACCGAAAGACCAGATGTCCGCGCGCCGGTCCACCACTTTTCCGCGAGCTTGTTCCGGCGACATATATGCGGCGGTGCCAAGAATCAATCCCGCTTTGGTTGCGGCTGCAGTTAGTGTCGGGGAATTCGAGATGTCGGCAGCATTAACTTCATCCGACAGAGCTTTAGCTAAACCGAAATCCAGCACTTTGACCGTGCCGTCCGGCTTGATTTTTATGTTCGCGGGTTTCAAATCGCGGTGCACGATGCCACGTTCATGAGCATATTCCAGCGCTTCCGTAATTTGCTTCATGATAGGCAGTGCGTCTTCGACAGGCAGTGCGCCTTGCGCGATGCGGTCGGCGAGTGTCGGGCCCTCCACCAGCTCCATAATTAGTGCATGCATGGTGGAAGATTCTTCAAAGCCATAAATACTGCCGATATTGGGATGATTCAGAGCTGCGAGAAATTGCGCCTCGCGAGCAAAGCGCGCCATGCGAACCGTGTCGTGGGCGGTGGTCTCGGGAACTACCTTGATGGCCACTTCGCGGCGCAGCCGAGAATCCTGGGCGCGGTAGACCTCGCCCATGCCGCCCACGCCCAGAGGAGCCACGATGTTGTAAGGACCTAGTTGCGAGCCAATCAGAAGAGCCATGCGCGGCCAGATTATACTGTGCTTCGCGTAAATTTCATCACGGCTTCAGAACATGCGATTCGAGTCGGTGAACTCACAACAACGACAAGGGGTATTTTGGAGATGTGGACACTCCTATTCTGGTCATCTCAGGAACTGAAGGAAATGCGCCCGTCCTCAGCTGAGCGCTGGGTAGTGTCCTAGTTTGGGGTGTCTATGACACGTAAAAAACTTGAGCCCGCGCTATGGGAGCGTGTCTACCTCGTCGGGGGAGGGCGCTGCTTAGCTTGCCGCAAGAAAATTACACGAAAGGAAGCAAACTGCGACCACATTCTCAAGGTTGAGGACGGCGGCGGCAACGAAATCTCAAACTTGCGATGCTTATGTGTGAAATGCCATCGCCTTCGCCACGGCGGCGGACACTGGATATATGGGCAGCAGCTGGGCTGCGGTTGTTCCTTTTATGCGTGGCAACGGAGCCCACAGACGGATGCGCCACGGGTCGTTGGCTACCTGAAAATCGAGCCACAGCGTCGAACGTACCGGCTGATAGACATGCATCATTGCTCCAAGCACAGAAAAATGCCCTGGTCTCAGTGGCACAAGCTCTTCAATATGCGTTCGGCGAAGAAAATTCCTCTTGCTTCTCTCGCCGTTTTTAGAAAGTTCATGCGCCGGGTCCATGGCTAGTCCGCCAGGAACATAGCAGTTCTTTCGCAGGGAGATGCACGAGCGGAAGTCAACATTTACGAAGTCCGGGCAGGACCCATAAAAAGACAAAAACAAATTAGGACATTACCGAGCGCTGGGATTCCTTGACGGATGGGATGCCCGACGTTAGATTGGAAATGTAATGCACCTCGGCAAGAAAAACGCGAAGTACGGCGCTGTCAGCCAACCGCTCAACAGTTCGCGGCCGCACTCGCGCGCGCGAACCTTCGCCGCAAAACTCGGCCTCATCACCATCGCCAGCTTGTTCTTGCTCTTGTCCCCTTCATCCAGCCAGGCACAAACGGTCAATTCGGCTCCGTCATCGCCTCCGCCGGCCGCTCAACCGCAACGAGGCATAGCGCCGCCCACGAACATTACCGTCGATGCCAGTGAGCCCATGTTCACGACCATGTGTGCGCTGCTGGCTTCCGGCTTTGAAGCCGACATTAGCGCCGAGAATTGGCGCCCGCTCCGCGCTCAGCTTCGCGATCGCATGCAACACCAGCAAGGCCCGGCCGTCGAGGCCATTCGCGAATACTACAAGCAGCACGACTCTGCCGATCCCGGCGCCGCTCTTTCCCGCTATTTGTGGTTTGGGCTCGTGGCTGGCCCTGCGCCGGATTTCAAACCCAGCATGCGCCGCGAGGATTTACCGCCTGAAGTATTGGCTCTCGAAGGCTTCAGCGAACTTCTTTCCAAATATTATCAGGAACAAAATATTCGCCAGTTATGGCTTCAAATGCAGCCCGCCTATAACCGCGAAATCGAGCGCATGCACGACGCCGTTTCACAAATTGTGTTTGTAGCCAGCGGCTATTTGCGGGCTATGGCCCGGCCGTCTGAGCAACGAACGTTCACCATAATTGTTGAGCCGCTGGTCGGTCACATTACCAACGTCCGAAATTTTGGCGATCACTATGCGATCGTGCTCAGCGGCGCCGATGATA
>JGI12635J15846_10001572_pt1 | contig 19984 bp, 24 predicted proteins | sample BlaSpr_A8_OM2_M2_FD_15846 | JGI IMG/M metagenome (IMG submission 15846) | reverse complement strand
GCGTCGGCGGTGGCAGTGCCACGGGCCACAAGTGATGCGGTCTCTGCCGCGCGACGGCCCGCTTGGCCGCCATTTGTTCGCCGACTTTCAAGGTGTCACCGAGGAGCGATTGGCCGACCCGGATTTCATCGAAGCGGCATTGCGCGAGGCGGCCTATGCCGCGGGCGCTACACCGTTGTTCGGCAAATTCCACCAATTCGGTGCTGGTTTAGGGGTAACGGGAGTATTGCTGCTGAAGGAATCCCACATCAGCATCCATACTTGGCCTGAGTATGGGTTTGCCGCGGTGGACGCATTCATGTGTGGTGATTCTCATCCTGAGAAAGCCATTGAGGTCCTGCGCAAGGCTTTGCAACCGGCGGTGGTGCGTCTCAAGAATGAAACGCGCGGAATGCTGGAGTCCGTACTGATGGGACTGGCTGGGAGATAAAACGGCACATCGCGTTGACCGATGCGCCGTCACCAATGACGACTATGCTACTTGCTGAATACCCGCAATCAGCCAAGTCGATTTAGGATCCTTTACATTTTTCCGTACGTGCCAGACTTCATCGAACGAGTCGGCATTGGCACCACTCGTCTCACGGATGAGACCCGAATAACGCACGCTGGCTATGGCGTAGTCGCCTTCAACTACTGCCTCCAGTAGTTGCGCGTTCAAGGTCAGCACTTCCGTTTTCTGCGGTGCGCCGGCGCGCTCCCGAACTTGCATGGCGATTTCAGCATACATCTCCGGGGTAGTGTAATCGCGGATGTCGTCTAGATCCTGCACATCGTTGGCGGCCTGTAGACGGATAAATGCCGTCTTCGCTTGGCGAATAAACGGCTCCACTTCAAACCCTGGGGGCAGATTCGCGGCGCCGGGTTCCAGCGCAGCCGATGCGGATGACCCGGACGGCAACGACCGAGCCTCGAAGCTCATGGGCCCCGCTTCAGCTGGGCGATTGTCCGCGCCCGCGTATTGCATACCCGGTGCAGCGGATCGTCTGCGCGAGGCCAGTAAACGGAGCAACAGATAGATCGCGCCGCCGATCAACAGCAAACTGAGCAGACCGCCCATACCTCCCAAATTGCCGCCGAACAGCGAACCGACCAAGGCGCCGAGTCCGAGACCTGCCAACATGCCACCCCAACGCCCCATAAAGCCAGGCTGCGCCTGGGTGCGCGGTGGCGTCCCGGCAGCGGCCTGCGCTGGAGCGGCGGGCGCAGCTGCGGCATTCGGAGCATCCTTCTGCGCTTCGCGCATGGTTGGGCTGGAGCGTTGCTTACCGATGCTGCGGGCACCACCGAAACGTGCAGCTTCCGCGTCGACAACCGCCAAGCCGAGGGAGATCACAGCGGTTGCCAGTAGCAGGAAAACGTTTTTCATTGCCGTCTCTTTCTGCAAGCCAATGGCGGCATTATATTCCTTTCAGCACTGCCACCCCATGAGAGGTATATGGGGCGGTCACGGCGATTCTCAAGCCCGCGAAAGTACCAGTGCTGTCGTCTCGAGTGAACAAATCCCGCCCCGTTCTTCGTTCTCCAGTACAAAGCACCGAGCTCAACGCACTCTACCGGGACTGCGACTGCCCTCAACCAGGTCTATCCAGTTGCATCCGCGAATGAGAACTGAGTCACTCGAAATGGTTCGCGCTGGTTCATGAAGGACGCTGGTGTAGTATGACGGGAGCCACAGCCTTCACTGCCGCTACCAGAGACAATGGTTCCCAGGGTATTCACCCACAGGAGAAGCGTATGGCGACAGTTATCGATAAACGGCAAACCGCGACGATCATCGCGGCGCTACGTTTCTGGCAGAGTAGTGGGATGGCGTTTCCGTCGCCGTTGCCTATGTATTTGGCAGAATTCGCAACCGATGAAGGACGAATTCAATCACTCAATGCGCCGGAGGTCGACTTACTCTGCGAGGCGCTTCAAGTGCCTGACTTTCGCTCGGAGAATTATCGGCCTAGGGCGGTAATCCTGCATGAGACGGGCGACATGGAAGTTTTGGCTGACCCGGAAGTAGAGATCGAGCGTATCGCTACCGACAACTTACGCTATCTGGTCGATACGCAGCCGCGCGAACTGCGCGGCGTCCTCGGGGATAAATTCAAGCACTTGGTCTCGGTTCCCAAACAGGCCTGGTAGTGCTAAATCTCGCGTTTGCCGGGGGTATCTTGGCGTTGTCGAACCCGTTGCAAGGCATCAATAGCCCCGGACGCTTTGATTTCACCGGCATCCGCCGCATGCTGCAGCCATAAAAAGGCGAGTTCGGTGTCCTGGGGTAAGCCGAGACCCTTTGCGTACATCAGTCCGAGGTTATACTGTGCGTCGCGGTCGCCAAGGAGTGCCGCTTCGTGGCAATAGCGGGCGGCACGCCCTGCCATTTTGAGCATCTGTTCGCCTTCCAACAGAGCGGTCGCTTTTAAGAACGCCTCGGCACCGCGCTGCCCGCGATTTGCCCGAGCTGCATCATCGTTCTCAATCTGTCCGTTTAACTTTGGCATGGTGGGTCAATTTACGCACCACCGTTTGCGCAGCGCTATGGCGTTGTTCACAAATCGCCACGCGAACGCTCCGCCATATCGGAGCTTGCGAGTCGAACTTAGGCGGCCGGATTCTTGAATCTTGCTGCCAGCGCTTCGCTCTGCCGGGCGAGCAGACCCAGATCGCTGCCGACCGAAACAAACAAAACACCGAGTTGCAGCCATTTGCGTGCATCGGCCTCGCCCAAAGCGAAAATACCCGGCGCTTTGCCAGCAGCCTTGATACGCTCGATAGCGAGGCTAATCGCTTCGCCCACTTCGGGATGCGTCGGATCGCCCAGATGCCCCATAGCGGCGGATAGATCGGATGGCCCGATAAATACACCGTCCACACCGTCCATTGCGGCGATTGCCTCGACTTCCCGAAGTGCGGCGCGTGTTTCTACCTGCACCAGCACGCAGATTTCCTGCTCGGCTCGGCGATGGTAGTCTTTGACTCGGCCATAGCGACTGGCGCGTGAAGCCAAGGCAACGCCGCGCACGCCACCCGGCGGGTAGCGTGTCGCCGCCACCGCTCTGCAGGCTTCCTCGGCGTTTTGCACGAATGGTATCAACAGACTCTGGGCGCCGATGTCGAGGAAGCGCTTGATCAAGACCATATCATTCCAGGCGACCCGGACGATGGGTGAGGCAGTGCCCCCCGCGCTTGCGTGCAACTGAGCGAGCACCATCGGCAGCTCGTTGGGTGCGTGCTCGGTATCGATTAGAATCCAGTCGAAGCCGCTGCCAGCGACCACTTCCACGGCGATACTGCTGGCCAAGCTGCTCCAAAGCCCGATCTGCGGCCGACGCTCGCGCAGGCCGCGCTTGAACGCGTTTTGCGGCAGTTCCATGTCTGTTACCTCCCAGCAATCGAGATTGCGCCGTTGAAACGTGGGATTCTCGCGTACCGCCGGTCGCCCGGTCAGATTGTCACCAATACGGCTGGAAAAGACCAGACCCGCGCGCCACAGGTTTGTCTAAAATAAGAGAGCTAGCGGAAGGAATGGGAATGGATCTGACAGACTTCAGGAACTCTCTCGTGTCGGCAACGCCACCAGCCGGCCTGAGCGCTGAGTTGCAAGCACTATGGTTTGAAGCGAGGGGCGATTGGGGCCAGGCGCACGGCTTGGTGCAGGGTCTAGAAAGTAACGCTGCTGCTTGGGTGCATGCCTACCTTCATCGTAAAGAAGGTGACTTGTCGAATGCGGGCTACTGGTATCGGCGTGCGCGGAAAGTGAAGCCGGGTGTTTCGCTCGCATCGGAGTGGGAGTCGCTGGTGGCAACCCTACTCGGCGAGTCGTGAAGACGATCAGCCTGAGACCCGACAAGCCTTGCTCAGATCGTTGAATGGGTGGTGATCGCCCCGTTCAGTCGTAGCCGAGCAGGTCGGTGGGATTACTCGTAATTCACCATAATGTCGCGATCCTTGGTCTCGCCCAGGAACACCAGCGTGATGAGCGCCACGATGATCGGATACCACAACCCACCCCGTACGGATCCCCCCGGGAGCGGCTACCTCGGCGGTCGCCAACGACGGTAGCATGCCGCCCGAACTAGCCATTGCCGGGACTTTAAAGATAGCCCTGCTTGATGAGGGAGTCCTTGGCTTTGTCACAATCGGAGTACTCCACGCCGAAGAACACATGGAAGTTGGAATCCTTGGCCGCTACCGTAACGGGGGTCTTCTGCGTTGCAGGCTTCCGGCGGGGAAGGGATGGAAGAGCGGGAAGTATGTCCAGCCGCAATCAGAGCCATAGTGATCCTTAGCCGCCCGATCCGCTCGGATAACCAGCCGAAAAGGATAAAGAACGGCATACCCAGAGTAGCGAGGCGCCGACCAGGATATGCGGATCTACGCGGGCAGATAGTCAACTCGCAAGGCGATGGACCCGGCGCAGCTAATCTAACAAAAACAATGGCCTAGCGAAAAGCTATCGTTGCCGCCAACGCTAAACAGCGGGTTTGTACTACACTGTGGGCTATCGCCTTTTTTATCGTACAACCATGAGCGAGCCAGACATTCGCATTTACCACAATCCGCGCTGTTCCAAGAGCCGTGCGGCTTGCGCTTTGATCGAGGAGAAGGGTTGCACGGCGGAAGTCATCGAATACCTCAAAGCTCCGCCGAGCAAAGAAGAACTCCGCCAATTGCTGAAGATGCTGGACATGAAGCCTGGCGATCTTGTGCGTAAGAACGAGGAGATTTTCAGAGACCAGTATACAGGCCTCAAACTCAGCGACGAGCAATGGCTGGATGCTTTGGTAGCGCATCCCATCCTGATCGAGCGGCCCATTGTCGTGCGTGGCAGCAAGGCGGTTGTGGCGCGGCCGGCTGCGAAGGTAATGGAACTCCTGTAGCACGGATTGAACGGCTTGCCGACTTTCGTGCGGCGGTAGCTGTCGGAGCTAAGCGCGGCAACGACGCGCCCGCCTCATCTAAAACTCCAGCCTATCCCCTGGTTTAAGAGCAAGGACCTTGGGCGGCGAATCACCTAACCCTTGATGTACTCCCCGATGTTCCTCAAGCGGCGCGACCTGCGCGTAGTGGGATAGGAATGGCGAGGCGCGGTTTCAAGTGGTGGCCGCTTGCCGAGCCGCAGCACTTCGATCTCGGCGCACACCGTCGCCCTGAAGAGGGGCGCGAGACCAGTCATCACGCACAGCCTTGCGATTTTCTTCACGTACCTGTCTCCTGTCCGGCAAAGCGGTTTCGGCTGGATCAAGCGAGCACCCGGGGTCAGCGCAAATTGTGCTCGGTCATGTCGATTTCGCGCACACCTTTGGCATCACGCAGCAGATCCGTGGCGCGAATGATCTTCTCGCGCAACTGCTCGGCGTTGGCTACGCCGTGAATAGTCAGGCTTGGCGTTGTGGTGTCGGAAGTTGTCAGCACCACATCGCCGATGCCGACCAAGCGCATCAGAAAGGGTTGAACGAAGGTAGCGTCCTTTACTCGATAGAGCTCGATGCTGTCGATGCGCCGGCTTAGCACGCCGCGATGCAGGCGAATGCGCCGATTGGTGATCTCATAACGGAAGCTGCGCAGTTCGATCCACTTCCAGATGGCGTAGAAAATTGGCACGACCAGCAAACATAGCAACACACAGACAAAATAGGTCGTGAAATTGGTCCACTGCGACGGACTGCCCTCCCAGATAAGTTGCTCGTCCTCGTTCATCGTCATCTGATTCACCTCGCCAAAGTTTCCATGGACAACTCGTCTGCATGCGAAAAGCGTACGGCGGTTCTAGTAAGTCTTATAAGGCAGGAATTTGCCGCTCATAACAACCTTCACCCGATCGCCTTTCGGGTCAGGATCACGCTGGATGTCCATGGTGAAGTCGATTGCGCTCATGATGCCGTCGCCAAATTCTTCGTGGATCAACGCCTTGAGCGTGGTGCCGTAGACACTCACCAGTTCGTAGAATCGGTAAACCAGCGGGTCCGTGGGAACAGCGCTGGCGAGTGAGCCTTTATAAGGCACTTCCTGCAGCAGCGTCACGGCATCGGCGTTGAGTCCCAGCAACTCGCCCGCGATGTCGGCCTGCTTCTTGGTCATCGCCATCTGTCCAAGCAATGCGGCCGTAGTCCACTCTTTGCTCTGACCGATCGCGGACGCAATTTTCGCCCATTTGAGTCCCTTCTTAATCTTTGCGGTAACAATGGCTTCCGTGACATCGTGACGATTCATGAGGATCCCTCCCTTTGCAGAAAGTGGTCGATTTAACGTAGAGCCTTATACCTGATGCGTTTCGGCTTCGCCCCTTCTTCACCCAGTCGCTTGCGCTTGTCCGCTTCGTATTCCTGATAGTTGCCATTGAAAAAAACGGCCTGCGAGTCTCCTTCGAAGGCGAGAATATGCGTGGCGATGCGATCGAGAAACCAGCGATCGTGCGAGATGACCAGTATGCAACCGGCAAACTCGAGCAGCGCGTCTTCGAGCGCACGCAAGGTCTCGACATCGAGGTCATTGGATGGCTCGTCGAGCAGCAGCACATTGCCGCCGGCGATCAGCGTTTTCGCCAAATGCAGACGCCCACGTTCGCCACCGGAGAGATTACCTACAATTTTCTGCTGGTCGGCACCCTTGAAGTTGAAGCGGCCGATGTAGGCACGCGAAGGTGTCTCGTATCTGCCGACGGTGAGGATATCCGCCCCGTCGGAAATCTCCTCCCACACCGTCTTGCTGCCGCGCAACTCGTCACGCGATTGATCGACGTGGGCGATTCTCACGGTGGGCCCGATCACAATCTCACCTTGGTCGGGCTTTTCCTTGCCGACGAGCATGCGGAACAACGTCGATTTACCGGCACCGTTGGGTCCGATGATGCCGACTATGGCGCCGGGCGGAATTTGCAGGCTCAAGTTGTCGATCAGCAAACGCTCGCCATAGCCTTTGCTCACGCCCTTGAGTTCAATCACGCTGTCGCCCAGGCGCTCGGCCACCGGTATGAAAATCTCCTGCGTCTCGTTGCGCTTCTGATACTCCTGCGAACTCAGCTCGTCGAAGCGTGCCAGTCGGGCCTTGCTCTTGGCTTGGCGGCCTTTGGGATTTTGGCGCACCCATTCCAGTTCTTTCCTGATGGCTTTCTGGCGCGCCGATTCAGTCGCTTCCTCCAGTTTCAGTCGGTCTTCCTTCTGCTCGAGCCACGAGCTGTAGTTGCCTTTCCAGGGGATACCTTGACCGCGATCGAGTTCGAGAATCCATTCAGCCGCATTGTCGAGAAAATAGCGGTCATGTGTTACCGCCACCACGGTGCCCGGGAAGCGCGTCAGAAACTGTTCCAGCCAGTCCACGCTTTCCGCGTCCAGGTGGTTGGTCGGTTCGTCGAGCAGCAGCATGTCAGGCTTGGACAGCAGCAGACGGCACAGGGCAACGCGGCGCTTTTCCCCGCCGGAGAGCTGCCCGATAGTCGCGTCCCACGGTGGCAGCCGCAGCGCGTCCGCAGCGACTTCGAGTTGCTGCTCGGGGTTATGTCCGTCGGAGGCTTGAATAATGCCTTCCAGACGTGCCTGCTCGCTCGCCAAAGCATCGAAGTCGGCATCCGGTTCGGCATAGGCGGCGTAGACGGCCTCCAGTTTTTTTTGCGCATCGAATACTTCGCCCAGCCCTTGCTCGACCGCTTGGCGCACGGTCTGCTCCGCATCGAGCTGGGGCTCCTGCGCCAGATAGCCGATGCTCATATTGGGCATGGGCGTCGCCTCACCGATGATGTCTTTATCCAAGCCCGCCATGATCTTCAGCACGGTGGATTTGCCCGAACCGTTCAAACCGAGCACGCCGATCTTGGCGCCGGGAAAGAAACTGAGCGAGATGTCCTTGAGAATCTGCCGCTTCGGCGGAACAATCTTGCCGACGCGGTTCATGGTGAAGACGTATTGAGCCATTGGGTACGGTCGAGACTTGAGAAGGACGCCAGCTTATCATCCCGGTGATAAAGGTGGGCCTCGCCAGCCTTTCATCGCCTCGGGCATGTTGCTCGACATCGTTTCATCGCACTCATGCAAGGCGCCTACCCGCGTCCTACAAACGGCATCTTGGAGGCCATTATCGTCATGAACTGGACGTTGGTATCGAGCGGAAGACTCGCCATGTATAGGACGGCGCTCGCGACGTGAGCAACGTCCATGAGCGGCTCGACCGCGATGGACCCGTTGGCTTGCGGCACCCCTTTGGCCATTCTCGCCGCCATTTCCGTGGCAGCGTTGCCGATGTCGATCTGACCGCAGGCGATGTCGTATTTCCTGCCGTCCAGAGAGGCCGACTTCGTCAGGCCGGTGACGGCGTGCTTGGTAGAAGTGTAGGGCGCGGAGTTGGGTCGCGGTGCGTGCGCTGAGATTGATCCGTTGTTGATGATTCGGCCGCCGCGCGGCTCTTGGCTTTTCATCAACTTGAACGCTTCCTGCGTGCATAGAAAAACGCCGGTAAGGTTGGTGTCGACGACCGCCTGCCACTGTGCGTAACTCAGCTCTTCCAGAGGAATCGCCGGCGCCCCCGTACCGGCGTTGTTGAATAGCAGATCAAGGCGGCCGAACTGTTTTTTGGTCTGCGTGAACAGCGCCTGCACGGATTCCACATTGGTTACGTCGGTAGGCACGACGAGAGCACAGGACCCCGCGTCACCGGCGTCAGCGACCGTGCGCTTTAGCGCGTCTTCGCGCCGTCCGGCGAGGGAGACATGATAGCCCGCGTTGAGCAGTGCGACCGCAGTCGCTCTGCCAATACCGCTGCCGGCGCCGGTGACGATGGCAACTTTGTCAGATGGGGTCATACGTAGATCTCCTTGACGGGTCGGGCTAAGCGGCGAAAAGCTTTGGTATGAGGTTTCGTGCACGTAAGAGCGGAAATGTTACCTCAAAGGCAGACCAAAACGGGAGAATGAAAGAAGCGTCGTTCTTTTCTCCCGCTCGCGTTATCGGGTTCGGTGCGAAAAGGGCGCCGTTTCGGCGGAGAGGCGCGAGCGGCGCATAATGCGCGGTCATTGTTGTTATAAATCATAAGTTGCTGTGGCTGCAAAGCGCGGGCGACGGCAATCTCCTAATGTGGAAGTGGAAGATTGCTGCCGATCGGGTGCTTTGGTCCGCTGCACTCGCGCAGCAACAGCAGTATGAAGCGGCCTTCCGTGAACGGCCGCGGAAAGCGTCACTACCAGTCCACGGTCAGGCCGCTGCGCGCTGCAGACGCTGCTGGAGCAGCCCCAGTACGGCGGCTTCTTGCGGCCGCAGCGCGCGCAAATCCTGGCTGAGCGCCGTTTCCGCGCGGCGCTTCAACGCCGTGCGCATCGAACCTTCAAGATAGGAATCGATAACGGCTGGATGGATGTAACATTTCCGGCAAATGGTGGGAGTATTACCAAGCCGTTCTGCCACTCGCTCGACTGCTTGCAGCAGATTCCTTTTCGCTTGCGTGGGCGACTCGAACGGGCTCAGCTCCTGCAGCGCCATCGACGCCAACACGGTACCGGCCCAGTGCGGAAATCCTTGGCCGTGTAGTCCTCGCCGGTGACCAAATGCAGATAGTTGACGTCGGCAGAGTCGATAGAGTGCGTAGTTCCGTCGTCGGCGATGTATTGGAATAGTTCTTCGGGCAAGTCACGGCAGCGTCTTACGATGCGTGCGAGCTTCTTGTCTTCCAACTGGATGGGTGCCGCTTCCCGCTCTTGCCGCGAAATTGGAAGCGCAGTCGCGCTCCCTCCACTTCTACGTGTTTGTTGCGTAGGGTCGTTAAGCCAAATGAGTGGTTGTTCCGCGCGTACTCCTCGTTACCCATGCACATGAAAGTGGTCTCCAGCAATCTGACGATGGCGGCAAGCACCTTCTCGCGCGGTATTCCGGGCAAGGCGAGATCCGCTGCAACCGTTTCGCGGATAATGGGCAGCGCTTTTCCAAAAGCTATCGTACGCTCATATTTCGTTTCATCGCGCACTGCTCGCCAGCGTGCGTGATAGCGATACTGCTTTCGTCCCTTCGCGTCGCGCGCGGTGGCTTGAATATGTCCGTTCTCAATCGGACAAATCCACACGTGGGTCCACGCCGGCGGAATCACCAGCGCCTTGATTCGGTTTAGCGTCTCGCGATCGCGCAATGGCTTCCCTTCGGGATCGGTATAACTGAAATGCGGCCTTTGCGCACGCGCCGTATTCCCGGGCCACGATCGTGCACGTACCTCAAGCCGGCGGCGCGCGCCGACCGGGTCGGTGTTTCCTGTTCGAGAGGTCTGTCTGACATAAGCTGTTGCTTCGTGGGGTGGCGTGCGAAGAGGCCGCAGCGCAATCGTCATAGCCCAGGAAGCGCTAAGCAAGATCGATACCGCTGCCAGATCTAAACGGTGGTCTGGGAGGAGGTGAGAGGTGGATGATGCGCAATTTTGTTCGAATCTCGGTCGTAACTATGAGCGACTTCAGTTGGCTACACGGCCAAGAAGCGCGTCGACACTGTGCGAGGCGTGTTCCGTCGCACGTCCATTGTCGTCATTGTCAGCGCGGGTGGGCTAATCGTTCTCGGCGAACTCGGTGTATCGATTGCTCCTTCGCTCGCGACCGCCGCTGTGGCCAGCATAGCAATAGCTTTCGGGGCACAGAGTTTGGTCCGGGATTTTTGTACCGGCCTGCTTCTNCTCGTGGAGAATCAAATAAGCGAAGGCGACGTCATCGAAGTTGCAGGCAGGTTGCGTCGAAGAGATCACCCCACGTCATGTCCGGATTCGCGATTACGACAGCAGCGTTCATTTCATTCCCAACGGCATCATCACTACGCTGACCAACAACAAGTAGAGATTTCGCCTGTGCGGTGATCGATGTGAGCGTGCCCCGCCTGGAGGATCTGCAGAGGGTTTTCCAGCTTATGCTTGACATGGGCACACGAGCGTGCGGCGCGAATTCTTGAGGCGTTTTAAGCAAACGCTGGACCATCCGACAGACGCCAATGCCTTCCTAGACTACTGAAACGACAGACTCCTGGGGCTTGCTCGCTTGGGACGGAGCGGTGTTTTAGCGACCCGCTCTTGCGCGTCGGCAATGAGGGCGCCGCAGGCGCTGTCCTTGCCGGTGCCCAGGTCGATCAAGGGCAGCAGAGCCAACGGTCCGGCCAGCGTACCGAGCGCGATGGAGGCGCCGACGCGCGCCGCGAGCGGGCCAATTTCCGGCCTAACTTCGGGTTGTTTGAAGGTGCCGAGGATGGCGATCGGACCGCGCAGGGCGAGCGGGCTGGGACGCTTGGACTTCGCTTTCAGGTGCAGATCGTATTTCTCGTCGCGCAGATTTATGCTTCCGTCGCCGGTGATGTTCACGGCGGAAGTGTCTGCCACAAAGCTCTGCGCATTCAATGTTCCATCCTGGGCTACCAAGTCCGCAACCACGCAACGAATGCTTGAATTGTCATCGCCGCGCAACAAGAGTTGAGCGGCTCGCGCGAGGTCGAGATTGCTCAGCACCAGTGTCAGCGTGCTCGCTTGCCCTCCAGTGGTCAGCAGAGCGATCTCTCCATCCAAGGAGCCGAGCATCTTGGCGACGGAGTTCCCGGTCGATGACAGACGGGCACGACCGGTGATCTTGCCCGCGCTTCCCTTGGGAGGTTTCAATGCCGGGAATACCTCCTTCAATTCTACGTTTCGCACTGTTACATCGGCAGTGGTGCGGATCACCGGTTGACGCCCATCGAGGGCCAGCTTGACGGCGAGATGCCCCCCGCCGACACCGAAGTTGAGCGGATCGAGCTTCAACACGCCGGCCTTCAAATCGAGATGGGTATCGAGATCGTCGAGCGGCAAGTTGGACTCCTGGAAACGCTGCGCACGAAAGTGGACGTCTGCGTCTACCAGTCTGAACTTTTCGAGGTTATAGGGATTGTCGGGCAATACTTTATCCGACACGGCGCGCTTGGCCGCCTCTTTCTTCTGCGGCGCACTATTGTTCGCGGCAGTTTTTTCTCCCGGCGGGATACCCACTAGTCCGCCCAGGTCTTTGTAGTTGAGTCGCCGTGAATGCAACTCGGCAACGATGGCCGGGCGCGGCGGCTTGATATGGATAGCGAAGTCTCCTGCGAGATCGCTGTCGCCGACTTTGCCGTTGAACTGCCGGAATGACCACTCGTNGTTGTGGTGCTGCAGACGGCCGGCGAGGCGATAGGGCGGCGTCCAAGGCAGAGGAACGGGAATGATCGGGAAGAGCTCGGAAAGATCAGCTCCTTCCAGCGCGAGCTGACCATCGATGTCGTTGAAACCAACGAGTACGAAGCTGCCCGAAAAAGTCGCGTGGATGTTGCCCGCGCTTGCCTCGACCTGCAGCCGAAACGGATCGTTGTCCTTGCGGTTCAGTATCGAGGACATCGACACGCCTTCGATCTGAAATGCTCGCTTGCGCAACTCACCCTTGCCGGTAAACCGAATCGCCGGCGAGAGTTCGCCAGTCGCGGATTTCTCCGATTGCAGGGTCAGGGTCACATCGGTCTCGACGATGCGGTCGCGGTAGCGCAGTTTGCCGTCGTCGATCTTAAGCGCTGAAACCGTGGGACCGGCTCCAGCGGACTTCGAAGTGCCAAAGTCCCAGTTCGCCTTGCCATTGGGATCTCTTTCCAACAGCAGCTGAGGCTGACTCAGCGTCACCTCGGGAGCAACGATCTGCCGCGAGAGCAAGGGTTGTGGCCTCAGCTGAATGATTACTTGCTGGGCCCGGGCCATGATCCGGTCCGCAGACCACGAGGCATTTCCCAACACAACATCGTTCGCCGTGATTACGATAGGATTGGCCAGCCTGACACGCAGATCGCCATTAATGGCGAAATTGCGCTCAAGCTTGGCACCGACGTATGCGCCGACGGGTCCGCGCAGCCAGTTCCAATCAAAGAGGACCACGATCAAAACGAGCGCCAGGAAAATGATACCGGCCGTCACGCCGATCCTCTTCCGGCTATCGGGACGCATCCTGAATTCTCGGACTGTTTAGGCGTGTGCGTGCACGCTGAAGGCGCCCTCGCAACGCAATGGAAATATCGGCAACGGGCTGGAGCGTGCCATCGGCGCATACGTGCACGCAGCGCGGCTGCGGCACGGAGTCATCCGAAAAGCCACTCAGCCGTCCGGCGTATTTACGCCCACGGCGTGACCGGCGGTTTACTGTTCTCTGCACCACCATCTCATTAGTTCTTCGTATTCGACTTTGGGTCGAGGGCCACGTTTGAATGATCGTTCGCCTGGCCCGGCGCAGGCATCGCAGTCGATTCTTGTTGCCGCGTCAGCTCACCTTTGGGATCGGCTTGTGCGGCCGGATCGCTTGCGCCAGGCGTGCCTCTGACCTGATCGCCGGAGACCTGTGGATCGACGGCTAGCTTGTCTAGTGCTATCGCTTGCGCTGCTGGTTCAACGACAGGCGAGGACATCTCGGCTTTTGGTTTTGGTGCAGGCGGTACAGTGGACCGGTCGCACGCACCTAACAGCCCGATGAGCAGCAGAGACAAGCCTGAGCCCTGGAGCAAAAGCGCAACGCGGCCGGAAGAGGCGCTCATCTGCGCCTCGCCATGCCCAAAACCAGGGACACCAGGAAGACAACCAGGAAGATGTAGAACAATATTTGGGCAATTCCGGCCGCTCCGGCAGCGAGACCAGCGAAACCGAACACTCCAGCAATGATGGCAATTATGAAGAACACCAGGGCATAGTAAAGCATGATTCCTCCCTTTTGAACGTTACGACGCTCTCCTGGATGTAGCCAAACGCAAGCACCGTGCCATCCATCTCAGGTTGCGGGACAATCGTTCACCGGAGCTGTCGTGCCCGGGCTAGAGCAGGACACGCGTTAACTTGCCTGATTGCAGGCTACAGTCGAGTTTGCGCAGGCAATTTTTGCAATCGCCCAGTCATTTTTCCGGCATGGGAAAGGCATTCCTGAAATGAAAAGGCCGGAATCCGGCCTTTCTCAGCGACTGCCTTCTTACTATTTTGCGTGCTTTATGGCTTCGGGTGGATTCCAGCTGCACGCATCTCCTGTTGGTCGAGCCTGCCGTCGCCATTGGTGTCCGCAGCGCTGAACTGAGCCTCGGTCACGCCGCTTTTGATAGCGTCATCCCTGGACCAAGAATCCTGCATGCGTTGGCCCGACGTCTGGTTACTGCTATTGGTCGATACGCCGGTCCCCACCGTGCCGCTTCCACTTATGCTGTCGGACATGCCGGTGGAGTTGGGTGTAGTGCCTGCGCCCGCGTTGCCTGTTCCAGTGGCGCTCGAGGAGGCGCCCTCACTAGTCGAGCCAGCGGCGCCTCCGGTTCCAGCGGCGTAGGCTAGTGAAATCGAGGCAAGTGCCGCGACAAGCGCGGCGGCGATTTTTTTGGTCATGAAAGACTCCCAAGTAACGAACGAAGTAAAAAAGGACGTGGTGAAAGCCACACCGAAGACTGAGCAATGTTCAGGCCACGGATTGTCGCTAGTTGACGACATGGCGAGCGCCAAAAGCCTCGCGGTCGCGCGCCGTATTGACTCGTTTTTAGAGAAATGCGTCATCCCCGGGCGGCTGTCCGTTGCTCACGGCTGTTCCGGACAAAAACTGCATTGACCCGGTAAGCTTTACGCAATCCAAGCGCCCGCAGGCTTGCATCACGGCAGCGGACGCGTCAATCAAGCTGCCGCGCATTGCTTCCGTGAGAGCACAACACACCTTTCTTGTGGGAGGCAGGCAAACGCGAGTCCCTCGGCACCCAGCCATAGGCACGGATTTTGCATTGCGATGACAGCGGCTGACCGTGGCGTTCCTCTTAGTATTGAACTTCATTGAGCTAACAAATAAATTCCTTGGGCATGTGCCGCGCGTTCTCAAAATGCTGGATAGCGCGCAAAGGATGCCTCCGTTTCAACATATCGCGTGCCGAGGCCTTTGCCTCGGGCTAGCCTGCTGAAGAGATAGGAGCGCTCCGAATGATTACTGTCCAAGATGTAGAAACGGATCATGCAACCCTGGCAGGTCGCTCCTACTTTCCGGTGGTCCGTTGGGAAGCCATCGCGGCTGGTGCAGTAGCCGCCTTGTCGATCTATGTATTCGTGAATTTACTCGGCGTTGCATTGGGCCTTTCCCCGGTTAATGTTACCGACACGGGCACACGCGGCGCCCATGCGGCGTTTTGGGCAATGCTGTGGAACAGCCTCAGCATGCTGGTCGCGGCGTTCTTCGGCGGCTACGTGGCTGCGCGCATGTCGGGACTAAAGCGCGGGAGCGATGGGGTAATGCACGGCTTTGTGTCGTGGAGTGTCACCACGTTGATGTTCGTATTGCTTGCTACATCTGGCTCCGGTGCGGTGTTCCGTGGTTTAGTTGAAGGGGTGAATGCGCGCTTCGTGCAAAACGAAGCGAGCGCACTAACGTCAGGCGGAGCGATGTTAGGCGAAAAACTGGAAGCCTTGCTTCAGGGAAACAATGCCGCCGCCGCCGCTGTCGACCCTATCGTAGTACAAAACCTGCGACAGCAAATCCGAGGCGGCCAGCGCGGGCCGGCGATTGACCTCATGGTTAACTCTCTGGGATTTGACCGTGAACACGCAGCAGCGGTAGTCGATCAGACTCTTATCGTCGGTCAGCATGCGTCGTCGGAAGGCCCCACTGCGGTGAGTCGCACTTTATCGACAGCGAGCGGCAGCACGACGTGGTGGTTGTTAGGTGCAGTCACTCTGTCACTGCTGTTTGGGGTTATCGGCGGTTCCCTGGGCTCTGCGGCCTCGCGCCCCATTCGGCGCGCGGATAACGAAGAATGAATCATGGACCGGGTGCTTCAGTGTCCCGGCAGTCTGGGCGTTGAAACGAAGCAGCGGGCGCCAAGAGTCGAGTGCCGTCGAAAGTTGCTAGCCGGTGTCTCGAGTTCAGGCTAAGCAGTAACATGAGGGCCGTGGCAGGCGCTGAATTGGGATACGGAACGCGACTGGTTTGTACGATGGCGCGGCGGCACAGCATTTCGCTGTTTGTGGCGAGGCTGCATTGGCTGATGGGGAAGGTTGACACGTGATTATCGGTAGCCGGTTGGTTCTTGTAAGTCTTCGTAATATTGACAGATCCCTTGGTAAACATTGCGTCATTGACGGTCGGGCAGTCACCGTCCTCGGCGTGGTTGCTCTCGATAGGTAGAGACAATAAGTGGCATGAATGGTGCTCGGTTCAGCCATAAGCAAAGACGACGCACGTATTTCGGGTCATCATTGGTTCAGGCTAGGAATGTGCGAGTCGTTTGGATTGGGTATTTAGGGGGCAATGTGTCAACGGAGGATTTTTGGCGTCGGGTTTTGGCGTTCGCTGCTAGGTTCCCAAGCAACGTCGCTTTTACTTTGCAATGCGCCGGAAATGACCACTCTTTACTTATCACTACTTGAATTGGAGACTATCATGAAGTTAAGTTTAGCTGGCGGTCCGCACCGCAACTCAGCGAACCCTTTATTGGTGGCGTTAATCGCTGTTGCACTCGCAGGTTCTGTGGCGGCATGTTCGCGTCGCACCGAAACGACTGTCACCACGGCACCCCCGGCCAACTCGGTGGACAGTACTTCCAACCCGTCTCCTACCGCGGCAACCACGCCAGCCCCGAACGACAAGGCTGGAAGCGGGACCGCCGGAACCGATGCTTCGCGCATGGCGCCCGCCGCGACGCCTACCCCAGACAGCACCGCTGGTTCAACGAGTGCTACGCCGCCAAACAGTACCTCTCCTCAGGATGATGCCACAAAGAAGTAGATCCGGGAGCGCATCGGTTTCTGGATGGGCCCTAACCAAGGAGGTAGCGAACATGGCGAATGAAAAGTCAACCCGGAGTGGTGACGAGAACGCCCGCAATTTGGGTTCGGATTTAAATGAGCTCGACGGCGGACGAGTAGTATTCGGAACTCCGGGGACGACAGAAACCAGCGGGATCGGAGCTTCCGGCTCTAACATCCGCTCACGCGGTTCCGTTTCGAGCGATGCTAGCGACCGGCGCATTATCGGCGATCAATCCGATCTGGATGACAGCGAAGGGCCCGGTCCGCAAATAATGGCAGCAGGCACGCTGACCGGTGATGACGTTGTCAATGCAGAAGGCGAAACACTGGGCAAGATCGATTCGATCATGCTCGACGTTCCGAATGGGAAAATCGCTTACGCGGTATTGTCCTTCGGCGGATTTCTGGGTATGGGTAATAAGTTGTTCGCCATACCTTGGAGGGCGCTGGATCTGGATACCGACAACAAATGCTTCGTCCTTAACGTAGATAAGGAAACGCTGGAGGGGGCCCCGGGCTTCGACAAGGACCACTGGCCATCCATGGCAGATCCACAGTGGGCGATGCAGGTGCATTCCTACTACGGATCGCGCCCCTATTGGCAGTAATTTTGGGTTGGCGTCCGAGGAAGAGGGAATCAATCGGTTTCCTCTTCCTCTTGAAAGGCGACGCTGGAGTGACAAGAGGGTCGCGATCCCCCTGCGCTTCATGGAGAGCGCGTTTGCCACTGTTGGAGGACAAGGAGCCGGGTCCATCATGAGTCAGCGGCTAAAAGTGAACCTGGGAGCGTGCGCGAGTACTGCGAGTACTACAAAGCGGATCTACCGGAGCGCGCGGCGGAGGCGGGTCGCTGCCCGAGAATACTGCCGTTAGCGGACTGGGTGTCGACGTAACGATCATTTCAGCGATGGTAGCGCGGGCGCGTCCGCCGCAGAAGCCCGCGGTGAGTGCCAACCAGACAGCTCCTGCGAAAGCCGAACCCACGTCCAGCTGCGCACTGCAGTGGCCGAAATGCAAATGCACAGCTCGCACAAGATGGTCCTACTCACCTGTGGGTGCTGGTGGCGATTGACGCCCAAGTGGCTTTGGTCACGGGTTGGTGTGTTTCCAGAGCGCGGGCAATAAAATCACGCCATCGCGTCGACCGGGTGCAATGAGAGGCGGAGAAGCGGGATCTGGCTGAACGCAATAAACTGCGTGCGGTTTAAAACCAATGACATGGTGCGCCGCCACCGCGAGCGCACGCTGTATACCGGAGATGGAGATCGGGTGTAGCTCCAGCCGGGCAGGTGATAGATTCCCATGCGAGTGGTCGTGTAGTCGAAGCCGAAGGCATCGAGCACCGAGCGTGCCTCGTCGCTCAGTAGCCAAGCGTTATCGACGAGATGCATGCTTAGGAAAGCCCGTTGCTGGTTCGGAGGGGTCGCTGCGCACGCGGACCTCTTCAACGCTTTGAGAATCGCGCCCGTGCTGCGGCGCCAAGGTATCCGCGTCGGTTAGCAACGGTAAGCGCAAGCGACTCGAAGCATCGCTCGTTGCTACGCCGCACATACGGCTGCCCTGGTTATTAGCATCCCCCTGCCAGGGAGAAGTCGAGGTAGGGGCCGCGCGGCTTTCGCGTTGCGTCCTCGGCGATCCTGGCGAGCGAGGAGTGCACCGGGGGTAGGCCGGGGAGTAAAACCGATGGTACGCTTAGTGCTTTGCTAGGCATCGTTACGCGCGTCCTTTGCTCGACGTTTCCGTCTCACATTACCTACTTGTCGAAACCGATTGTGGCCAGATGATTATTCTGCTTAGGCACCTTTCATGTCCCATGCATTAGTAGTCGACGATGATGCCAACGCCGCTGGCGCATTGGCTGAGTTAGTGGCCAACGAAGGATTTACAGCGGCGACGGCTAACACTTTGCAAGAAGCCCGCAGCCAGATGGTGTTCCAACGGCCCGAAGTAGTGCTGTTGGATCTGGTGCTGCCGGACGGAAGCGGGATGGAGCTATTTCAGGATGTTGAAAAAGTAACGGAAATAGTTCTGGTTACCGGACACGCAAGCTTGGAGACCTCTATTGAGGCGTTCCGCTTGGGCGCTGCGGACTACTTAGTCAAGCCGATTAATATTAAACATCTGCGCGGTATTTTGTCGCGGGTCGCGCGGCCGTCCGACCTAAAAGCGGAGATCAGTTCGCTACGCGGGGAACTTCGGACCCTCGGGCATTTCGGTAAGTTATTGGGCGTTTCGCCCGATATGCAGAAACTCTACGATCAGATCGCGCGCGTCGCGCCGACAGGTTTGACGGTACTCATCGCAGGCGAGAGCGGCACCGGAAAAGAAGTCGTGGCCGATACCATTCATTCCCTGAGCCGTCGCAAAAAGCAGCCATTCCTGGCGGTCAATTGCGGCGCCATTTCTCCTCACCTGATGGAGAGCGAGATGTTCGGCCACGAGAAAGGCAGCTTTACCGGAGCCAATCGACAGCATATCGGGTATTTCGAGCGCGCCCATCAGGGCACACTTTTCCTCGATGAAATCACCGAAATGCCGCTGGAACTGCAGGTCAAACTGCTGCGTGTTCTGGAAACCGGCACCTTCATGCGCGTCGGCTCCGATCATCAGATAGAGATGGATGTGCGTGTCATCGCTGCCACCAATCGCATTCCGGCGGAAGCGGTAGCCAGGGGTAAATTGCGCGAGGACCTGCTCTATCGCCTGCAAGTATTCCCCTTGCAATTGCCTCCCTTGCGCGAACGGCCAGAAGATATTGAATTACTGGCCGATCAGTTCCTGCAGAAAATGAACGCCGAGGAATCAACCGACAAGGAAATCACCCCCGACGCCCTAGAGGTGTTGCGGGCGTACCACTGGCCGGGCAATGTACGAGAACTGAAAAACGTCGTGCACCGGGCCTTCATCATGGCGGAAGGCAAGCAGATTGGCAGTCTATGTTTACCTGACGAACTGGGAATGCCTCGGCCGGAATCCGGTCCCTATCTGCATATCCGGGTCGGAACAAAGCTTTCCGGAATTGAGCGCAAGGTCATAATGGCCACACTCGATCAGTGCGGTGGTATTCGAGAGCGCGCCGCGGAATTGTTAGGCATCAGCTTGAAGACGCTGTACAACCGCTTGCGCGAATACCGCTCCCAATAGGTACGACTGCAATAAAGTAAACAAACCACGTTCGTAGAACGTGGTTTTGCCTCATGCCCCCCAGAGGGGGGCACACCTAGCGGCCCTTCTTAGAAGGTCCGCC
>JGI12635J15846_10001571_pt1 | contig 19984 bp, 9 predicted proteins | sample BlaSpr_A8_OM2_M2_FD_15846 | JGI IMG/M metagenome (IMG submission 15846) | reverse complement strand
TTTGACATTCTGAAGAAGGACCGCAAAGGAACATTCCACTGGCTGGAAACTGCAAACGACATCGAGACCGCCAAAGCTCGCGTACTGAAATTGTCATCGGAGTCTCAAGACGAGTTCGTCGTTTTTCGTGAGATCGACCTCCAAGTGGTTGCCACATTCCCAGCCATACAAACCGACACCGAACTACTCAGGGAATTGCTCGAAGCCTAGAGGAACCGCGAAGGCGGGGTACCGTTTAGACTGTTTTTTCAATGCGAAAGTCCGGAAACCGGATGCCGCCCGACCCCACACTACTGCTCGCCCAAATAATGGTGGTGTTGCGGCTGCACTACAAATCTCTCAATCTCCACTTTGAAGCAGCTTGGACAGACAGTTGGAGTCACCGTCGCTGCCTGCATGAACACCTGACGCTGATCGAAGCGGCCAAGTGCGCCATGCCGCACGGTGCGGGATGGTATGTGTTTGCGGTAGAGGGGGACGCGCCGCGACAATTAACCGACCCAGAAGACACGGTGGTGAACGAGTTTCGGTTCGGTGCCACCAAACGGTTGGCCTGAGCGCACTCGCTACCTTGGATGCCTTGATTCCGTGGATGCAGCTTGTTCCTCGGCTAAGTTCGATAGCTTTGTGGTGCACGCCCGCACTGCTTCTTCGATTCGCTCAATGTCTGCATCAAAGCGGTAGAAACCAACCGGGTATTCCTCGGTGGTTTCTTCGTCGAGTACACGCAGGATCGCAAAATTGGGGCCGAGTTTCGAAAAGAGGAGGTTTCGTTTCGCTTTGTGACTTGGGCTGGCGCAGAAGAAAGATGCCCTGCTACCGTGGGGATTCGGGTTCCATTGGTTCTTGGCACTTGGACACGCTAGATGATTGCGCACGTTGAATCCCGGACCACCAGTTCGGGCTCGACCATAATTTGTTTTCGAAATTGCTCTGATCCATTGAGCCGGTTCAAAACGCATTGGGCCGCAATCCGTCCCATGTTGGACAACGGTTGGCGGATCGTTGTGAGTCTGGGGTTATTGAAGGCCGCTACCTTGATGTCGTCGAATCCGATCACAGAGACATCACCCGGAACTTTCAGACCGATGTCCTGCAGTGCTCGGATGGCTCCGATCGCCGACGGGTCATTGAAGGCCACCAACGCGGTGAACTTCTTGCCTCCAGAGAGCAGTTGCTGCATTACGGGGTAGCCCAATTCGGGCGACGTGAGATCACGGTCGAGTTGGACCGTGAGTTCAGGGCGAATCTCGATGCCGATCTCGCCGGCAACGGCCACAATGCTTTCCCACCGCTCTGCAGAGTCCGAACTGAACGATTGCCCACGCATAAATGCAATTTGCCGATGCCCAAGCGAGTGCAGATGGGCTAGCGTAAGTTCCGCGGCGAAACGGTGATCCAGAACTATATTGGTGACCCCGGGAATCGGTTTGTGACCAGCGACGGCAACCACGGGCACGGGAAACCCGTGTTCAAGTTTGGTGTCAATCGTGATCAGTGCCTCGGCTCCCCGGCTGAGCAGCATTCCGCTGTATTCTTCCACCAGGTTTTTCCGGTGTCTGTGGTGCGCGGTGAAATAGAAATAGCCCGCCTCCATCAGGTGATCGCCGATCCCGCCCATCACTTGGGTGTGGTATCCGTCTCCAAGTTCGGGGACCAGAATGCCGATGGTGAGTGTCCTGCGGTTGCGCAGAGAGCGGGCAAGATGGCTGGGCTGGTAGTTCAGTTTTTGTGCGGCGGCTTTGATGCGATCCCTAGTCGCCTGGGGGATGGAGCGACCTGGCACATCGTTCAGTACGACTGACACGGTTGCCGGATTCAGTCCGAGATGTTCCGCCAGTTTTCTCAGACCGATCGGCTCAGGCTTGGTTAGTGATTTTTTCGCCAAGACGGTATGGATCCTTTACAGGCTCTTTGCTTGACTGACCTGGCCGGCGAAACATTCCCCGGCAAAGACGTTCTCCTGTTAAGCAGATTCATCCTTGGAAGGAGCACAGTCCCGCACGCGATTGAATGTTTTCGGCCCTATTTGTCGAGTGAATCTTACCTCAAAGCGTAGTCTTTTTGTGGCCTGTGGCTAGCTGCTCGACCGTTTTCTGGAGAAATACATCCTCCAGGAATGTTTGCAAGCACGCAGAATCTCCGCGTCTCATTCCTGTACCCACTCGGCTCAGCATTGAGCTACCAATGGAGCGTGGTGATGGATCCCGGGTCCAATGTCAATTCCATCGCCCGCGTTCCTTCCACGCACTCAACCTTCTGTTCCGCTCCCTGATTGGTGATAACAAGCACGTGGCTTCCATCGGGATTCTTAAATGCCACGTGATCGATGTCATTCAATGCCCCTTGAGAATCAATCACATGCGCACCTCTTTGCACCAGCTTGGAAAAGTGGGCAAAGGCCCAATACTGGCCGCTGGGCTTTACTTCGTGCGTCTGCGAATCCAGGGTAACCAGTCCACCGCAGGAGAACGGCCCAATGTTCGGGCGCCCTTTTTCATCGAGGACCAGGTTCCACCCCACGATGCACCGCGCCCAGTTTCGCAAAATGCCGGTGAACGTGTGCGACCATTTGGCCCAGTCGGTTGCGTAGTCCGCATTCTTGTAGTCAGGCCCGCCCTCGGTCCAGTAATTGTTCATCGTGGGGAAGGCTTCATGCACGCGAGCCATCGCTTCCGGTTTGCCCATATAACCGTGCCACGCAACTCCCTCGACATACTTGCATAGTGCCGGATCGCTCAATTCATCCATCACCCGACCCCACAAATTATAGTTGTGGTCGAGAATCCAGATCTTCGTGTCCAGCGAAGCTCGCTCGAGCGCCGGGCCAAGATGGTTCTTGATGAAATCAATTTCGTATTCCTGACCCCACAACGCCGCTGGCATCCGCCCGTCCTGGTCCGTATCGACTTCGTTCTGCGTCGTGACCGCGCGGATTTTCACCCCTTCCTCCGAATAGCCCTGCAGGAACTTCAGAAAATATTGCGCATAGGCGGGAAGATATTTCTTACGCATCGAGCCGCCTAGCAGCGAACCGCTCGCTTTCATCCAGCCCGGGGGGCTCCATGGAGACGAAAATAGGAACAAGTCCTGATTGAGTTTTTGTGCCTCACGCAGCGTTGGCAAGATGTAGTCGCAATCGTGCTCGATGCTGAATCTGTGCAAATCCGGATCGGGATCAGTGCTCTCGTCAAAGCTGTACGGATATCGGGAATAGTCGCTCGCGCCGATGCAGGTTCGCCCGACAGAGAGCTGCAGTCCGTCAGGCCCCAGCAGGTCGGTAAGCAAAGCATGGCGTTTTTCCGCCGCAAGCTCGGACAACAGATAGCACGAGGCGTCTGTAAAGGCCGCCCCAAACCCCAAAATCTCCTGGAAGCGCACGCTCGCATCAATCTGGATCCCAGATATTCCTCCTGGTGCGGCTTTTCGCCATGGCGGCAGCTTGGTTTCCTGCAGCCGCCGATCCTGGGAGGTTACCCAGGCGCGGGCCCGAGTGGGGGTACTGGCCCAGGTAAGTGGATTGTTTGCAGCCACCGCCGTCGCGGCGGCAAGCTTCAGAAACACTCTTCGATTGCTCGGTGGCATGGGTTCCCCTCGACAAAATACAAAATTGCGTATACGACTCCTTACTGAAAAGCACCCTTTAAACAAACGATTGTTCGCAAACTAACCGACTCGCGCCCCAAAGGCAACAAAGATTTCAGCCTCCCCGGCCATTTAGTGTCGTTCAGGGCAAAAATCACAGACAATCGATTACCTAGATGGCTTCTATCACATTTTCTTCTTGACAACCATAAGTAAACGGATTGTAATGCGCCCAGAGTCGGTTCAAGCATCTCCTGATTGTCTTAAGACAACCGTTTGTCTATCCCGCCTGGAAAAGGGATTCCACGGCGAAGGCAGGACGTCGCGGTTGGTCAGGGGAGTTGTCCTGGTCGGGTTGCACGTTGGGGTGTTGATCTCGAGCCGGTGGGGAGGATTCAAGAACATGAAATACGTATTTCGCTCTGTATTAGCACTGCTGTTTCTGCTGTGCACGACGAGGGTTGCTTTTGCCCAGAGTACGAATTCGGGCGACATTCGCGGCACGGTGATGGATTCGTCGGGCGCAGCTGTCGCTGGGGCAACGGTCACGCTGACCAACATTGATACCGGCGAGGTCAAAGACTTTGTCACCAACACAAGCGGTATCTACGATACCGTCTCCACGCGGCCAGGAAATTACACGCTCACATTTTCAAAGGAGGGCTTCAAGAAGGTTACCCACGGTCCCATCGTCCTGCAGGTTTCCATTATCACCGTGGATGCTACCCTCGAGGTCGGCAAGGTTTCGGAAGTGGTCACGGTGGAAGATGTCGGCGTTCCGTTGCTGCAGACCGAATCCGGCCAGCAGGGCACCATTTTCGAAGCTAGGACGATAGGCGTATTACCCCAGATCGGAGCAGGCATCACCGGCAACGACTGGGCCAACTTTAATATCCTCCTCCCGGGAGCCAGTGGTTCTCCCACGGCCCCGGGCTCGGAAGGCAGCGGCGCTTATAATGCTGGTGACGCAGTTTCCATCAACGGCAACCTCCCAAACTATGCAAATTACCTTCAAGATGGCGGTGTGGTGCAATTGCCAGTGAGCAACAACGTAGACAACACTCTGTTCTCGGCCTTACAAGAGGTTCAAATTACGACTTCGTCCTTCTCCGCGCAGTATGGTATCGGTGGCGCCGTATTCAACCAAATCACCAAGAGCGGAACCAGCAGCTTCCATGGCTCAGTGTATGAATACTTTCAGAACTCCGTTCTGAACGCCAAACCGTTTTTCTGGCTTCCGAACGCTTCCGGGGGCTTTTCTCCACAGCCGGTCGGCTATCTCCGGTACGACGAGTACGGTGGGACGGTCGGCGGGCCCATCATAAAGAAAAAGCTCTTTTTCTTCTTCGCGTTTGACAAGATCTACAACAACGGCGCCGCAGGCTCCACGCTGGGCACGGTTCCTACCCTGGCTGAAAGAGGAAAGGGGACAGCCAATCCAGGCGCTTACGATTTCACTGGACTCCCGACCCTATACGACCCACAAAGCTGCAACACGCCGGGTTGTACACGTACTTCATTCATGGCGGAAAACACAGGTTCGCTCGCTGGCGTAAATGCGATTCCGGCCGGTCGCTTGGACTCCGTCGCTGCGAAAATTCTGAATCTCTATCCATCGCCAAATGTGGGAGCCCCCGGTGCGACTACGAATAATTTCAGCACGATCCTGCCAACTCCTAACCCGAATAAGCGTTTCTTTGGACGCATCGACTACAAGCTTTCTGACTCGAACACGATGAATTTCTCTATCAGCCAGAAGGATAATCCCGGGGTCAATAAGTACGGGCCACTCCCATGCCCGATCAACTGCTTTTCTGGGGACATAGATGGCTACAACGTGCAGTTTACCGACACATGGTCTATTAGCCCGACACTCGTGAACGAATTCCGCATGGCCTACACCAAACAAGGCAACTGGTTTATTCCCCAAACTAAAGGGTTCAACGCGGCATCCACTCTGGGTTTGCAATACGCCAAGGCGGATATTCTTCCTTCGATAAACGTGAGCGGCGGGTCCTGTTGTGCGCAACTGGCTCCCGGTACAAACGCGATCTATATCGAGAATCTCTATGACCCATCGGATGTCGTCACCATGATCAAAGGAAAGCACATTCTTCACTTTGGTGTTGAGGTGCTGATGGGGCAGGGCAACACTACTCCGTGGGGCAACGTTGATGCGGGACAGTTCACCTTTAACGGGAACTACACCGCGCAAAATGGCGCGGTTGCGGGGACCACCGGATCCGGATTCGCTGATTTCCTGCTTGGCGACGTCCAGCACTGGCAGGCGACCAATCAGGCCGTGTCCTACGCCCGTCTCAAGAGTCCTCAGCTTTTCGTTCAGGATGACTACAAGGTTAAACCAAACCTCACAATCAACTTCGGCCTTCGTTACACGGCCACAACAGGCTTTACCGAGATCCATAACTCCATCGGTGGCTTCGATCCGAATCTCCAGCTCAACTATCCCTGCCCCTCTGCCCAATTCACGAACTGCTCGTTTGAAGGTACGTTAGGATCGATGTGGTTCGCCGGCCAGGACAATCGAACCTCAGCCCAGAAGCCTATTTACAATATCTTCTTGCCTCGCGTTGGTTTTGCATGGTCATTCATGCCCAACACTGTGCTGCGAGGTGGTTTCGGCATGTATTCGTATAACTTCAGCCAGGATGTTTACGGAGCCGGAATAGGAGCTGGCTCCCTGGGCACCAGTACCGGTAACGCTTCGGACCCTTTCGCGGGCACTGGGCCAAACCCGCTGATCTCCTTAAGTTCGCCGGCGTCTGTAGCTAACTCCGTGCTCAATTACGTTGTGGGCTCGCCGGGCGCGAGAGTACCTTACACGTACCTGAACCTTGCATCTCCCTCAAATCAGACCTACGTCCCGTATAACGTTCCAGTGGGTCGCATCAATCAATGGCAGTTCAGCATCGAGCATCGATTCGCCCGGAATTACATGGCTTCCCTTGCCTATGTGGGAAGTCACGGCTCGAATCTACAATTCCCGACCGACCTCAATCAAATAACGAGTGCGACTGGTCTCGCCGCAAGCTCGGCCGCGGGAAGCGCCGTTCAGGCGGATCGGCCTTTCCCCGCTTGGGGAACCCTCAGCGGAAATAACTACAACGCAATCTCAAACTACAATTCCTTGCAGGCGCAAATCACAAAGCGTTACTCCAACGGACTGCTTTTTAGCGCGAACTTCGTTTGGTCGCACATGCTGGATGATCAGGACTCGGGCGGATGGGGCAGCCGCGGAGGAACTCAGTATTGGCAGATCGGGAACGACCCCAAAGCCAATTACGGCAATTCAAATTTCGACATTCCGATTGCGTTCAAAGGGTATGCCTCTTACGAACTGCCCTTTGGCCGGGGCAAACGGTATCTCAACAGCGGCCAAGCAATGGATGCACTCGTGGGTGGATGGCGCATTTCGGGAACGTTCGTCGCCCAGAGCGGAAATCCGTTCTCTGTAGTAATGAACTCTAACCAGAACCAGAAAATTACAGGCTGCAGCCAGGGTGGTACCGCCGCCGGTGGCGACGTCAATAACGGTTGCAACTGGTTCCCCAACATTATCGGCAACATCTCGGGACCAAAGACTAGCGCGGAGTGGTTTAACACTGCAGCGGTTGCCGTTCCCTCGACGACTCCGTTCCAATGGGGCAACGAGGGCAGGAACATTTTTAGAGGACCAAGGCTGTCAGTTGTTAACCTGTCCCTGGCAAAGGGATTCAGCCTCAAGGAACGATTCCACTTGGACCTGCGTGCGGATTTTGTCAACGCTCTGAATCATCCGAGCCTCGGCATTCCGGGCCAGGTATGGAACGGCCCGGGCGTGCCCCAAGGTAATTTCGGGCAGATAAATGGCGCAACGCAAAATGGTGGCGTCGCGGTGGCTCCCCGTAGCGGCCAATTGAGCGCCGTGTTTTCTTTCTAACCTTTAACCCCCACGTCGAGGGGAGGGCGGCGGAACATCGCCGTCCTCCTTTTTTTCTCGAGCGCCTGAACACGAATGGTCCTTCACCCGCCGTATACTAGCGACATGCGGAAAATAAAAAGTACTTTTTCTCTCCTCGCTCTGCTCTTATTGGCCGCCATCCCCAGCTTTTCGCAAACCGCTCCCAGCCCCCAGCAGCAAGTTCAGGAGCACGCTCGCAAAGCACAGGAATATCTCCGCCAAAACAGGCCCGATCTCTCCATACCCGAATTCCGGGCCATCGTCGCCCTCGAACCCAACAACGCCGATGCCCGCGGCAATCTCGGCGTCCTGCTGTTCTTCCAGGGAGCGTACGCCGACGCCATCCCGCAACTACGCGCCGCCCTGAAGATGCAGCCCTCGCTCTGGAAAATTCAGGCGCTGCTCGGCATGGCGGAAAAGCGCACCGGTGACATCCGCGCCGCAACAGGCGATCTGGAAAAAGCCTTTCCGAAGGTGAAGGAACAAAAAATTCGCATCGATACCGGCATGGAATTGATCGACATCTACTCAAAATCCGGCGAAATAGATAAGGCCGCCGCGACCGTGAGCGTCCTGCACGAACTGGATCCCACAAACGTCGAAATCATCTATACCGCCTACCGCCTCTATTCCGATCTAGCCGACGAATCCAGGCTCAGCCTGATCGTGGTGGCTCCCAACTCCGCCCGCACCCACCAGATGATGGCCCACGAACTTGCCAGGCAGGGGAACTCCGCCGAAGCGATCGCCAACTATCGCGAAGCTCTCAAGCTCGACCCGAATCTGCCGGGCCTGCACTTCGAACTTGCCGAGATGCTGAACAGTTCATCAACTCCCGACGCTCCCCAACAGGCTGAGCTTGAATACAAGGCGGCCCTGACCGTGAATCCCTTCGACGAAAAATCCGAGTGCCGCCTCGGTGACCTGGCCGCGGCAAAGGGCGATACGGCAGGCTCCTACGAGCACTACGAGCGCGCCTTAAAGCTGCAGCCCAACGATCCAGAAGCCAACATCGGCCTTGCAAAAGCCCTCATGGCCATGAACCAGCCTGAAAAGGCTCTACCGCTTTTGGAAAACGCGCTGAAGTTGGATCCCACGAGCGCGGTTGCCCACTTTCGCCTCAGCACCATTTACCGGCAGATGGGCCGCGCCGAAGATGCAAAACGCGAGATCGCGGAGTATCAGAAATACAAGGACATGAAAGAAAAGCTCCGCGACGTTTATCGCCAGATGCGCCTGGAGCCGGACAAGAAAGTCCACGAGGATGAAGACGCACGCCAAGAATAGGAAAGAGGAAATAATCAACGAGGATCTCGCATGAAGAAAATGTTCTACGTACTCGCGGTTCTTTTGGTTTCTTCCACTCGTTTGTGTGCCGACTCCCAGTATTCAGCCCGGCTTGACGACGCAAGAGCCGTCTATCTAACGCCGGATCATTTCCCCGTCCATGCCGACGGTGTGGCCGACGATTCCGACGCCTTGCAGCAAGCCATCAACAAGGTGCAGGAAACCACTACGCAGGGCATTCTCTTCCTGCCATCCGGCCGTTACCGCATCACCAGGACCATCTACATCTGGCCGTCCATTCGTGTCATCGGTTATGGCAAAACGCGGCCAGTGCTTGTTCTGGGCGCCCACACGCCGGGATTTCAACAGGGGCCTTCCTACATGATCTTTTTCACCGGTGATCGCCCCGGAAGGAATCGGCCTTCCGGGGATGTCCATAACAGTGGCGAATCGGCTCCTCCGGACGCTAACCCCGGAACGTTCTACTCCGCACTGAGCAACGTTGACATCGATATGCAGGATGGAAATCCAGGGGCAGTTGGCGTTCGCGCCCATTACGCGCAGCACTGTTACCTCGCGCACATAGACTTCCACATCGGTTCAGGTCTCGCGGGGATTCATGATGGGGGGAACCTCGGCGTGGATCTGCACTTCTTCGGCGGCAAATATGCCATATGGACGCGCAAGCCATCGCCCGGCTGGCAATTTACCGTGATTGACAGCACTTTCGAAGGCCAGAGCGACGCCGCCATCCGCGAGCATGAAGCCGGCCTGACGTTGATCCGCCCGCGTTTCAAGAATATTCCCACCGCAATTTCCATCGATCCGAACTATTCCGAAGAATTGTGGGTGAAGGACGGGCGCATGGAAAATATCTCCGGCCCAGCCGTAGTCATTAGCAATGAGAAAAGCGCACGCACGGAAATTAATATGGAGAACATCGTCTGCCGCGGCGTCCCCCTCTTTGCAACCTATCGCGAGAGCGGAAGGCAGGTGCCCGGCCCGCAAGTAATGTACGTGGCGAAAATATTTTCCCATGGTCTGCATTTCGACGACGTCGGCGCGACCCCTGCCATCCAAGACGTTTTTGAAACTACACCAGTGAGCGGTCTCCCAGAGCCCGTCGAATCTGACATTCGTGCTTTGCCGCCCATGAACACCTGGGCCAATGTCCGCACACTCGGCGCACACGGTGACGGCGTCACCGATGACACGGAAGCCATTCGAAAGGTCATAGCCGGACACAAAGCCATCTACTTTCCTTCCGGTCAATATCGTGTCACCGACACCATCGTTCTCCGCCCTGATTCGGTCCTTATCGGCCTCCATCCGAGCGTGACACGCATCTTTCTCCAGGACGGAACCCCTGCATTCCAGGGGGTCGGAAGTCCCAAACCTCTGCTCGAAGCTCCCCAAGGCGGCGCCAACATTGTCACCGGCATTGGTCTCTACAGCAATGGCATCAATCCGCGCGCTGTTGCTCTCAAATGGATGGCCGGCGAAAATTCCATGGTAGACGATGTGCGTTTTCTCGGCGGTCATGGGACTGTCGACCCGGATGCGACTCCCGAGGAACGGCGCAAAGTTTGGGAGCAGATCTACAACAACACGCACACCGCCGATTCCAATATCAATCGCCGCTGGGACGCGCAATATCCGAGCCTCTGGATCACCGATGGCGGTGGCGGGACGTTCGTCGATATCTGGACGCCCAGCACTTTTGCGCAGGCCGGCCTCTACATTTCGAACACTTCCACCAGCGGCCGCATTTACGAACTTTCCAGCGAACACCACGTCCGCAACGAAGTAGTTCTGCGCAACGTTTCCAACTGGCAAATGTACGCCCTGCAAACGGAAGAGGAGCGAGGAGAGGGCGGATTTGCCCTGCCGCTTGAGATCCGCGACTCCAGCGACATCACTATCGCAAATCTGCACATGTATCGCGTGGTCAGCAGCTACCAGCCATTTCCCTATGCGATCAAGGTCTCCGGCTCCAAAAATATCAGGTTCCGCAACGTCCATTGCTATAGCGACAGCAAGGCTTCTTTTGACAACGCGGTTTTCGACCAGACCCACAACGTCGAGATCCGGCAGCGCGAGTTTTCCTGGCTCACGCTCTCGGGCAACGAGCCGTCACCTCGCGCTCGCGAAGATGCCTCGGTCCTCGCCCCTGGCGCTAGGTTGCAAAAAGTTGCCCGCGGCTTCTTCAACATTTCCGGAGGCGCGGTCGATGCGTCCGGCAACCTTTATTTTGTTGATGCCAGGCGGCAAACCATCTATCGCTGGTCGCCGTCCGAACAGCAACTTTCAGTCGTCCGCGAAAATCCCCTCGATCCAGTCCAGCTTGCGTTTGACAAATCCGGCAACTTGATCGTTGTCTCCTACGCAGGGCAGGGAACTGTCTATACCTTCAAGCCGGGCACGGAATTTGACCAGATCACCTTGCTCAAACCCGAGCCAAGCGTCCCACGCCCAGGCATGACGCCCATTCTTCCCGTCGACTATTGGCGCAATGAGAACGATTTCCCCGCAACAGGGCTGAAAAAGAAGCCCTATCAATACGTCTCCCTGGATCGCAGCGTATTCATCCCCGCGGGAGAAGATTTTGTCACCGGCGCACTCTATTACGGCTCCAAGATCCACGATGTGCTGCTTGCCTTCGGCCTGGCGCCCGCGCCAACCGGCCGCAGGTTCTATATCACCGATGAAAACCAGGAGAATACCTACAGCGCCGTAGTCGGCGAGGACGGAAGTTTCAGCGATTTAAAGTTGTCTGCCGAGGTGGGCGGCGAAAGTGTTGCCGAGGATGTCGAAGGCAACGTCTACATCGCCACCGGCCAGATTTACGTTTACAACCCCTCCGGCGAACGGATTGGTACCATCGAAGTGCCGGAGCGCCCTTCGCAAATTCTGTTCGGCGGGGCCGACCGCAAAACTCTGTTCATCGCGGCGCGCAGTTCGCTGTACGCCGTGCAACTGCGTAATGCCGGCCGTTAGGAACAATTTGCCGCTCCATTCAGCTGTCGGAACCGATCCCCGGGCGTGCCCATGAGCATGAAGAACGCGATCTGCGTCGTTGGAGCGCTCTATCTTATGATTGGCGCCGGATCCTTGTTTTCCCAATCTCCCGGGGAACCGCGAACTCCGTCGCAATCGCCACTCTCAAAGGATCGTTTATCCGATCACAAGCCGCCCGCCGCCTCGGCCCCGCAGTTGCCGCATCTCGTGGACATCACCAGTTCCACGGGCATTCACTTTGAGCATCTTTCCAGCCCCGAGCAAAAATACATCGTCGAATCCATGAGCGGTGGCGTCGCCCTGATCGACTTCGACCGCGACGGGTGGCCCGACATCTATTTCACCAACGCGCAAAGCGTGGAAATGGCGCGTGCCGGACAGAAAGCCCGCAGCGCGCTTTTTCACAACAATCACGACGGCACATTTACCGATGTGACCGACAAGGCGGGTGTCGGCTTTCCCTGCTGGGCGATGGGCGCGGCCGTCGGCGACTACAACAATGACGGCTGGCCGGATTTGCTCGTCACCTGTTTCGGCGGCGTGGTGCTCTACCGCAACAACGGCGATGGCACCTTCACCGATGTCACCAAAGAAGCAGGCTTGGCCAGCGACTCCGGCTGGGCAACGGGCGCGGCATTTGGCGACTATGACGGCGACGGCTGGGCCGATCTTTTCATATCCCACTACGTCGCGCTCGGCCTCGACGACCTCCCGGTCTTCGGCTCTAGCAAGACTTGCAAGTACCAAGGCATCGACGTCCAGTGCGGCCCTCGTGGTCTTAAGGGTTCGCCCGACAATCTTTACCACAACAACGGTGATGGCACCTTCACGGATGTCTCTAAATCCGCCGGGGTCTCCGATCCCCAGAATCGTTTTGGTCTCACCGCTGTGTGGATGGATTTCGACGGCGACGGGCGCCTCGATCTTTTCGTCACCAACGATGGCCAGCCCAACTATCTCTACCGGAACGAAGGCAACGGCCATTTCAAAGACATCGCCTACACGGCCGGTGTAGCCGTTAGCCAGGATGGAGCAGAACAAGCCAACATGGGCGTTGCCCTAGGCGACTACCTTCACACAGGTCGGTTCAGCATTGCCATCACCCATTTCAGCAACGAGTACGCTGTGCTCTATCGCAACGATGGCGAGATGAACTTCAATGACGAGTCCTACCGCTCGGGAATCGCGCCGAGCACAACGTCTTACGTCGGGTGGGGCGATGGCTTCATCGACTGGCAGAACAACGGCTGGCCGGATTTTTTCATGGTCAATGGCCACGTCTATCCGCAGGTCGACACCGCGGATGTCGGGACTAAATATCGCGAGCCGATGCTGCTCTTCGAGAATCAGCGCAACGGCACATTCAAGAACATCAGCCATCTGGTCGGGCCGGACATCGAAGTCCCGCGTGTCGGGCGCGGCGTCGCTTACGGCGATCTGTTCAACGACGGCCGAGTCGAAATTGTAGTGGAAAATCTAAAGGGTCAGCCTGTGATCCTCCAACCGCAAGGCGGTCCGCCGAATCATTGGATCAGCTTCGAACTAGAAGGAACGCAGAGCAACCGCCTGGCCCTAAACGCGCGCGTGAAAGCGATTGCAGGGGACCTCGTTCAAACCGGTGAAGTGGTGAGCGGCGGCAGTTATCTTTCCCAGCCCGATCTGCGCATACATTTCGGCCTCGGCAATCACGACAAAGTTGATCGCGTCGAAATTGTTTGGCCCTCTGGAAAAAAGGAAACAATGATAAATCTGACTGCCAATCGCTTTTGCAGGGTGAAAGAAGGCCAGGGAATAGTTACCTCGGAGGTGCCGCCTTCATCTTCGCATGGTCGCCCTTAGGTTGGTCCTGGCGAGTCGGAGTCCCAGGCCCTGGATATCGATGTTGATGTCGTCCGGATAGAGTGCGTTGCAGTTGGCCTATACTCGGCAACTTGGAAACTATATTCTCCGTCGATGCGACCGTGTGGCTCGCTTTATGCGGAAGCGCTACGTGACAACCAGACTCCCCAGAAACGAGGTTCGAGGGGATTGGAGCGCGAGCAGCGCTCCGTATCACCGCGCTGTCGGAACAAGCGGACGCTATTCTCGAAAGCGCGAGCGCACTGGTCGCGCTCGATCACCGCAACCTCAAGGCGGCCTGGCACCGGGCGAAGACCGCGCTCGGTGCGCTGCCCAGGCCCTCGAGTGGAAATGTAAGCGCACCCAAGTAGCTTGTGCGCCTCGGCGACGACAGCCATTCCATGGCGCCAGGTCGGCAAGGGGCGTCCACGCAGTTCGCCAGAGTACAATTAGGTCGACATGGAAACTCCGGACGGAAGCGCTCCTGAAAGCGGGGTAGAGTCATGCCCGATATAATCGACTGGCAGCAACCGCCGCGGCGCCATCGCCGCCTGTTTTTCCTTGTTTTTGCCATCCTTGCCGTCGTCATTTTCAGCAGCCGGACGGCGTTATCGTATTACGTCGACGCCCTCTGGTTCGGGTCGCTCGGTTACGGGGACGTGTTCCGGAAGACACTCAGCCTTCAATGGGCGGTCTTTGCCGCATTTTTCGCTGTCACATTTCTTTTCCTTTACGGATGGTTCTTGATGCTGAGACGGGCGTACCAATCCGATTTGCCGGACGATCACATGATTGTCATCGGCGGGCAGCCGTTGAAGCTACCAGTCGCGCGCATCCTGCGCCTCGTCGGGCTCGCGGTTTCGCTGGTCATTGCCGTGGTGACCGGTGCCAGCCTCATGATGGATTGGCCGACGTTCGCGCTCTATTGGTATGCGCCACGCGCCACCGGCGGCGTTGTGGATCCGATCTTCGGCAAGCCGATCAACTTCTATCTCTTCACTCTCCCTGCATGGCAGTTCATCACGGGCTGGATGCTGACGCTAGCCGTACTTACCTGTGTAATCGCAGTTTTCTTTATTCTGATTACCGGCAGCACCCGCGCCCTCTCGGGGCGCCGCAGCAGCTACATCGGTTTGCCCTGGCGTGGGTTTTCCGTTGCGTTTGCCTTCTTGTTGCTGACTCTCGCGATCCGGGTATACATCGGCCGATTCGAGCGAATGTTCGACGAACATACGATCTTTGGCGGAGTGACCTACACGGATGCGCACGTCATGCTTCCCGGCATGCTCGCAGTCTGTGGCGCGCTCATTATCGGCGCTGCGATTGCAGCAATCAATGTCGTGTCAGCGCCGCGCGTGCGCTGGCTGGTGGCAGCGGTTGCGCCGGCCGCCGTCTGTTATCTCGCCCTTCAGGTATTGGGCTGGTACGTCAGTAGCTTTATCGTGAAGCCCAACGAACTGGTTCGCGAGCGTGCATACATTGCCCACAACATTGACTTGACGCGGCAGGCCTACGGATTGGACCGCCTCTTGCAGCGCGAGTTTCCCGCTGAGACGACTGTCGAGGCGGCCGACCCCGCGAACAATCAGGCTACGCTGCAAAACATCCGGCTATGGGACTGGCGCCCACTCCAAGACACGCTGCGTCAGATTCAGGAAATCCGCACCTACTATGACTTTCCCGACATCGACATCGATCGATATCAAATCAACGGCACAATGCGTCAGGTCATGCTCGCCCCGCGCGAGCTGAACGTTGAGAAGCTCCCGGAGAGCAGCCGCAATTGGATCAACGAGAAGCTTATTTACACCCATGGTTACGGTATCACCATGAACCCCGTGAATGGGTTCACGCCGGAAGGACTGCCGACGCTGATTCTGAGTAATATGCCCATTCAGAGCACCGTGCAGAGCATCGTTGTAAAGCGCCCGGAGATCTATTTCGGTGAGCTCACCAACACCGACGTGTACGTGAAAACGCGGCAACAGGAATTCAACTACCCGCAGGGCCAAACAAACAGCCTGACGTCCTACGAGGGCAACGGCGGTATCCTCCTCGGCGGTTTCCTTCGCCGCATCCTCATCGCATCCGACCGCGGCGACCTCACGAAGCTCCCGTTTAGCGACGATATCAACGGGCAGAGCCGTCTGCTTATGCGTCGGAACGTGCGCGACCGCGTGGCGCTGCTTGCGCCATTCCTCACTTACGACTCGGATCCGTACATCGTCGTGGGCGACGATGGCCGGCTGTCGTGGATTATGGACGCGTTTACGACCTCAGACAGCTATCCCTACTCAAGCCACTACGCTCTCGGCAACGCCCCCATCAACTACATGCGGAATAGCGTTAAGGTGGTCATCGATGCCTACGATGGGACCACGGCGTTCTACGTGTTTGACCCGCAGGACCCAATCATCGCGGCGTATCGCCAGATTTTTCCTTCTCTGTTCAAAGATGCAGCGGCCATGCCGCCAGCGCTGCGCAAACACGTGCGCTATCCAGAGTTGTTGCTCAAACTGCAGGCCTCCGTGTACGGCCTTTACCACATGACCGATCCCCAAGTTTTCTATAACCGTGAGGATCTGTGGACCGTCGCGTCGGAGGTCGGCATGGACGAGTCCGGTCAGCAAAAGACGCAGGCCATGGCGCCGAACTTCGTGCTGATGAAACTGCCGGGCGAAACCGCCGTCGAGTTCGTGGAGATTCTGCCGTTCACGCCGGCCAACCGGAATAATCTGATCGGCTGGATTGCTGGACGCAGCGACGGCGAAAAATACGGGACATCGGTAGTCTACGATTTCCCGAAAACGAAGCTCGTCGACGGTCCTCTGCAGATCGAAGCGCGAATCGATCAGAACGCGCAGCTATCGGGACAATTGACGTTGTGGAATCAGCAAGGTTCCCACGTGCGGCGAGGCACTCTGCTGGTCATTCCATGCGGGCGCGCACTGTTATATGCGGAGCCGATTTATCTGCAGGCCGAGCGCAGCCCGATGCCGGAGTTGCGTCTGGTGGTGCTCGCGCTGCAAGACCGGCTTGCCTATGGACCGACCTTCGACTCGGCGATGAGGGCTCTCTTTGGGGGAGAGGTCTCGTCGCTAAGCGGCACAACTGCCCCCGTGGAAGCGGAACGAAGCGCAACAGCGTCGGCCTCCGCGACCAAGCCTATGACGGATGCGAACGCGCTCATCAGCGGGGCGGCTAAAGACCTTGCCGACTACCAGCGACTAACGGCGGAAGGAAAGCTGGGCGAGGCTGGGCAGAAACTTGAACAGTTAAAGCGGAAACTCGACGAGCTGAACGCACGTCAAAAGTGATTGTTTCTCTGAAGAGTAGCTTTCTACTGACTAGTTGCCGGGCTCCGGACATGGCCCCGGGGAGTACCGGCCTCAACCGTTCGGTTCATACCCGAAAGCTCTGTCAGTGTCATGTAGGTGTCATGCGACTGGTGATGAAACGTGGCAAATAGCGAATAAAAGCAGAAAAGAGAAGGAAAATCCGACTAGTCCGATTCGATCAGAACTTGCTGATTTCCCTCGAGTAAGCTCGACTCCGGCAACTTGTGATGAAATTCAAATTCACGGCGGTTAACCGAAGGGTTGATCGATGATTCCTCACCTGATTATTTCCAGCCTGCAACCCCCGACAGGGCGCGATGTCTTGCATGTTCCGGGTACTTTGACATTCGATGCGGACTTCCGAGTTCTTGAAAGACCATAATCGCAACCTTAATAATGTAGAGGTCTGGAGTTCGGTCCACATGGAAGAAGCTTTGCGTGCTACAACGGTCTTGTAAACCGTTGTCTGGGACCTCGGAGAGGGAATCCAGGCGACCCTTCGGTTTTTACCCGAAGGGTCTGTCGGCAGTGAACCCCCAAGTGAGACGAATTTACCAGCATGATACTTTCTTGGGACGAGCCGCGACTAATGCGGCGCAATGATCACAGACAAAGGATGTCCGACCGTAACTTCCGAGTAGCCGATAATTCATCCGGAACCTAACGTGACAGTTCCCGTGGAGGTTTCTGGACCCGAATTGTATATTCCGAAAACCCGAAACATCAAATGATGGCTACAACGTCCTCAAGAACGAGACAAGGTCATCCTTGTCCTGCTGGGAAAGGTGAAGATCGAAGCGCGTATCGTAGAAGCTGACGGCGTCTATCAAAGTGGCTGCTGATCCGTTATGGAAATACGGCGCGCGTCCGGCGAGACCGCGCAGTACCGGTCCTTTGATCTTGCCAACATGGTCGAACCTACCATCGATCAAGGCCTGTCCGAGATCGGTTGTGGTTTTGCAGTTGTTGGTCGGCAAGCCCGTAGTCGCATCCGTTTTGCACACCGTTATCTCCGGCAGAAAGCTCACATCTAGGCCTCCCAAATTGACTGAGGGGTTGCTCGGGCTGGGGTCGCCGGTCCCGATGTTCAAGGGCGTGGGGAAGGAGTGGTTGCCGACGTTCGGTGTGTCGTGGCAGGTGCCGCAGGTTCCCTGAAGCACAGGAACGCCACCTGCAACCAAGCCCCCGGCTGCCACATCGTCGTTGATTCCTGCTACGCCGGTGATGGGGATTTGCAATGTGTTGAAGAGTTGCTGACCACGAGCGACGGAAAGCCTGGCGGCGCTGTGCTCATCGTCATCACCAGAGCTCATCTGTGCCCACTTTTCGTAGAGGTTGAAGATATTGGATGTAAACTGACCGTCGCCCGCGTTCACCATTCCCCCCGGCTGCTCGAAAGCTGAGACCAGAAAGTGGACGCTGGAGTTGATAGTGATGAAGAAGGGCTGGGTGGACAAAGGAGTAGGTCCGCCGCGGGCACCATCTTCATCGAGCGCGCCGGCATGGTGGTCCCGCGTCTGTGCGGTGAAAAGTTTTGTCTCGAAATCTACGATCTGCTGCCGTTCCTCGAGGGTTGGCCTCGAGCCGTCCCCTTGCGCGTGGATGACTGTGGCGTCCAACGACTGGTGCGCCAAGTCGCTCATGAGTGAAGCCGGATAATTACTGTAGATAATTTTGGTTGTACCAGTAGCCGGAGTTGATTCCCGGCCGTCGAACATCACCGCGCTCAGGAAAGGAAGGTTCGTCGTCGGAAGCGGTCGGCGATACATAGAAATGACATCGGTGGCATTGCATCCGTACCGGTTGTAGACGCTAACCACGCGGTAGTCTGCATTTGCGGGAACGTGGATTCCGATGCGGATCAAGCCTCGAGTCAGCAGCAGGCTATAAGCCTCGTGTCTATCTTCCAGCGTGGAGACATCCGCCGTCGGGCAGTTCGCGCCGTCCACTGGGCGGAAGATGGGGTCGGTGCCTCGCGTGGCTTCGAAGCGCTTACGGATGTGCGGCGGGGTGATGGACCAGGCGTCACTCGCCTGGTGGCACGTCACGCAGCGGCGCCCGTTGGTGCCCAGATCCTGAAAGAAGGGATTGGTGGTCGTGTCTGTCGGCCCGCCAAGGTTCAGATTGGCAAAGCGCCCGTCGGGATCCGAGAATTCCTGGAACTCGGGTACGACTTGATTGGAACTTTCCGCGACCGCTAACAACACTCCCGTTCCTAAAAGAAAAATCACCGGAAGAGCGATTGCCAGGCGGTTTTTTCCAACGACTCTGCCCCTGGATTGAACGACATCGGAGTGTGAATTCTCGGACTTGCCGCTAATTGGCCACACAACTGCCTCCTTGAACCGCGACAAATGGGATCTGTTGATCCTGAGCAACTACCGTATGCCGCTAGGGAAAGTTCTTCGCTCTGTCTTTAACAGCGCAAAGTCGCGCGGGATTTAATCATCCGACTCTAAAAAAAGTGGGGGGATAGCAGAAATGTGGAAAGCTGCTGGTTTTTCAAGGGGTTGCCGGTTTGACAACGCGGAACCGAATCACTAGGCTTGGCACCCAGGTTCCCCCAGTTCCGAGGAATCCCCGTGGAGCATGTGCCTCCCAACCAGGTCACGCTACTCTTGCAGGGGTGGCGGAACGGAGACCGCAAGGCGCTCGATGCCCTCTTGCCGCTCGTGTATCAGGAATTGCGTCGGCTGGCGCACTTTCAACTGCGGAACGAACGCCCGGACCATACCCTACAAAGTGCTGCCCTTGTGCACGAGGTGTACTTGCGCCTGATCGGCCTAAATCCTCCCCAGTGGGAGAGCCGCACGCATTTCTTCGCAATTGCGGCGCAGCTTATGCGCCAGATTCTCGTGGATTATGCGCGCCGCCATGTGGCGGCGAAACGCGGGGGAGGAGCCTGCAAGCTATCACTCGAGGAAGCGACAGTGCTGTCCAAGCAAAAGGATGTCGA
>JGI12635J15846_10001567_pt1 | contig 20008 bp, 16 predicted proteins | sample BlaSpr_A8_OM2_M2_FD_15846 | JGI IMG/M metagenome (IMG submission 15846) | reverse complement strand
GCTGCTGAAGGCGCAGCGCTTGGCTGCCACAAAGACCGAATTCGTCGCTTTTCAGAAAGCCGCGTAGAATGCGCACTCTTACAGATTGTTGTGCAGAACCCATTTTACATCCAAGAAGATTTCGTCTTCCGCTGAGATTGGAATATATCAGCGTACGCTGAAGCATTCGCCAGCACTGATCTTTTTGTCGGGATCGCCGGCCTACTGGAGGGTCGAGACTGACGGATTGGTGGATCGCGTTGGAACCCAAACGGTGACACGCGTAACCGCTGGGCTTTTGTGCTTATAAGCGGAGTTAGCAGTGGAAAACTTTTCTGCGTGGCTCGGTACTTCGGCCTAGCGCCACTGATCGATCGCCTTCCACCAGATCAGCCGCATCCATTCATCCACGAAGGTTTTCGCCCATTGGCGATTCGTCCACCATCGGCCTCCGAATGCCTCGTCGTTTCGGACCGGTGCCACCGAATATTCACGTCCTGGGAGTTCGCGACGAAAAACTTCGAGCGCCCGGCGGGTATGAAAGTCTGAGGTCACGATCAAAACGCTCTTTGCACCCTCGGGTTGAAGGCATCTTTCCGCACCTTTGGATTCGTCTTTGGTCGAAAGTCCATCGATCGGACAGAGGCTGATGAACGCCGACTGCGGCAGATCCTGAATGTACCTCTGCGCCAATTGAATCTGGGTGAATTCGTAGAGCTTCGCGTTGGTTGGAACGTCCAGCACGATCCGCCGTCCGTAACCCTCTTCCAGAAGCTCCAAAGCGCGCCGTGGTCGACGATCCGTTTCCCCAGCCAGCACCAGGATCACGTCCGAAGGACGGGGAGCGTCTATGATCAAGAAACTTCCAGCCTTCGCTGCCAGCCCGACCGAAAACCCTGCAAGCAATACGAAAATTGCGAACCACGTATATTTCCTTGCGCGCGGTCGATTCATAGGTTCCCAATTTTGAACGATGGACCCAAATTCATCATCCTCTCAAGGTGATCCAGCGCCGCGCGCGGCAGCGACTGCGTGCTAGAATCGACTTCGGGTTCTTCACTCAAAGAAATTCTTGTCATAGTTCCCTGTTATAAAAAATGACCAATCAATCTGCCTCAAATCGCTCGGTTGATTCGACAAAGAATAAAATCAAGCAGCGCCAGGCGCGCGTCGGAATTATAGGCCTGGGCTATGTGGGGCTACCCCTGGCCCTGCTGTTCACCGAACAGAAATTTACCGTCACCGGCTTCGACATTGACCAGCGCAAGGTCGATACCCTGGCGAAGGGCGGGTCCTACATCTATCGGATCGCTGCGGAAGAAATTCAGGCGGCCAATTCGAAGGGTTTTTCCGCCACCTCGGATTACGCGCGCATCGAGGAGATGGACGCGATCATCATTTGCGTTCCCACTCCGCTCAATCAGTACCATGAGCCGGATCTGAGCTTCATCACTGACACCACGCACGCCATCGCGCCTCATTTGCAACCCGGGCAATTGGTCGTCCTCGAAAGTACAACCTACCCCGGCACCACGGAAGAAGTGATGGTGCCGATTCTCGAGAAAGAGAACAAGCTTGGGTTAAAGGCGGCCCGCGGGGTTTCTACCCCGGAAAAAGAATTCTTTGTGGCCTTCTCGCCCGAGCGCGAAGACCCGGGCAACACAACCGTGGCGCGGCGTGACATTCCTAAAGTTGTTGGAGGAGTGAATCCTCAAGCCTCAGAATTAGCCGGAGCCCTTTACGGATCAATCTTCACGCGCACCGTACCGGTATCTTCTCCAGCCGCGGCCGAGATGACCAAGTTGCTGGAGAATATTTATCGCTGCGTAAACATCGCACTGGTCAATGAACTGAAGCTGCTCTCTCTGCGTATGGGATTGGACATTTGGGAAGTCATTGAGGCCGCTTCCACCAAGCCTTTTGGCTTTCATCCTTTCTATCCCGGACCGGGCCTGGGGGGACACTGCATCCCCGTTGATCCGTTTTACCTTTCGTGGAAGGCTAAAGAATGGGACTTCCGCACACGCTTCATCGAACTGGCGGGAGAAATTAATACCCAGATGCCGTATCACGTGCTCGCCTCGATCGGCGGCGCGCTGAACCAGCATAAGAAATCGCTGAACGGAGCTCGCGTCCTCATTCTGGGCGTGGCCTACAAGAAGGACATCGACGATCTTCGCGAATCCCCGGCGCTCACGATTATCGAGCTCCTGCAAAAAGAAGGTGCACTGGTTAGCTATCACGATCCTTATTTTCCTTTCGTTGGAAAAGGCCGCAAGTACGATTTGCAGATGAAGCGCTCGGAACTGGAGAAGCTTGGCCAATATGATTGCGTCGTGATTGTCACCGACCACTCCGATTACGATTACCGCCATATCGTGGCCGAAGCCCAGTTGGTGGTCGACACGCGCAATGCGACCAAAGGCATTAAGAGTCCTAAAGTGGTGCATTGCTAAAGATCAGAGAATTCCACAGGCCGAACTGTGTCCCCAAACGAGTGGGTAAAACGCTCGTTTAAGATGTAAATTTTTTCTCCTGCTGTCGCCGGTTCGGAACAAGCTCTCGGCAGCTCGCGAGTAAATGATTGACTGGAAACTAGTTATAGGTCCGATTTTCAGGGTTGGAAGGGCCTTTGCCGTGCACCTTTTTTGTGGGGTGCTGATTCAGGCGTCTGGCTTGGCTCTCCCGAGCAAACATTCTTCGCAAAACAGGAACTTTTGAGTCCGAAAGGGTGTTCCGATATTGGATCGAGTAGGCGTAGTCATGGGTTATTCTGCTTCTCAACAGACTCTCTTCTCCTCGCTTCCGAAGACGAGGACTCCTTGGACGGAATTCGCTTTCAGCACTGGAACACAGGCCTGCCTGGTTGCGATTCTGTTGTGGGTGCGCCTGCTGCATCCCGCGATTCTCTCTGCTCCCCAGCACACTTTCCGTTCGGTGCAGTTGGTGAGCACGCCAGTGCCGGTTAATCATGAGCCCCAGCCCCTACGGCAGCTGCCGAAACCGACCTTCGTTGCGAAACTGGATCCGCCGGCCGCTGCCTTGCGCCTTCCTGCGCCGCAACCGAAACCAGCGAGAGTCGAAGACGCCCCCACTCCCGCGATCAGCATCGCTCCCAAGAAGTTGGATCCGCTGCCTCTAAGTTCAGCACCAGTGATTCCTAAAGTTGTGGCGACCAATACATTTTCCAGTGGCAGCTCCGCTCCGCCCACGCTCACGCGTGCTCCATCGCAAGTGCAAACCGGCGGCTTCGGCGATCCGAAGGGAAATCCAGCGAAGGCCGATCAAAACAAAGCGGTCAACATCGCTGCTGCAGGATCGTTTGATCTGCCATCCGGCGGAGGCTATGGCAACGGCAATGGCGGCACCAAGGGAGCGTCCGGCGTAGTCGCAAGTGCCGGCTTTGGCGGTGGCACAGCGGTTGCCGACAATCGACCTCGCAATTCGGCCTCCCAGAGTACGGTCCAGCAAAGTGGTTTCGGCGACGCCAATGTTCCCGCGCCCGCAACCGCGCGATCTCACTCGGCCGAAGCAGCAGAGGGTCCCGCCGTGCCTGCGGAAATCATCTCCAAGCCAACCCCGGTTTATACGCCGGAAGCTCGAAGTCTGCACATTGAAGGCGAAGTTCTTTTACAGGTAGTTCTGGGCGCGTCGGGTAGTCTGCGGGTGGTGCGCGTTGTGCGCGGATTGGGCCACGGACTGGACGACAATGCCGTCAAGGCAGCCGAACAGATCCGCTTTAAGCCGGCGACGAGAAATGGCCAACCAGCCGATTCCACCGTCGTATTGCACATTGTTTTTCAATTGGCATAACTTGCTCCCCTCGAAGGTGTTTTATGCGTAGTTTGCGAATAGGTTTATTTTCGTTCTGGTTGATGGTGCTATCTTTTCTCCCGGCACTGGCACAGGGTTCCGCATCTTCTTCCTCTCAAGTCGCCGCCAAGGACGAATCGGCGCAAAATGGAGGACTCTCGGCGCCGGCCGCCGCGTCCTTCAATGATGTGATGGACCGTGCGATCCAGAAAGAACATCTCTTCCTGGCACAGATGCGCCATATGCATCCCCTGATCGAGACCTATCTGCAGGATCTCAAGTCGAACACTGATCGAAACGTCGCCGATGCAAAGGCCATGCCGGTTAAGGACCAATATTTCCTCGGCCGCCTCAACATGAGCGATGGCCCTGAAGACACGTCATTCGTCGGCCAGCCCGGGTTTGGAGAACGGATGATGAATCGGCTCACCGGCCTCTATGCAATGCGCTTCCTACCTCTTGGCTTTGCGCAGATGGTGGTGCTCGATACCGATTTTCAAAAACAATATTATGATTTCACGTTTGTACGCCGGGAATTTCTGGGAGAAGTACGCTGCCTGGTAGTCGATGTCCAGCCTCGGCCAACTGCGCCACCGGGACGGTTCCTTGGACGCATCTGGATCGAGGATCAGGATTACAACATTGTTCGGTTCAACGGGACTTACTACCCTCACCCTAAAACTGGCTATTACCTGCACTTCGACAGTTGGCGCCTCAACATGCGCCCTGGAGCGTGGTTGCCGGCTTACATTTACAGCGAAGAATCTGACCTGAAGACGAATCTGGGCAAGCCTTTGCGCTTCAGGGCGCAGACTCGACTTTGGGGATACGACTTAAAGGCCTTGAACAAGAACGCCGAGTTCACGCAAATTCTTGTGGACTCTCCGCAATCGGTACGGGATCAGAGCGACGCCGCAGCCGATGCGTCACCCGTGCTCGCAGAGCGGATGTGGGAGCGCCAAGCGGAAGACAATGCGACCGAGCGTCTTCAAAAAGTTGGCTTGCTGGCTCCTCCTGGCGAGATGGACAAGATTCTGCTCACGGTGGTCAATAACCTGTTAGTGACGAATAACATCGATCTTCAATCCGATGTCCGCTGCCGCGTGCTGCTGACTTCTCCGTTGGAGTCGTTCACCATTGGACACACGATCGTGGTCAGCCGCGGGCTCCTCGATGTGCTCCCGGACGAAGCCTCGCTGGCTATGGTTTTGGCGCATGAGCTCAGTCACATTATTCTGGGACATACTCTCGACACCAAACTGGCCTTCAACGACCGCATGTTTTTCCCCGATGAGGATTCCTTTCAGCGCCTGGATTTCAAACGTCGTCCTGGCGACGAGGAGGCTGCGGATAACAAGGCTTTGGAATTGCTGAAAAATTCTCCTTACAAAGACAAGCTGGGAAGCGCAGGGCTGTTCTTGAAGGCACTGCAACAGAGCGCTCCCGATTTACCGAACTTGATTCGTCCGCACCTGGGCAACAGTATGGCGAGCAGTAAAAGCGTTCGGATGTCCGTCCTGCTGGCTTCCGCTCCGCAACTGGAACCGGAACGCACCGATCAGATCGCGGCGCTTCCTCTCGGCGGACGCATCAAGCTTGATCCCTGGACAGATCAGGTGGAGCTGGCAAAAGCCAAGCCGGTTGCTCTAGCGTCGTCCCGCGAGAAGATACCGTTCGAAATCACGCCATTTTTCCCCTACCTCACGAGATTGTCCACTCCCGGTAGCGAGAAGGTTGCGCTAACCGCTCCAGTCACGAAGTGATTGGGGAAAGGCAAACTACGAAGTTGTTTTAAAGGGGCAACAGATCAGACAGTACGCCGGACGGCGTACTACTCGGACAAATTATCAGCCGATCACTTTGCGCTATTGGATAGCGCTGCCAACCTGCGAGAACACATTGTTGGCATTCGAACCGATGAGCCGGACCGTGCCGACCACGATCACCAGAATTACAGCCAGCATCACCGCGTATTCCGCGATATCCTGGCCGCTCTCATCTTCCAAACAAATTTGCCAAACAGCTTTTATAATTTTTGCCACGGGCTCCTTAATCTCCTTATCAGTCTCGCCTGTCAATCCCTCTTTTCAAACCGGAGAAATAACCTCCAGGATTGAAAAGCACCCCGACCGGGTCAGTTGTTGTCCCGAGGCTGGTCTTTGACTCAAATGATAGGGGCTACTGCGGCGGCGAGCCAATGGCCCGTAAGTGCTATCCCCAAGCGACGCGCTCAATAACTGCTAAGTGCTTACTACACAATGCTTTTCAGTGGCAACGACTGGTTCACGGCAAAGAGCGCCAACTCGAGCCGGGTCGACACCCCCAACTTGTCGAAGATGTTGCTCAGGTGGTGTTTGACTGTGTCTTCGCTGATTTTGAAGTATTCCGCGATTTCCTTGTTCGAGTACCCGGCCACTACCGCGGCCACGATTTCCAACTCACGCGGGGTCAGACCAAATTTCTTCTGCCGTGCTTCATCGCTGGAGGACTGAACCAGGGTCCGCAAGTACTGAACCAGGTTTGAAACACTTTCCCGTCCCACCCAGTACTCGCCTGACATGACGGTTTGGATCGCCTTCAGCAGCAGTTGTGTCGCGGAATCCTTTAGCACTACCCCCCGCGCACCCAATTGCAAGGCCTCCACAATCTGGCTTTTTTCCGCTGCAGCCGTCAGGAGAATTACACGCACGGGAGTCGAGTTCACCCCTGTTCCCAAATCTCGCAGGGCTTCGAGTCCAGGATGCTTCGGCATTGCGAGATCCAATAGAAGAATGTCGGGCTTTAGCTGCCGCGCCATCTTCACCGCTTCGGCGCCATCGGAGGCTTCGCCCAATACTTTCAAGTTCGGCTCTGCTTCCAGCAATCGGCGTAGGCCATCGCGAAATATTGGATGGTCGTCGGCAATCACAATGCGAACGGGTTGTGGCTTTTTAAAATTCATCAGAAACTTCCCCACCTCTCGGAACTTTGATTTCCAACCGTGTTCCGGTACCGGGAGTTGATTCTACAGTGAGTGCGCCCGCAATTAAACGTAGGCGTTCTTTGATGATCATCGGCCCCTTGCCCATCTGGTCTAATTCGTCTTGGGAGAGACGTCCGGAAAAGTTAAACCCTCTGCCGTCATCCTCCATGGTCAGGCTCCACTGGCTGGGACTCGAGCCCAAACGCACTAGCGCATGGCGTGCACGGCTGTGCTTGCGCACGTTCACCAGGCCTTCCTGGACAATCCGCAACAGTTCCCGGCAAACCTTGTCCGGCATCTCCAGCTTCTCAATATCAGTCACAAAACGGGCGGAAATTCCTGTCTCCCGTTCGAACCTCTCAACTGTATCGGTCACTATGCTCAAAAATCTTCGCGAATCCACGTCGATGGACTTCATCTGCTGCATCAGCTCGCGCAGCTTAAGAACTTCCTCCCGCAGCAAGCCCTGAATCCGGCCCAGCTCGCTGCTCATCACTTCCGGAGTGTTCTCCGCCTGACGCTTGAGAACATCCACCTGCATCTCTACGGCAATCAGCGACTGCACCGCACCGTCGTGCAATTCCCTGGCGAAACGAGCGCGCTCCGCCGCCCCCGCTCTACGCCGGAGCCGGTGCAGGAGATAAACGTTGTATACTGCCGGTCCCACCTGGCGAAGCAAGTCCAGCAGAAAGCGGAGCTCTTCTTGCCTGTCTCCCTTCCATGAAGGTTCGACCACGAAGATTCGTCCGCGCCATTCGCCTCCGAATACGTAAGACATCGTAATCAGAGAGCGGAAGGGTTGCCGCTCCTTCAGGTGGTCAAGCGGCTCAGTTTGCGGTGACGGCACTTGGTTGCCCTCAGCATCCAAGGCAATCACGGACCAGCCTTTGCCTTCATTGGCCGCATAACATACTTCGCCGGGAAAATCTTCCAGATAAGCTTTGGCGTCTCGTGGACGCGAATCCAGCCATTGGAATTCGGAAAGCTCACCGTTGGTGCTGCGCAACTCGCCTAAAAATCGTCTCTGGCTGTGAATCTCCTGCGCCGCAACCACCAGCCTCGACGCACCATACATGGTGACGATCTCACGGCTGATCTGCTGCAGCGTTCCGGTTAGCCCCGCGTCCACCCGCACTTTCGCAAGCATGCGGGTTACCCCAGCTTTTTCCGCGCGCAGGTGCTTCTGCTGCTCGGTCAGGTAGCCCAGCAACAATCCCATCACCAGCAAATAGACCGAGAGCATGAACAACCGGTTCGGTTCAAACTCAACCGTATTGATCTGCAATCCGGAAAAAATGTGCCAAGGCAAACTTCCCCCGCGAGTTGCCCGTACGTGGAAAAGCGCAAAGCTCTCTGCCCACAGCAATGCCACTTCCGCAGCCGCCGTGCTCAAGGTCTCCCACAAACCCCACCGATAGGCAGCCGCAGTCAGCACGAACACAAAAAATAGAAAGAACAGGCTTCCCTCGGCAAATACCGAGATAAAAGCGGGCCACACGATATCGGCTGCGTGCACCATGAAACGAAACGATGGCGTCGATGCTTTTCGTCGACGCAGCAGCATCAAGATCAAGATTCCATTGGCCAGATAGAAAACGAAAAGACCGTAGGCGGTTCTGGAATGGCCCAACTGCGTCGGATCCATACGGATCGCCACCAATGCCGAAACGGCCAGGAACACCCGTGCCGTCGCCAGCCAGCGCTCCGTGCGACGGACCTCACTGGGGTCTGCCGTAGGTTGAGGGCGGCGAATAAAACGATGATTCGCGTCAGTCGGCAATCGGCTCACTTTCCGCAGGAAGGACGAGCTGAAAATATAATGGGATTGTTTCGCATACTATTGATACGAAAGATCAAGAGCAAGCAAAACTTTACCTGGGTCGCTTCCTAGGCACTTTGAGTCTCGTTCCCTGCCCATTTTTCGTAACCCAGCAGATTACTTCAGTAACCAAAGTCCTCTCTCATCCCAGCTTAGAATGGCGACGAGGGTCATCGTCCTGCGCGCCTATTCCAAGCTTTGGACTGCGGCAGTCGCCGTCTGTATGGCGACTCTGGTTCTGGCTGCGCTGATACTGCCCCGGTCGTTTCGTCTAACCGCTCTTAGCGATTGGATTCAATGTCTGCTCCTATTGTCCGCGACCCTATCCCTTATCCCGAACGCAGTACGGGCAAGAGGACGATTACGCTTATTCTGGAGCCTCCTGGCCACGGGCGTTGCTTTCTGGTTCTCCTATCAGTTGATGTGGACCTACTACGAGGTTTGGCTCCGTCAGGATGTTCCAGACTTATGCGCCGGTGACATCGTAATTTTTCTCCACATCGTTCCCCTGATGGCAGCCTTGGCGCTCAGGCCGCACGCCCCGCAGAACGAGTATTCTGCGCGTCTGCGTCATTTGGACTTTGCCTTGATGTTGGTCTGGTGGATCTATCTCTACATCTTCGCCGTAATGGCCTGGCAGTACATAGTCGCGAACGTCACGGCTTACGATAATAATCTTAACCTGCTCTACCTAATCGAGAAGCTTGCCTTTCTTAGCGCCTTGTTTGTGGCTTGGCTCAACAGCAAGGGCGGCTGGAGACTTCTCTATGCCAATCTGTTCGGCGCCAGTTCGACTTATGCTGCGGGCTCCTACATCGCCAACTGGGCCCTGGGCAGGAACGTCTACTACAGCGGTAGCCTCTACGATATTCCCCTGGCCGCCTCGATGACTTGGATGACTGTGCTTGCCTTGTGGCCGGGCCAGGACGACTCAAAAACCGATCCGCGATCCAGTTCCACATCTTATGGCGCCTGGTTAGCCCGGATGGGAATGATCACCGTGTTCTCTCTTCCACTTTTTGCCGGCTGGGCTTTATTGGAACCTGCGGTCCCTCCGCGGATCCGTTCGTTCCGCGTAGTCCTCACGCTTGTGGCCGCGCTCTTCATGGGCACTATGATTTTTGTTCGCCAGCATTTGCTGGAGCGCGAATTGTTAAGGCTTCTGACGCAATCGCGTGAGTCCTTCGTCCATTTGAAGCACCTCCAGGCACAGATCACCGAATCTGAAAAGCTGGCGTCGATCGGCCAACTCGTGGGCGGGGCAGCGCACGAACTGAACAATCCCATCGCCGCCATGCTGGGTTATTCCGATTTGCTGGGGAATACCTCTCTCAATCCGGATCAACGGGAAATGGCGGCCAGAATCGGACAACACGTCCGCCGCACCAGATCGCTTGTGGCCAGCCTGCTCAGTTTCGCCAAACAAGGCCCGGCAGCCCTGGCTCCGGTGGACCTCAGGACGGTGCTTCGCACTGCCGTTAAGCTCGCGGAACCAGTCTGGCAAGCCCTCAAGATAGAAGTGATCACAGACTTGCCAGCCGAACTGCCAGCGGTGATGGCAGACTCAAACCAGTTGCTTCACGTTTGCGTGCAACTTCTGGATAACGCGCTGCATGCCGCAGACGAATGTGGCCGCCGCACACTGACCCTTGTGGCGACGCAACAAGAAGGCATCGCCATCATCACCATCTTCGACATCGCCTGGGCTGACAATCTGAAGTCTGGTCTCAATCAGGCAGCCAAGAGTGGCGCCGACGCAGTTTCATCGCAGCCTCTATCGGACATGAGCCTGACCGCATGCCAGGGCATCATCGAGTTGCATCGTGGAAAGATTTTCTGGCAGCACGACGTCACCGCCGGCATTACAATCCGCGTGGAGCTCCCAGTTATCTCTCCGGGACCGGAGAAATCGCCTGCAGCTGGACTTCCGGGAATGTGGCGAGATCAACCGTTCGCTTAAGCTGTCCGCAAGCAGCATAAATATCTCGGCCTCGCGGACGCCTCACAAATGCCGGAATTCCCCCGGCCCGCAAAATTTTCTGGAACTCTGCCACTTGATGGTCACCGGGAGTCTTGAAGTCGATTCCTGGCCCCGGGTTCAGCGCTATAAGATTCACCTTGCAGCGCACGCCGCGCAGTAACTCAGCAACTTGTTTCGCATTCTCGGGCTGGTCGTTTACGCCCCCGAGCAGGACATACTCAAAGGTGACGTACTCGCGCGTACGAAGCGGAAAATTCCTGGCCGCCGCGATCAGCATTTCCAGGTTCCATTTCTTGTTCAGCGGCATCAGCTGGCTACGCAGCGCATCATTCGAAGCATTCAGCGAAATCGCCAGCTTGGGACGGATCGTCTCCTCTCCAAAGTCATGGATGCGCGGCACAATTCCTGCGGTGGAGACCGTCATGCGCCGTTCCGCGGTCCCTACGCACTCTACCAGCAGCCGCGCCGCCTTGATGAAATTCTCGTAGTTCAGGAACGGCTCTCCCATGCCCATGAAGACCAGATTAATTCGATCCTCGGGCGGTGAGACCTGCTGATCTTTAAGCACTGCACAAACCTGCCCCACAATCTCACCGGCCGTCAGGTTGCGCTTCACTCCGAGCAGCGCCGTCAGGCAGAAATGGCAATCCACCGCGCAACCCACCTGGCTGGAAATGCAAATGGTAGAACGCCCGCGTGGGCCTCGGCTGGAGTACGAGGGATTTGGCAAGGTGTGGTTCTGATTTTGGGTGGCGCAACGCTTCCGCGCTGCGATGGAACCGCCATTTTCAGAAAAGGCTTTAGCCCCCCCTGTGCTTCTGGGATGCGGATCATCCACCAGGTGCTCCGCCGCATCGCCAGCCTCGCTCCCATCTCCCGCTTCTCCGCCGTCGCCTTCGGGCATCCATACTGTTTCCACGCTCTGCCGATCCGCAAACCCAATCAAATACCTCACCGTGCCATCGCTGGATACAAACTTGTTGTCGATCTGCGCCGCGCCAACTCCCACCCCATTTCGCGCCAACTTCTCGCGGAACGCCTGCGGCAGCGTCGAAATCTCCTCAAGGGATTCGACGCGCTGCCGGTACACCGCATCCATGATCTGCTTAACGCGATAGCCCGGCTCGTCCGCCTCGATCACCAGATCGGCAATCTCCTGCCGATCCATGCCAATCACCGACGATGTCTTCACCTGGGCCATGCATTGTTCTCGGGATTCTACCAGCCTGCAAAATGCCTCAATATATCCACCTAACTCGCTGATTCTACACTGTTAACACTAGCCTGGCCTCGCGTCATGTCCTCGCGCGCGGAATATGTAAGAATAGTAACTGTCACTTGAGGTTCCGAAATCCAATTTCGGAGCATTTTCGATCCCAGATCATAATCAGACATTTTTGAATCCGATATAGCCATGGTAAAAGAAGTTCGCAATATTCGCCGTCAGGTTTTGCCCCACGGCCTCACCGTGATCACCGAGCAGATGGAACACATCCGCTCGGCTTCCATCGGTATTTGGCTTGAGACTGGGTCGCGCGACGAGACGCTGCAGGCCAATGGCATCTCGCACTTTATCGAGCACATGGTCTTCAAAGGGACCAAGCACCGCACCGCCGAGGAAATCGCCCGCCAGGTCGATTCCATCGGCGGCAACATGGACGCCTTCACCTCCAAAGAGTGCATCTGCTTCAACGTCAAGGTGCTCGATGAGAATATTCCGGTCGCGCTCGAGATTCTTACCGACCTAGTGCTGCATCCCACATTCACGGCCGAGGATATCGCGCGCGAACGCGGCGTGATCCTCGAAGAGATCAAGATGGACGAGGATAATCCCGATTACCTGGTCCACGAGATCTTCACCCAGAACTTCTGGAAGGATCATCCTCTCGGCAAGCCGATCTTGGGTACCAAAGAAACCGTAAAGCGCTTCGAGCGAGAGACCGTGCTTGAAACCTATGCCCACCGCTTCGCCCCCGGCAACATCATCGTGGCTGCAGCCGGGCATCTCGATCACGATCAGTTCGTCGACTTGGTGGTCAAGCACTTCGAACATTTAAAACCCGAGCAGAACGGATTCCACTCCGCTACGCCAAAGATCGTCCCGCGCATCGTGCTGCGCAATAAGAAAGCGCTGGAACAAGTGCAGCTGTGCATCGGCGTCCCGGCATACCCTATCGCGCACGAGAAGCGCCACGCCGGCTACATTCTTAATACTCTGCTTGGCGGAGGCATGAGTTCGCGCCTGTTCCAGAATATCCGCGAGCGTCAGGGCCTGGCCTACTCGATTTACAGCGACCTCAATCCCTACCGCGATACGGGATGCATGGCCGTCTACGCCGGCACTTCCCTGGCCTCGGCGGCGAAAGTGGTGAAGTCGGTGGTCAACGAATTCCGCGACTTGAAAAACAAGCCCGTACCGGAGGAAGAGCTGCGCCGCGCCAAAGATCAGCTCAAAGGCAGCCTAATGCTTTCGCTCGAATCGAGCACCGCGCGCATGTCAAACCTGGCGCGCCAGGAAATGTATTTCGACCACTTCCAAGACCTTGATGAACTCATTGAGAAGATCGAGGCTGTAACGGTTGAAGATCTGCAAAGCCTTGCCCTGGAGTTCTTCAAGACCGAATCCATCGCCGTCACTGCGCTGGGCAATCTGAACGGCCTGAAGATCTCCCGCGAACAACTTGCCTGCTGAATCAAGGTTGTAACTTTCTCGCGCCCGGCTCATCTCACTTGAGCCTACAGGTGGAAACCTGCAGGACTACCTAACTCGAGATTTCCTCCAAGGAGAAACCATGAAGAAGATTTTCGGCAGTTTCGCGCTGGCATGCGTTTTGATGGCATCCATGTCAGCCTTCGCCCAGGATTCCATGAAGCAGGACAGCCCAAGTCAAGACAGCATGAAAAAAGATGACTCGATGAAAAACGATTCCATGAAGAAGGACGACACCAAGAAAACCAAAAAGACCAAAACGGCGAAGAAAGACACGATGAAAAAGGACGACAGCATGAAGAAAGACGACACTATGAAGAACGACCAGATGAAGCAGAACTAGTCGTCGGGATGCAGCAGCGTTTTGAAGGCGCGGGTCATAAGCCCGCGCCCCACTATTCCCCTCAATGTCCAGCGATGCCGAGAAGCTCCTCTTGTTCCTCTTCCCCATCGGCGCTATCGGCTTCGGCAACCTGCTGCCCGGCATGTCGCGTTAGCGACGTGTTCAAATACTGCCGCAGGCAACGAGTGCATGGCACGTACCCATCCTCGATCGCCTCCTTCGCCGTCATCGTCCGCTCGGAGTTTTTGTCGTGAATGAAGGCACATCCCGGCACGTGAAATAACTTCGATCCATCGGAAACCACAACCACCAGGTCAGGAGGAACATGATTCGCGGGCTCGGCATGTTGCGATTTGACGAAATTCCTGAAAGCGAGCGAATTCGTCAGGAGCACTGCTCCAGCAATCAAAGCCATCGCTGCCACCGGCACTAACCAGGCCGACCAACTCGACCATCGCCGTGCCCGGCCCACCTCGTCCTTTGCCAGTCCCTTTTCAAGCCGTTTTTCCAGGCGCCGACTATACCCCGCAGGCACGTCAAGCATGCGCTCGTCCCCATACAGCTGGACTACATTCCGCGTACCCGCCAGCACCGACGCGCAACGCTTACAGGTACGGAAATGTTCGTCCATCGTAGAGCGCAGCTCGGGAGCTATGTCACCATCCATGTAATTCGAAATCTCGCGCCACACTTTTTCGCAATTGTCTATGTTGTTGTTTCCTACCATGGCTTGGTTCCCTTCTCGAATGGCAGACGGCTGAACCAGCCATGCTCCCATCCGGCGGCCAGCAGATCGCGCAGCATCAGCCGCGCCCGCAACAGCCGCGTCTTCACCGAGGCCACCGTGATGCCCAGCGCTTCCGCCGTCTCCTGAATGTTCAGATGTTCCATATCGCGCAGCACAAAGACTTGCCGATATTTTTGATCGAGCGTAGCCAGGGCTTCCGCCAGCCGCTGGCGACCTTCCTTGCGCTCCAGAACTTCCGAGGGGATCTCGCGCCAGTCGGCAAAATCCCGGGGAGCATACTCGCCCTCTTCACCGTCGCGGCGATCGTCAATGCCTTCCATCACCACAGTTCGCTCCCTTCGCCGGCGCATCAGAGCCTCGTTCACCGTGATCTGGATCAGCCAGGTGCTGAAGCGGGCTTCGGCGCGAAACCGCCGGATATTCGCGAACGCCTTCAGCATCGCTTCCTGAGCGGCATCCTCGGCATCGTGCTCGTTGCGGAGAATCGCCAGAGCCGCGGCATACACACGACGTTCGTAGGGCCGGACCAGTTCGTAGAACAATTCATACTGGCCGCGCTGCACGCTCGAGATCAGATCTTGCTCGCGCGAGCCGCCTGACGCCACCGGATTGTTCAATGCCACGTCTGGTTCGGACATCTGGCTCCCAAGCATCACATCTTCGCACCACGAACCAAGGCCCCGCCGACTCGTATCAGGGCACAACTTCCGGCCTGCCGGACGGGCCATGTTCTCCCTGGTCCTCTTCAGCTTCCGGCGCTACATCACCAGGAACAAAGTACCCGGGATCTTTTTTCCAACCTGTGAGCATCGACACGAAATTGTTCCAGCCGTGAAGCACAACCATCACCAGATGTCCCAGCACAAAAAACAAGATCGCCGACATCACCGCAAAGTGCCAGATGCGCGCATAGTGAAATCCGCCCATCAGCCAGGCTAGCCACGAAAACTGAATCGGCTTCCAAACCGCAAGGCCGGTAAGCACGGAGAGAACTCCCAACCCTATCGCCGTGGTATAGGCATGCTTTTGCAGTGGGTTGTAGGCTTCGCGAACCGGCGGCTTGGGACCAAAAAAGAAATAGTGCTTTACCATGGGCCAGACGCCCGGGATATCCCGCGGCACAAACAAGACCTGCCAATAGTTTCCGCTGAAGAGTTGATAACCAAGATAAAGAACGCCAGTCGCGATATAGATCCACATGAAGGTGAGGTGCCACTGCAACGCACCGCCCAACCATCCGCCGATGGCGAAGGCTTTCGGCCAATGCAGCAAATCCTTTTGCGGAATTTTGGCGCCGAAGCTGGGAAAGGCGCGGAAGATTTGCAGCCCGCTTCCGACCATCACAAAGAGCGCGACGGCATTGATCCAATGGCACAGCCGCACCACATACGGATGTTCGTAGACAGCGCGAGCCACAACTACCGGCGCTTTCGCTTCTTCACCCTCTTTGCCTTTGTCTTTGCCCTGCGCCGGAATGATTTCGATGACGCTACTACCCATCGACTGCCTCCAAATGGACTCGCCAAAACCGCCGAAGCCTGCCCCGAGCTTATCGAGGGGGCGCCGGGCGCTTCAAATTCACAAACCGTAAAACCACGCATAGCCCTGGTCTTCCCAGTAGCCAACGCGATCGAGCACATGCGTGACTTTCAACTCTGTTAAGTACTTGGCTTGCTTGTAGCCAATCTTGGTCGGAATCTGCAAACGCAGCGGGGCACCATGCTGGCGGGTGAGCGGCTGCTCGTACATCTCGTAGCAGAGCAAAGTCTGGGGATGCAGGGCGGTCGCCATGTCCAGCGATTCGTAATAATCGTCAGCGCAGTTCACCGTAATGAAACGTGCCCTTGGATCGGCGCCCACCAGTTGCAGGAAATCGGAAAGCCGGGCCCCGCCGAAGCGGCCAATTACGTCCCACCCCTCAACGCAGATGTGGCGCGTATTCTGCCGCACGCGAGGCAGAGCCAGTACCTGCGACAGCCTGTATTCTCCAGGCTTCTTCACGGCTCCGCTGACGGTCAGTGTCCAGTTCTCGAGATCCACCCCCGGATCGTCAACGTCATAGCCATTTATCGGGAACTTCGGAGGGGGTGTCAGGTCGGCAGCGTCAAAGGTTGTTGCCAGGTGGCCGGGGCGGAATAGCCCGGCGGAAGCCTGGTCGTTGAAATGCAGTCCCTTCTTCAGTAAATCCTCTTGCCACTTAGGGATAGCGAAGGCTCCCAGCGCGAGAACGGGCATCAGCTTTAGCAATTCCCTGCGACTGACCCGCCGGAATTCCTTCTCGTCCACTTTGCGAGCGCTATTATTCATGAATTGGCCTTTACCATCATGGGATTAACGGCACCCCGTAAAAGTTTCGCCACGGGCCGACGGGAGAATAATATCGCGATAAAAGCCCCCAAGATTGCATCTTTTACTGGCATTTAGACCATTTTCGAGGCATACTAGCTAAAGATAGCCTTCCCCTGATGCGCCCCCAGTGGTGGTTCGGAACTGGTGGTCTAAACGAAAGCCTAGGTTTCCTCATGTCGACGCTGAAGACTATCGTGCCGAAAACAGGCCAGACACTGGTCCCAACCCAACCCAAAATTGTGGCAGTGGCGAAAGTTGTGACGGAAGATCACCGGCAACGCGAATTGATGGTGGGATCCTTGTGCTTGCTTCTGTTGGCGTTGAGCATCGTGCTGTGGCATGACCGCGATTTCTGGTTCCCGGATTCTCCCGATGCGGAATCCGATCAGCAGGTCGACAGCGCGCCCGCCAAGGCAACTCCAGCGCACGGACCCGCGGCAACCGCGTGGGTGGCATCCGTTGCTAAACCGAACCACAAAGCTCTTCACACTATAGTAAAAACGGACGCCGCGAATACGGCTGCGGAATCAGACTCGGAACCGCCACCGGCGGTTGTGACCCGCACCGCACTGCCTCCACTCGAAGTGGAAGTAGTAGCCGGCGACTCGCACCGCGTGATCCGGCCCGGCAGCAATTCCATGCACGTCGATTTACAGCCAGGGACTCCGCCGCAACCCGCACCGGAGAGCAGCGTCGCGCGCGATATCGAAACTGCGGCAAATGTTACCAGCAACGCCACCGAGCGGGTGCAGATGTCCGCCGACACCTCGGCGATCTTGACCAGCCCGGTAAAGCCCAGCTATCCAATGCTGGCGCGACAGATGAAGGTACAGGGCTCAGTGATTCTGCAAGCGCTAATTGGTCGGGATGGAATCATCCAGAATCTTCGCGTCGTCAGCGGGCCTCACATCTTGGCCTCTGCCGCCGAAGACGCCGTCCGGCAATGGCATTTCAAGCCGCATCTTCAGGGAAGCGAAGCGGTTGAAACCCAGGCCAAGATCACGGTCAACTTCACGATCTCAACCAACTGACTCCCCTTTTGATTTCCTTGTGATCGGCCCAGAGACTTCAGTGCGGAGTTCCCGTTATTGCCGTGCGCTGGAGCTCCATTCGCTCGCTTGCAGACCGTCGCACTCCTTAAGACCGCTCCCGCGATTCGCCCAAAATGACGAACGCCCCAACCTCTTGCGAGATCGGGGCGCCCGGGCAGCCCTCCCCCAGAACTGCTCACTTGTGAAGTTAATTCCTGGGCGAAGTTTTGCAAATGGCACTCTGGTGCCATCCAGCGATCTAAAGTAATCCCGCAATTAACTCGTGAAGCAGTCGCACTTTTAGCGTTCATCTGCGATGCCATTCAAGAGATTACGGTACTTAAGTCGGAGCACTTCTTCGCCGATGAACACTCCAGCAACCTGCGTTGCCGATTGCCATGTCATCTTTTGAAGATCCGGAGATTTACCGCGACATTCTTGATGGCTGGCAAATCGTAGTGAGCGTGGTGGACCTGCACGGAAATATTATCTTCTGGAACGACGGCGCGGAGTAAGGTTACCGGCTGCGCGGATCGATGTACTCGGTCATTCCTACACTGACAATATTCTTCAGCATTGCAATCAAATCAGCGGTGAGATGTGCGCCCAAAACTGTCCCATGAGGACCCGGCAGAGGCCCCTGCCGTGGCACAAGAAGGCATTTACGCGAAAATATCCGCATGGACAAAACTCGTCCCATCAATCATCTTGAAGAAAAAAAGTGGCCACGGTGGCCATCACGGTGGTGCCTGGAAAGTCGCCTATGCGGATTTCGTGACCGCGATGACGCCCCTGTTCATTGTGTTGTGGCTGCTCAGCAGCACTAAGCCGGTCCAGTGAGCGGTGGGCGGCTACTTCCGAGATCCAAATGGCACTGCCACGAAAAAAGGATCGGTGAATGCCACCTCCAACAAAAGATCCGCGAGATGAAAGACTTCGAAAAAATCAAAAGCCATGTTGAAAATGACCGTGACACGACTGTTCAAACCGGAGAATCTCTCTTATCGTGCAATACATTCCGGCAGATGCCGACAAAGACGACCAGAAGACTTGAAGCCCTCCGCCGCCGGCGAACCGAAAACGACGAAAGAGTAAAGCCGCTCCGGCCGTCTTGAAATAATTTTCAACCCCGTCCTCGCAAAATCTGCCTGTATAATCGCCGGTTTGATATTTCCCGGAGGAGCACCTCTCATGAAGAAGTTTGCAGGTTTGGTATGTCTTCTGCTTGTGATCGCGCCGGTTGCGAGTTTGTCGCAGGAAAAAGTCGATCTGGAAACTACCGGCCGTATCCGCGATGAAGGCTTTCACAACTCCAAGGTGATGGACTATGCCATGGGTTTGATGGACTCCATCGGCGAGCGCCTCACTGGCTCGCCCAACATGAAACGCGCCAATGAGTGGACTCGCGACCAACTTACCGCAATGGGCCTCTCCAACGCGCATCTTGAGGCCTGGGGTCCATTCGGCCGTGGTTGGGCCAACCAATATGTGAACGTTCGCATGACCACGCCCGATGTGGCTACTCTGCTCGCTTACCCGAAAGCATGGACGCCCGGCACAAATGGCGCGATCCAGGGCAAATGCATTCGCGCCACCATCGACGATAAAAAAGACTTCGCTAAATACAAGGGCAAGCTTGCCGGGATGATCGTAATCCTGGGATCCGATGCTGAAGTGAAACCGATCAATGAGGCGCCTTATAAACGCTTGAGCGATGACGATCTTGCCAAGCTGGCCGACTATCAGATTCCTCCCGACCATCCCCCCTTCACCTTTGCTGCTTTTGTGAAGCGTCAGCAGTTCATCAAGGACTTAAACCAATTCTTCGCCGATGAAAAAGTCCTGGCCGTGATCGACCACAGCCGCCAAACTTCCGGCGGTGGCACGGTGTTCGTGCAATCGGGAGGCTCTTACAAACCGGGTGAAACCACGACCGTCCCGCAGCTCACNATGGCTTTGGAGCAGTGGACTCGCATTGCCCGACTGCTGCAACAAAACAAAGATGTTTCCCTGGAGCTGAACGTCAACAACACCTTTTACGACGATGATCCCATGCAGTACGACACCATCGCCGAAATCCCCGGCACCGACAAGAAAGACGAAGTCGTGATGCTCGGCGCACATCTCGATTCATGGCACGCGGGCACGGGAGCCACCGACAACGGCGCCGGAACCATCGTCATGATGGAGGCGGTTCGCATTCTGAAAGCACTCGACATCAAACCCCGCCGTACCATCCGCATCGGCTTGTGGAGCGGCGAAGAAGAAGGGCT
>JGI12635J15846_10001566_pt1 | contig 20016 bp, 35 predicted proteins | sample BlaSpr_A8_OM2_M2_FD_15846 | JGI IMG/M metagenome (IMG submission 15846) | reverse complement strand
CCCGTCTGAACGCCCAGACCGCGCCTGCAAGCGGTAAGCGCACGGCGCTCGCGCGGGAACGCCTCGGCCAGGAACGCCAGCGTGACAACCGCAGGAGCGGCCCTCCGCGGTATCGCCTTGCGCGAGCGCCGTCTCGTCTTGGACGGCAGGAAAGGTCCGTAGGTGGCCCTCATCGCCCTTCCTCCGGCGCGGCCTGCGCCTGCTCCTGCTGGGCACCGCCATGCTCGCAAATTTGCAGTTCGACGCCACCATAGCGGAAGGTGAAGCACGCTGGTCGCGGCAGCAAAATGATTTTGCCGATCGACACCTGAGCGCAGAGGATGCAGGCCGGAATGAGGATCACGGTTTAGCCCCCACGTTCACCACCCCGGCCGTATTGAGTTTACAATCGACAGGGTACCCGCAGAAGACATCTGGGCTGGGGCAGAATCTCGGGCCGGAGAGCGCCTGCTCAATGATGCGCGTCCGCATGGCGTCACCCGTGGTGGAAGGCGCCCCGGGCTTGCTGCTCAGTGCCAGCAGCTCAGCTTGCAGCTGGGCTGTTTCGTCCGAAGAGGGGCCGCAGGCGTGGCCAGCGCCCGCGCGCGGCGGGGGATGACCGCAGTGCCAAGCCAGATTGGTGGTGGGGTCGTAGAGGGCAGCGCAATCGGCCTTGACGCTGCCAATCCAGTAGGAGTGAGGCCCGGGGTTGATCGAGCGACAACCAAGGGTGACGATGCCAAGTAGGAGCACAGTGGAAACCATGGTGACAATTCGCATAGTATGCCTCATAAGTGCGCACCCCTTACAGTTTACAGTTTGGTACCTGCATGCTCTGTCATGTCAGCAGCGAGAGAGGGGAGAGCGGTGGACACTGGTTTAGGTATTGGTATTGAATTAGCGGCCATCGCTACTGTAGTGGCGGCCCGATTCGCGGCGCTCGTGGCATCCGCCGCCGCCACCTGTGCCTTCTTCACACCCATTCGGAGGAATATAGCGACCACCATCCCGACGACCGCGTTAGCCGAGAGAAGTTGATCAGGCGTGAGAGTGACGACATGGAACACCGCGAGGGCATTACCCACGATGCCGACGAACGCCGCCACGTAGGTTTTATAGTTGCCAGTGAGTCCAGAGAAAGCACTCATGTCGATTTGGATGAATGGCACTATGGCTTACCCCCACTGTTGGGTTTAATTCTCCGTAGGCTACCATCACCCGCGATCCGGTACAGTCTCCCATCGCGCGATCGGATGACTTGCTCCTTATGGACCGGCTTACCGTTGCGATCCGACAGCACTAAGCGATCAGGGTGAGTGTGAGTGTCCTGGTTTCGGGTGTCAGGAACCCACCCGATTAATCGAGTGCCGCCGTGAAGGGATCTACGCTCACGTTCCACCGCGTCTAGTTCTGCGGCGAGGGAGGATTTATCGGGAGCATTCATTGTAGCTCGTTCTCTCTCGCGGTATTCGAGGTGGTCCACCGCGCGCCATGTAAAGCTCCCGATAGATTGCCTCGACCCTTGCTCTAGGTGTATGGGTTATCTCGATGGCTCGCTCTAGGTATTCAAGATGAGCCACCGCTGCTTCCCCTACAGGTGAATGGCGTCCCGTCTCTCGGTTCGCGATGGTGTCATCTGTCACTCCCAATGCTTCCGCGAGCGCAGGACGTTTCATCCCTAGTGCCATCCTCATTGCCATGCATCGATCAGGGTACTCTCGCAACATGCGCTCCGCGGAGACGATTCGCTGTAGGCGGGCGAGGTGCTGCTCGGCGGCGGCGGAAAGGAAGCTGCTCATGTGATCCATTCTAGGCCGGAGCGCGCCCCTTGTCAATACCCTGCGGCAATATTGTAGCAGGAGGGGTCACGGGTGGCGCTGGCGGTAGTGCTCCCTGCGCCGCTGCAATACTCGCCTTGATCTTGGCATCCAATGCAGTAATCGCGGCCGTAGTCGTGGCGATCTCAGCGGAGTTATCTTCGGCGGTGGCGGTGGCCAGCTGAGCCTTCAACGCGGTAACCTCAGCGGTCAACGCGGTAAGGTCGCTCTCTTCTAGAGCCTCATCGGCGGCGAGAGTGGTTTCAATGGCTTCCAAGGCGGCGAGTGCATCGGTATTCTTTGACATTAGGATCTCCAGTCTGGTTAGCCCGATGAGTACCGAGCGGATTAAATCCCGGTCCTCTTCGGAGAAGTTGACGACTACGTTGATGTCGGGGATGCGCATGCGGATTGACAAGGGTTGACGGGGTGAAATTAAAAAGCTCCCCCGCTGGTCATCAGGACGGGAGAGGGGCGCCCTACCAGCGGGGGAGACTTGCCGAAGAACCGTCGCAGGGTCATTGTGGGCGAGCGTAGCACGGAGCCCGCGCCCGTGTCAAGGACCAGATTACCCTCGCCTGTACCAGAGCCGCCGAAGTAATTCCTGTGCTTGCACGATAGTTACCTTACATCGTGGGCATGGGTGGCGATGTGTACGCGCACATGGGCAATCCTCGTTGATAAGTAAATCGTCCACTTGCGCTATCAACTCATCGACCAGATGGGGGTACAGTTTCAACCGTTCAACGTTGTCCATCGAAGTAGTTCTCCTTTCACCATGTCACCCCTAATCCATCCATTGCTTCCATATCTCCCACGAGTCCATTATACGCGTTGCTCGTACTGTCCACGTCATCATCCACAACCCCAACAGGAAACGAACACAACACATCAATATACATTTCATTCCACGGTCCTCTCACTATCTTAACCTTACCCAGCTCACACTGCGCACGGAATGGGCTAGCTCGTTGAATCTTATTACCCGTCTTGGTAGTCTCGGGGGCAGCGGCGTAATCGTACCGGGCTAGCATCTTACCCCTCGCCTCGGTTGTAGCCTTACCACTCCCGCTGCCCTCGCGAATAAGACATGCTACCCCGTCCATTTCGGCTGCCATCTTGATATTAGTAGATACCTCACCTGGCCCCCATTGCCCTCGGATGTTGTGCTCTATGTAGGTGTCGCCCATTTCATCATCGTACCCTAACCTAGTTCCAACCGTCCAGTTGCCTCCGCCGGGGGTGTCTGCGGTATCCCATCCTCGGCATCGGCGGCACCGGGCTGGTGATTGATCCACGAATGTAAACCACTCTCGTTTGAATAGGCCACCACCGGCTGGTACTGGATCTTGTTGTAGCTGCCCCGAGGCCCCAAATTGGTTTAGGTCTATCTCCTCTTGTCGCACCTTCGCTTCCGTCCACAACTCTGGCCACAATAATTCGCCCGGTTGGGTTCTCATGTCCCTTGGATCGGCCCGCTTGGGATCGAATCTCATCGGGAGCATTAAGTGATCCCAGCCACCCTTACCCAATAGATACCCGCTTAGATCTCTCCTATGTAACCGCTGCATGATTACCACTATCGCGATTCGTTCGCTCGCGCCACGTGTGGAGATAGTACCGTCGAACCATGTTTGACACGCGGCTAACTCTACATCGGAGTCGGCATCCTTAGCCTTCAACGGATCATCGATAATAATTCTGTCAGGGTGCTCGCCGGTACCGATGCCGCCGACAGAGGTAGCGATACGCCAACCCTTAGCGGTGGTGTCAAATCGAATCTTGGCGGATTGGGCAGCGTCGAGTGCCACCAAGTCTACGTGGGTGGGGTTGGCCCAGTAATACTTTTTGTAGTTATCCGAGGTAACGATGAATCTAACGTTACGGTTATCTCGGATGGTGTTGGCATCGGTATAGGACGCGGTTAGGTAGCGGAGAGATGGATCTTTAGCCCATTCCCACGCTGGCCAAAAAACGGATGCAAAAAGACTTTTCGAGCTACCTGGGGGCACGTTAATTACGATACGTCGTATCTTGCCAGCGGTAATCTGTTCTAACACATCGCAGAATACATAGTGATGCCAGTTCCAGATAAGCTTCTTAATGGGCTCTACGATTGTCCAATTCTGTTTGATGAAATCGCGGAGGGAGTCTCGGGCTAGGGATGCTTGCCATTGATCGGCGCGAGATAATTCCTGTATAGCACCCGCGTAGGTAAGAGGGGGCACAGGCTCGACAGTAGAGCGAGGTGCAATAGGCATAGGGCAAATGTTACGTAGTAATGGGCGGCACCGGCGCTTGCACCACACTCTCCGGTAACCCCAATCGCCGCCGCATGTACTTGGCTACCACCTCCGCCCGCGTCAACCAATCCGTCAATTGCGCGGTGGGTGCGTTCTTGGGTACACTCTGCCATGCCACGTCCAACGCGGTACGTTCGATGGTGGACATTAGCGTGATGAAGTCTAGTACGGAGAATACCGGCGCAGGTGTGGCACTGGCACCAGCTGGGGCTATCTGTAACTTGGCTAGCACCTCGGAGAGTTGGGAGCGTACCTCGGATAACTCTCCACGGTAGATTGGCGTGGGGGTTATAGGTGTGTCATGTATCGGTATCGGGTTGCAGGTTAAATCGTCGCTCATGCGCGGGTTAACTCCTTTCCTGACCTCTTGGCGCTCTCACGGGTTCTATCTCGTGCGCCCATCCGGTTTCAGAACATGGCATAACTCCCATCTCGGGCGTGTTTCTTGTGCTCCATATGCGCTTACACCTAGTACACTTCCATGCAATGATGGGGGGCACTAGCGATGGGGGTATACGGTACTCCTTATCGTAATCTCTCGTTGTCGCCTTACCTCGCAGGAGTTTATCTACTGGGTGATCGTGAGCGGGTCCAGTATCCACTCCAATGGCGTCAAGAGGGGATGAGCCTAGTCCAGTTAACCGCTTAGTCATTCACCACCTCGCGCGCCTTGTTCTCTCGTTCTGTTAGTCTACGTTGAATCTCGCGGTTAATGTACCACTTGGCTTTACGTAAATCCTCTAGCCGTGCCTCCTGTATCTCAGCGTAAGTCATTGTGTTACTCGGGTACTTCAACCCCGCTCGCCACAGGTATTTAATCGCCGCGCCAACGTTATGGGTGAAGTGTTCGATGATGGTTATGCATTCAACTCCGCTGGGGTGGCTCGTGTAATGTCGAGGATGGTCGATAAGATTGTGTAAGCAATCCTCCACACTCGCTAGCTTGGGTTCAACTATTTCTGCTAGCTTGGGTTCAACTATTTCTAGATGGCTAACCTGGCACAAGAAATGCACGGCTGCTTTATCTAGTGCATCTTTCTTAGTGCCATAGTACCTTACTGCCATCAAGTCATCAGACTCCCCGCTTACCCATATTTTCCACCATCGGTTACTCGGGCGATTACTCTCTCGGGTTGCACGCTTAGGGGTTCTAGGTGTGGGCTTCATGGGCTGGGGGCTCCTCTAGAGAAGTAATGTACGCGTGCGCGCGTGAGTAATCCGTGACTAAGTGACTAAAATACGCCGCATTTACGCCAATCGAATAGGTGCTAGTCATCCTAGTCACATTTCCTAGAACATGACTAGAGTGACTAACGTTGCTCCTAGTCACAGGTTAAACCTCTCCATCAGCGCATCAATCCCATCTATCCTCACTCTTATCAACTGGTAGAAGTCCTCTACGTGTCGGCTCATGGCAGCCCTATGGTGGCGATTAACGGACGACTGAGTACTTAGTGTAAGCATAGAGCATATGACTGCCATGGTGGGATTGCCCAACCCCAACCCCTTTGACAGCTCGCTCAAGCTAGACCCCACTCCAAGCGGCAATTTAATATTCTGCCGTTCTCCGCTGAACACGATCTCCCCCGCAAACTGATCGAACCACTTATTAAGTTGAGTGATTATATAACCATCGGCGTCGGGATTACTGAGATCGAATCTCTCCCGTGATTCTAGGGTTTGCCGTGTATGATCTCGTTTATCTATGATGGTAATGGCGTTAGCTATGCAACATGATATGATCGTGTGAACCCCAATACGAATACTGTTTAACCCCATTCGAGCCTTGATACCGTTAACCGCGATAGAGCATAAGGACGGGAAGTCGAGCATAGATAGATTAAAGCACTTGTCCTCTGGCCCCACTGAGTACTGATCTCGGTTAACGGTTAACTCATCGATAATATCGAAGTCCTCAGTACCGTACCCCACCGAGTGCTCATGCTGCTTGCGTTCCTTCTTACCTCGCGTATATCCGTGATCCCCAACAGGGAGATGGATTAGATTACTGCGGGGTGGTGCGGGCTTCGGTGGCACAGGTGTCTCGGGTTGCTTTATGGGCACGAGTGCGGCTCTCCGGTAACCGTACATACGTCCTCACCGTAACACACGAGACAATCGCCGCATTGCTCACACCAAGGCCCCAACCCGTTACATGTGACAAACGAATCAAGGTATCGAGGAGATGCAAGAGCATACCCAGCTTTATCTATCTGCTCATCCGTCATGTAGAACGCCGCCCCATCCGAAGTCCCAACGTATTGATACACCACCCCATCTAACGTATACGTGTCGGGTGTAGAGTCGAACGGGGTAACGGTGTGGCGAGATGTGGGCGAGATGAATACAGCAGAACGAGAGACGGGAGGAGCGGGAGGAGCGGGAGGAGCGGGAGGAGCGAGAGCGCTTAGCGGAGTTGGGTTTCTTGTATTCATTGGCTATATTATGCTCTAATCCATCTCGCCCATGTGTAACGATCGGCGGCCAGAGAACATGTCAACCTGGTTACTACTCGCGGATCTGTATGGCGCGCAGGAGTAACGGATACCAGCGAGATGGTGTACTCGGTCGGGGCAATGGTGTGGCACGGTAGCATACACTTGGCAATAGCAACAGAATAATCGAGAGCCTGTACCACCTATCACAGGTGCAGGCTCGAGGTTATCGGGTTCGCTTGGGCGCGCCATTCACGGTGCCGGAAAGACTGAGCGTAGCACGCGCGGGTGGTCCCTGTCAAGGACTAGAGGGGCCGGCAAGCTCACGGAAGTATTGAAGCGACTGAGTAGACAAGAAAACGCCCGGGAGGTCCCGCCGGCCGGCACACTCAGGCACCACAGCGATTCCACCCCGGGCGCGCACACGCTACGTTGACGCCTGCGCCCCGATCTACCTGCCCGGGGGCTTGGGTGCAGGGGCGCTCGGGCTCGGGCTCGTGGCAGGGCTCACCGGGGGCGCCGTCCCCACCGGCCCGATCGGGGTGAGCTGAGTCCAGTCCACCGGTTGCCCCTGTAGGCTCACCCCCTCACTCACCGCTGCATTCACCACCCCAAACAGCGCCCGGAAATGGACTATCTCAGCGGCGGCCGAGTTAAACCTAGCTATCTGGTTATTGGCGATAACGGTTAGAGCAGGGTCACCCGCCGCCGCTACGGAGAACTGCATGAGGCCCGCACGGATGGACATTAGGGCGCGGAACAAGTCAGCGTCCAAGTTGCCAGTGAGGACTTGGAGCTGCCCCACTTGTCCGGTTACCCCTGTTGCTGTGGTGGCGCTCGCCACGGTACCCGCTGCCGAGTGGATGGCTGCATTCGTGGCAGCGCACCCAGAGCCCGCGAGTAGAGCAACCGTGAGGATGAAAGTAGATAGAGCGATGGGAATGAATCGAGTTAGGTGTCTCATGGTTATCGTCGTGGCTCCTTGTGGTTTTAATGTCTCGGTGTGTGTTGATGTCTAGTTGATGTCTAGGCGTGTGTCTTACTCTACTTAATCCCCAGTTTCTTCTTGAGTGTGGCCATCTGGGCTTGGATACCCACGACGGCAGCAGTGAGGGTGGCGAGTGAGACGGTGCCAGAGCCCGCGCCCGTTCCACCCGCTGCACCCGCGCCTTGCACCCCTTGACTATTCCACTTCGTCCCGTTATAGATCCACACTTCGCCCGTGGACTTGACTTGGTATGGTTGACCCGTGAGGACGCCTTCGGTAGGGAGCGTGTCCACCACGATGGCGGCCGGGAATATCGACACCCCTCCCACGCTGCTGATACCGCCAGAGGACTGGCCCAGAGCCACCGCTAAATCCCACAGCACGAGAATATCAGCAGCGTCCTCCACGGTGAGGGTGTACGGGAGAACTAGCCCGCTGCGCCCGAACCACCCACCGAACAGCAAGGCGGTGAGCACCATCCCCGTCACACCCCATTTGAGTTCGTCTAAATCCCCCGCGTAAGCGTAGACAGGAGTGGGCGTGAACTCTACAGGGTTACCAGGGGTAGCGTGCTCCCACGGGAATCCAAGCCCCTTGCCATAGCGGGCCACCATCGAATCGGCGAGCACATGCCGATCCCCCGAGAAATCTAGATGATGCTCGGGGACGATGGTGCCAGCGAGGGTGGATTTGGTTTGGATGCCATCGGGGGTAAAGTAACTAATGCACTGGGTACGGCCGAGCCCCGCGTTGACGGCGCACTCGGCAACGGACTTGGGAGGGTTAAATGTCTGGCTCATGGTGGTGGGTTACCTACCTTTCGTTGTACATTGTACGGTTGTACGGTTGTACGGTTGTACGGTTGTACGGTTGTACGGTTGACTTATTGCTCAGTGCCAGAGTCCGACACGATGCCGGTAGGCACTATCACGCCAAGGTTAATTAGTTGCTCACGGTAGTACGCGCACCACGCAATACGGTTGGGTTCGCCGGTTATAGGGTTATCGTAGTGGTGATCGTGGCGGCGAAGGTTACGAATGGTGGCATCTGCGCGCATGTATTTAGCGTGCTCAGCGCGGAGTCGTGGGCGCCCGTATGGAGAGTCGTCGATCATTTATTCTCCGCTCTCCATTTATCCCACCTCTCTATGCGCGCTTCATGGATCTCCGGTGCCCAACTTAAAAGAATGCCAGTTTTTCGCTTAAATAGACAATCAAAGCACTCAGGACAATACGCGCCACCTCTGCTCGGCCCAGTTACCCCGGACACTATTTGCCATATCTCATCATCAGCCCACCATACCAAGGGTTGACAACGGCCACACCGTTGGCACATCTCAGTGCAGAATGAGCCCAGATGTATACGCCATGTGAACCATTTCAACCAACGCCGCAACATCCACCACGGCCAATGAGACAGTTCCATCGTATGATCTAAGTAATGTCTGCGCTTCCACCACGATTTATGGAGGCGATTACCGAATCTGCTATCTGTCCAACTTTTCATATCGGTTGTACACTTCCATTCCCTAACACGTACACCCACACCCGCACTCATATATCTCGTTGTTGTTCACCCGGGTTATCCGATTACTATGGTAGGTAGTCCGTTGGGCTCGGGTCCCGACGTATTGAACCCCTCCGATAGCAACCTGTTATTACCTGTGATCTTTCCTTGGCCATCTACGATACACCAACCCATCGGGGCCATTACATCTGGACTGTCCCTCACGTACGCGGCGACGAATCCACCGTTAGGCCCGGCGCCATCCCATCGCCTAATCGGGTTACCAAGTTTCAGCGCCACGGTAGCCATTCTCGCCTTAATCGCTGGGAATAGTGGCTTACACGATTCTAACACCACATCGAATACGTACTTAGCCCCCGGTGGGATACCCCCGTACTTCTGGGCCGCCGTGTGTCCGCTCTCGCCTAACATCACACGCGCGTACACTCGGCTTTCCCACGTAAACTGGCCTGGGAGAAATTTCGCGCGGGCGCATGGCATGCGGACCCCGGCACCCGTTACCCAGAAGTGGCTCAGCCCGAGTAAGTGGGCCGCCCACCAATCGATCATAGCCGCTGCAAGAGCGGGGGTGAGGCGATCGATATGGAACTGATCCCGGGCTAGGTGAGTCTCGTACAGGGCCATCGCCGCCCACCCACCATGTAACGCGGCATGAGGATCGGATGCAAATTGCTCGTTGATATCGAAGTGGCCAGTACCGAGGGACATATGACCATGGGTGGATTGGAGAGTGAGGTAATTCAACAGGCGCCGCTGGGCGACTAGTGCAGAGATGAGGTCTGGACGTAGGACCGACACCGCGAGAGAGTTGGCAGAGGATAGAAGCTTCTGGTTTACGGTCCCGTTGTCGGCGTAATCGTCGAGGATGATAGGGAACTTGTGATCGCGGCTATGGAGAGGGGATATAGCGGCGATACGTACGTGCTCAGGGGCTCCGTTGCTCATAGGTGGGTTATCCTACCTTTCTTCAGTACCGAGGAATTCAATGTGCAGGTCGATGTGCATATTACCTGGCTTGTACTTATCAATTGGAGGATCTAGCGCGGAGAATGGTAATAGGTGCGAAGGACGCCACCAAGAACCTGACACGGTTATGGTCTTGCCAGATTCTTGCGATTTGAGTACTTCGGCGCGGATGGCCATCAACTGCTCGACTACACCGTCGTACTCAGCATTAGTCATTATCGTGCGGAGTACGTGCTCAGCGGCAGTGTTACCCATTATCTAGCCTCCAACCTTTTCAGGTTCCACTCGGATGGCGCCCATCCAAGCCACAATCATTGCGATGACTCCTTTCTATCCAATGGTTTACGCAACTCCATCGGTGCTCACCTTTCTATCTAACGTCTCCCATTGATCGATCAACCGTTCTAAATGGCGCTCGTGGCCCCGGTAACGGCTGACTAGTGGGATTAGGCTAATGTGGCGGCGGGTTAAATCGTGGAATCCATCGTGGGCTCCACGGACGGGGGAGTCGGGTGAGTCACCGTTAATGTAGTCGAGAGCGTAGGCGGAATTAGCCATAGGCCGCAATCGCAGAGAGTTGAGCCTCTGCCTCCTTTACAGCCTTACATAGACACGGCACACACAAGGTAGCGGTGCGGCTTTCCCAGTCAGGCTCCTGGCCTACGCGCACAGACACAGGTACATTCTTCTGTCCACACTCATCACAAGCAGGCAGCCTAGTCCACGAGTCATTGCCGATGATCTTGTTTACGGTGCGCTTGGATGCAGTAGACAGATCAAGCTCACGTAGGCGCTTGCCTATCAGCTCGTGGTGCGGGTCATCGGGAGTACCGCCGTATTGGGTATCCCACGCCTTCGACACACCAAGTATAATACTCCTCTGTGTGATTACTAGCACAGTTCACGGGCTCTCATATCGGTAACCTCACAAGCGGGCGCGGGCGGGACTGTGCGGTAACCTGTGCCTGTGCTACGTTGATTACCTTCTCCTGTCTATCCATCGCATCCCCACGTACCCCACCAAGAATGCTAACCCCATTACCGCGATCTCCAGTAGCAAGCTGCCCCACATTTGGCTTTGGTCCATTCATGTTCCCCCGGTACGGTGCTATCATCGCCTCAATCTCTTCCATGCGCGCGACCACCGCTCGCTTAACATCAATCGGCATTGGGATAGCGTCAATGTCAAACGCGCCCACGCCACCCACGCCACCTGTCACGTTGACTTGTTGTGGCCCACCATTTGGTCCACTCGTCTCTACGATAGTCTTAGCGTTAACCCCTCGGTGAGATAGTAGATGGATCAATACTCTCTCATACCCGCGCGCCCGTTCTTTGATTACATCCCGCGCATCATTCAATAAATCCGCCGTACCCATCTGTACGCTGGCATACTCCATCTCGGCGAAGTACACATCGGATTTACGACGGAGAAATGGAGCCTGGCGAGTAACCCCAGCGAGCGCGGCGGCCACTTCGCGAGTCTTACCCTCGCAGAGAAATTGGAAGTATAACTCCTCCCACTCGCCCGGTTGCCGTCTCGTTCGTGAGCGTTGCAAACTATGTAAAGTGGGGTCGCCCTCCGCGGTGGAATAATGCGCGGGGTTCTCGAGTTGGTTAAGCCCTTGTACGTCTATCGACATGGTAGTAGCCCTATCGACATATCGCGTCCCGTGCATCGTCGCCCAAGATATTAGACAACTCGTGCTGCACTTCCTCGAATTCCTTATTAGCGGCAAGGTATCTGGCCACTAACTCATCGGGCACATCTGCTTCAACGGTATCGAACGACGCGCTTAGCGAGCGCTCGCTTGGGACGACTTCTGGAATGCTCTGTCCATCGATGTTAAGGTGTACGAGAGGTACGCAAACAGTGAGATAGATCACCTCCCAATCGTCCGTACCTAATAGGCATTTCATGAGTTGAGTTCCGCCTTGGCGTCCGCGAGCAACCGTTTACCCGTCTCCCACATCGTATACCCGTTGCCTAGAGGTGACTTATCGTATACGTCGATATCCCAACTGGACGCATATGGGATAACGTGCGGATCTTCATCCTTAGAATTAAAGATGGCATCGAGGAAGTCCAATAGCCTAGTAACGGCGTCCATGGCGAGTTTAGACCTTGATCCCGTACCCATCCGCGGTGATTTGCTTAGCGATCTCTTGAGACACCAGTTCCTCTAATCTCTCTAGAAACACCCTCTCACACTCGCGGAAGTACGCACCGAATGATAGGCGTAATGCGTCGTCCGATTCGGTGTAGCCGTGACGGGCGATCTCGATAGCGGTTGGCTGGTACATTGGCTAGTGAATTAGATCAAAGGTGCAACGCGATGGGCAAGCGGCGAGAGTATGCGTCCACCGTCTCCCGCTGTCCGTGTGCCACGGCGACCGATTTGTCGCATGCCACGGTATCCGGGTTCGCCCGTGTATCCGGGTCATCGCCCAGTTGCCGAGCCGCTGCCCGTGACAGGTGGCACCCTGCCCCGTTTTGTCGGTCCTCTACTCGCTCGCTCATCGCCCCAAAAGACTACCATCCTCGGGGGGTCCCTGTCAAGGCCCGTCTTCTTGGGGGGCCTAGAATCCCCGATCTACGGGTTGACCAGATCACAAGATGACAACTTAGCACGGACGCCACGAGGGGGAGAAATCGGTACCCGCGATTACGACGGCGCGAGGGGATAGAGTGGCGGTGACGGTTACGTGGTGGCATCGCCGCCGCTCTCTTCTTGTCTCCATCCGCCGGCAGCTTCTACAGCTTGCCTAGCCTCTTCGATTGAGCTATACGATCCGATGTAGATTTGCTTACTGCCCACTTGAATACGGGCTTGGTAAGATTCCTTCTGAGTGTAATTTGGTTGAACACCTCTAGGGAGTCCTAGCTCACTGCGTCTACTTCTGTCCTTTCTTGATCTATCGGTATTATTGTCTGCTGCTGTGCCATCCCATAGATGCGCGATCTCGCAACACGAGGGATTGTCGCCGCATGGGCAATTGTGCAGGATAAATGGTTTCTCTGGTGTAATCTCTTTACCAGCTAGAATCCACGCAACGCGATGAGACATTTCCTTTCTAAGGGTGCCATCTTTCTGGCTACCTATCCACAGTTTACCATATCCGTGAACATCTTTATAGCCCATCCACTCTAAGCACCCAGTTACCTTATTACGACGTAGGTAACTCTGGAACCTAGCCCTTAGTTTGGCAGTTAAATGGTCGGCTCTTTCGCTTGCACTTTGGATTGGTTTTCTCCTCTTGGAGTTTATTCGTTCTTTATTCTTCCAATAGTATTCTCTTGATGCAGAGTCAATAGCTTCCTTGTTTCTGAGATACCTCTCTCTGGCTTTCATTCTTCCAACTTCTATATTAGCGTAGGGCATAGCCTTAACCTCACTTAAGATCAGACCACCTAGAGGCGTACTTACCTTCACACTCTATCGGCACTCTTAACTCTATCCCGCTGTGGTTAACTAACGCATCCCGGACGATGTAATCTAATGGCTCCCACAAGTCCGGGGTGAACGACTTAAGTAATTCGTCATGCACTTGAAGGCGCCACTTAACGTTAAGCCCACTATCCTGCATAGAGCGTATCTGGGGCCGGAGATAAATCATCGCTCGCTGTATCATGGTTTGCGCCAAGCCCTGGATACGTTGACTCACTGCTAACCGTGCGGCCTCTGCGGCTATCTTGCGGTCGTAGTGGCGGATTCCAGGGATGTAGCGATAGGCTCCTGAGTAGTCCCGCACATAGCCGACTTTCGCCACCTCTACCGCTGTCCGCGCGATGTACTCTTTTACTCCTTGGAACACGTCCAACCAGTCACCGATTAGTTTTTGGCAAGACTCTTTAGTCCATCCCTCGATGCCGAGCATCCGGAGTTGGGTTAACAGTCCTTCGCCTTGTATCCCATATAGAATTCCAAATCCCGAATTTTTCGCCGGGATACGATGCTTGAACTTATCTACCTGATCTAGCGGTATCTTGAATATTCGAGCCGCTGTCTCGGTGTGGATATCTCGATTCTCGTAAAACAGTTGACACATGAGGGGGTCGCGCGATTCGTGCGCCATGCAGCGCATTTCTAATTGCGAGTAGTCCCAAGCTCCGAATACCTCACCCTCGGGGCATATGAACCCGGTTCGCACTTTACGTCCTTCCTCGGTGCGCACCGGCATAGCGAGTAGATTAGGGTCACTAGCAGCTATCCGCCGCGTAGGGATGCGAGTAGTACGGATAACACACCGGATGGGTTGGATATCGTCCGGGTTAGCGGGGTCGAATTTACCTAAGATGGGTTGACAGAATGCGTCTTTGATATGCTCGTACTCCCGCCACTCGAATACGTCATGAATCGCGGGGTCCGTGAATTGCAAGTGCCCTATGGACTTCTCGGAGGTAGATACAGCGCCCGCTTGGGTCCGCTTATGCCCCACGAGTCCGCGACGACGGAGAAGGGTTGCCACTTGCTTGGTGGAATTGGGATTGAACGGGCGGCCATCGAAGTATTCCGTGGATATACGTCGTTGAACCGTGGACATACGCTGCCACATCTCGGCGGATAGGGCCTCGAAGTATGATCGGGATGCGGGCATACCATTCCGCTGCATCTCCTCGAATATCGGGAGTACCGCCATACACTCTTCCATGGTGGTGTGGCGGCCAGTCATTGTTCTGTATCCAGATATGCACCTATAAACTCAGCGGCGACTTGAGGTACTATCGCGTTACCATATCCGCGCAATCGTCCCACACGTCGGGGAATCCCATGAGCCAACGGGAATGTGCCGGGTTCAACTGGCCGCGATCTACCATCTGAGTATGGGAGCCATTCGCACAAGGCCCATAGGTTAGTGTCGCCGCTTGGTTCAAGTCCTGCGCTGTGCCCTTCCTTGCCATCTCGCGGGCGCTCCCTTCTATCGTTCGCACGTTCTTCTCTGCATCGCTGGAACGAGTCGTGGGCCAACCTGATAATAGTGCGACCGTCTTTCGGCTGCTGTCCGTGTTGCCGGCTTCGTTGTAACCCTTCTGTTTCGGTGTTCCTGCCATCGGGGTTGGCCAGCCCATAGGCCGCGCTTTCTTCTCTAACTTTGTTGCCAGTGACGACGATTGAGCTTTCGTGTTGTGGGTTGCCCCCTGTGCATGGTGATCGCGGGTGTTTGGTGTTGGATACCCCGCTAGCCACATCGCTGCCATCCTGTCGAGTTGTACATTGCCCTCTCCGGGACTCGGCTTCCATCCGCGTCTCCCCGTATCGGTCGCTCGTGGACTCGGCCACGAACCACAGCCGTTGCCTGATGTGCGGGGCACCGATGCCCGCAGCGCACAGATCCGCCGCCCCGATGGCATAGTCCAATGCTTCCAAATTAGCTGATACAGTATCGAGCCATTCACGTCCAGGCGGGCTTGCAACTTGTTCTCCAAAGATGATTGGAGGTTGGCACTGCGCAATGAGATCAAACCAACTTGGCCAGAGGTGCCTATCATCATTCTCTCCCAGCATTAGCCCTGCACCTGAGAACGGTTGACATGGGCATGAGCCTGTCCACACGGGTCTATTATCGGGCCATCCAGTCAACCGTAACGCATACGACCAGCCGCCTATACCCGCGAAGAAATGACACTGAGTAAACCCGTTCAAGTCACTTGGCATAACGTCCTTGATAGAGCGCCTATCTACCACGCCATCCGCGATCATCTCAACTTTAACTAGCCACTCTAGCCAATTGGCCACGAATGGGTCTATCTCGTTGTAGTAAGCTGGCATGTCTGTTTATGCCTGTGTTAGATCCCGTCGCCGCAATTCATCCGACAGCGCGTAATACAGTCGTAAGGAAGCGTCGGCATCTTTAGCTGCGTAGATAGTGGCGTCCTCTAGAGGTATATCCCCTAGATTACCTGTAGGCATGGGGCCTAGCACCCGCGAGGTAATCTCTCTAATCTCCGGTAGGACTTGCTTCCATCGCTTCCACGGATCGGGCGGATTCCCGTCCTTGTCTAGCTTACCGTTGGCGATATCGAGAACGATACTCCGGGCCGATTGCTCTATGCCATGGGGCGAATATACGCGCGAGGTGCCATCGTGTTCGTGCACCATTCGAGGTTCAATTGTAGGCCAAGGGGAATCTCGGTAATCCAGTACCCTACATAGGTACTCGAATTGCTTCCGGTAGCCGATGTCGCCGATTAGGCTCTCATAGTCTGTCATGCGCATGCCACACCAGCGCCAAGCTGCGGGCTTGAGTCCTTGGGGCTCGAAACGTAATAGGTACAGCGCTGTCATCGTGTTGAAGATGTTGGATGCTCGGGATAAATCGAGCCCCATACCGCGCGCCATGATGGTATCGTAGCAGCAGCCGGCAGGGGTGGAGGCGTCATGGGTTATAACCAAGATACCTTTATCTACCGCCTCCTGTAATGCCGCTATCCCCACCTGGAAGTCATCGCGAGCGCACCTGAGTAAGAATCCCTCACCTGGGTCTAAGCTCACCTGTATAGACCACTCGGCGCCCGGTACTCCCTCGGTGTCAAGCGCCATGGATTGCACCCCGCCGAGAGTGACTTTAGCGGCGATGTAATCAGAGATGAATTGACCCGATACGTCTTCATAGTGCGGATTGGGATATTCGTCACCACGGTAGTCTATCTCGTGGGCGCGGCCGGATTTAATCAAAGCTAACACTTGCGCGGCCTGAGAGTAATCCCAGTCTACCAGCGCCCGGATATCATTCTTCTTGTCATCGGAGCCGTGGAAGACACTAGCTGGGTGCGTCACGGGCAGGATAACACACCCCTTGGGCGCGCGGGATATACGCGAGGGATCGAAGGCACCGGGGCGATGGGGTAGCCCGTGAACCATATCCATCTCTACCGATTCCCCGAGGAAGAATCGAGCGGCGAACCTCCCGACTGCTATCACGAGCGAGGGGGAGCATTGTTCTATTTCGGAGAGGAGTACAGGAGTCCACTCCTCGATATCTTCGCGGGAGGGGTCGCGATTATCACCATGCCAGCATTTCGAGACGTTGGTACGATACCAGTTGCGGACGTTAAGGTTGTGGCGGGATAAATACCAGCTTTGTTCTTGCCCGCTACGTCCTATAAATGGCTCTCCCTTCTCGGCTTCCTGTGCGCCGGGAGCTTCCCCACAAAGCAGCACGAGGTTAGGTAGGCGGCCAGCACCAGGGACTACTATCATACTGATGTAGGCCGACGCCAGATGATGTTACCTTGGCTTGACTCTTTGTCAGTTGTACTCTCAACCTTAATCACCATGATATCTACAGGATTACATATATAGTCACGAGTACGGATAGTGCGGATCACATCATTACCGTCCACACTACTTACACCGCACATAAATAACATTAATAGTGCATCGGTTGGCCCGCTGATATCTGCTTGGCCGCTATCTACACTGTACACAGGGATAAACTCGACTGGTTCATTGGGGTTGGGTACCCATCTGACATCTTTCCGGTAATTGCGGATATCGCACTGGGCGATGGCTTCGTCGATTGTCATAGCGTACCTTTCTCCCTCTCTATGTCATTAATACACCTTAAACCCTTCGCGTTAAACTCGGCTACCATCTCCCCCACTGGCCGCTTACTCGCTCGCATGATATGGCGGCGCTCGCTAAGGGTGGCTCGGTACAGGTGGTAATCAATCTCGTTATATAGGTCCTGGTCTGTGTCCCTAGCCTTCCGCCGCATCTTAGAGCGAACATCCCTAAGCCACTGTGCCATGTCGCAGCGGGCAATCTTGCGTAGTTCCGCGTACCGTTCGGGAGTGGTAGCGGAGTAGATGCCTTCGCCCTCGTCATCTCTTCCTATCTCTTCTACCGAGTATTGTAGGCGAGACAGTTCTAGGTCTATCTTGTCTCCCGCGCTTAGGCCACAATCTTCCATGAACCCAGTACCATTGGGATAGATGGCATCCGCGATTTGGGAGACTGTTAGAGGGCCACGGGCGCGGAGGAGAGTTAGGATAGCGGATTGATCGGAGTCCACGGGGTTATCCCTCCTTGCCTAATTTCCTTCATCAACTCATCCCATACCTTTGCCACGGCTCGCGCACCTATTCTATTACCACCGTCCCATCCGTTCATTGTCTCCCATGCTTCCCACAAGGAGTTAATCCGCGCTACGATATCCGGTGGACCGGCGATAGCCTTCTTGGGATCACACGACGCGAAATGGCCCTCTAGGAGTACCGCATCATCGAAGGCATCGGAGTGGGCCTTGTACCACTTGATAGCCACCTTATGTACCTCATCCTCACTAAGAAGGCGACTAGTCATGTCCCCGCGCTCGCATACAGAGTGCCCCGCTTCCTTGTTCGCGGCGACAATCTCTCGGTGGGTCATCGGACGCTCTACGTCTATGGAGGAATATTCGTCATCGGCGGTATTGTATAGGCGTCCATAGTAATGGGTGGCGAGAAACGATGTACCTATATAGGTGGATATCGAAAGAGTAATTAAGCGGGTCACGGTGTCACCTCGCGCGGTCAACAGTTACTCCTTGGTTCCATCTCATCCAACGCCGCCGCAAACTTCCACCCGGGTACCGTGTCGAATCGCGCCATGGTGAGATCTTCATTCGCCACCCATCCGTAGTATCGGAGTACGTCCGGGGTGTTGGGCCACCGGAGATATCGATTCTCTCTCAGCCAGTGGATGAATGATGGACACCAACCGTCATGGCTCGCGGCGAAGATGAGATCATCGATGGGAGCGGTAGCGAATCCCCCACAACGAGCCGAGTGGATCTTAGCTGCGGTGGCTACGAACACGGGGCCGTGTGCCTTTTGGTTCTACCGTAGTTGTGTTGGCCCTTGTGCCCGTAATCCTTGACACATGAGAGTGTCGTCCCGAATCTCACATGACCGCACACTGTCGCTATCTCCGTTTCGCATCCTGTACTCGTCGAGTAGATATGGAGCGGGTGCGCGATTTGGACTCCGGGGATAGTCCACATGATGCTCTCGCTCTTTTCTTTCCACTGTGGGTGTGTGGACCGTCTCGGATACGTACTCAGTTCACGTCCAGTTAACCGGAGGATAAGCGCGGCCAGTGCGGCTTCGTCGGCGCAGGCGTAGGTACGGTATCCGCCATCGTGCGGGGCTGGACCCTTACCAAGCTCGCGGACTGGGATAGAGTACGTGACTAGGTACCCGGTGCGGTTGACAGAAATTGACATCAACGTCCCCCCTTCAGCATCTGGCGAAGTGCTCTCTTCTTCACGCCTGCATCCCAATCGGCTATCCACACTTTGACGTGATCGGGTATCCCCTCAAACACGGGGAGTATTTCGCACTGCTCTAGCTGGCCCACCACTTGCCGCGCTACGTCGATACGCTGATCGAGTGGGATGGTGAGATTTACTCCACCGATTATAATTTTCATGGCCTCTGCCCTACCACAGCACCCACGCCGTAGAATCTATAGATGGCTTCTTGCATCTCCTCTTCTGTGGACTGAATAAATGCCCATTGGGGTGTAATCGTTTGAAGTCGATCAAGCGGGTATTCTAGCCCTGCCCCCGATCTGTCGCTCGTGTGACTCTCTTCTACCTCTTGCATCGAATCCCATATCTGATCGCCGTCTAGTTCTAGATACTTGCCTGTGACCGTGTTGTAGTAAGAGAACCTGCCATCAGTACCGTACCCTCGCACGTCAACGAATCGCAACATGGGGGTCACCTCGTTTTTAATTGTGCTCAGATGCCACCGAGTCGTCCTCGGCCCATCGCTACCGCGTTATCAAGCAACTGAGCACGGGTTCCACCTTACCACAGGCCGGGGTCCCTGTCAAGGACCCCAAGGCCCTAGGCCCGGAACCGCGTCCCGGAACCCACGCGCTGGCTGGACGAAAAAGAGCCACGGGGCGGGCGGTACACAACCCCGTGGCTTGCGAGGAGATGGTCTGTCTCGGTCTTTGACCTACTCGGCGGCCAGCTCGGCCTCCACTCCCTCGTTGAGCCCCGCAACGTCC
>JGI12635J15846_10001564_pt1 | contig 20029 bp, 18 predicted proteins | sample BlaSpr_A8_OM2_M2_FD_15846 | JGI IMG/M metagenome (IMG submission 15846) | reverse complement strand
CCGGCCGGAAGCGTATTGAGCGAGATTCAGCGTACGCCGTCGTTGGCGAGGACAAGCCAATGCAATGCACGGCACCGCCACGGCCGACTACCGGGACAACCACCTCTGGGGTCTCGTTCGAATTAGCCAACGGGATAAACAGAAAAGCCGTTGTCTTTGTAAGGCGGACGGAATCGCAGGAGGCCTGAAGACAAAGAAAGTATTGCTTGTCGCCGGTTACGACGACGGATCCCAATCCGAGTTGAGGTATCTTGTTGCCTTCCCGGTAAAGGTGACTTCCGGGATGCGCACGCACGCCCGTAAGCAGAGCAAACTCAAGCATGGCCTCCCGCGCTTTTCCGGGATCAGTGGCAAAGAGAGAGGATATCTCCTTTTTGAAGGCTTTGATTCCGGGTTTATTGGGAGTTGTTATCGCTCCATGCGTAACGCTGCTTCCATCGACAACGATTTTTATCGCGTCCTTCACATCGACGTCGAATTGTTGGGGTGCCTCGAACTTTCCATACGTTAGCCGCAGCGTCGGGGACTCGCCGGCAATTTCCCGGATGCGCGCGGTGATCGCGCCGGCGCCGGCGAACTTTTGGGCGACATCGGTCTTGTCAACGGCGCTCTTCAGGTCGAGCTCTGTCTCAACACCCCATCCGCACAGCTATCCCACCAAAATCCTTCGCCACAATATCCCAATCGCCCTTGGCCTCGAAATCATATTTCTGCAACGGGCCGTATTCGGTCGGACGGGCGACGAAGGCGGTCTTCAAGCCCAGCTTTTGGGCGGCCTTGAGGTCGTGGTTGTGGGCGGCGACCATCATGACATGCTCCGGCTGCAGGCCGAGCAGGCGCGCGGCGCCGAGATAGGTTTCGGGATCGGGCTTGTAGTGCTCGAACAGCTCCGCTGACATGATCAGGTCCCACGGCAGGCCGGCGAATTTCGCCATGTTGGTGAGTAGCGCGACATTGCCGTTCGACAGCGGTGAGATGATGTATTTTGCCTTCAGCCGCGTCAGTCCGGGGACGCTGTCCGGCCACGGATTGAGCCGATGCCAGCCCATCGTGAGGTAATGCAAATCGGCGTCGTTCAATCCAGAAATCGCAAACTGCGCGACCAATTTTTCCAACGACTGCCGATGCAACGTGTCGAGGATCATATAGCCGCGTTCGGGATGCTTTCGCACCTCGTCCATCGAGGCGGCATAGACCGCGCGCCAGCCGTCGACCAGCGCGGTCCAGTCGGCTTTTATGCCGCGCGTCTCCGACCATTTGGAAAAATCCGCGATCAGGCTGGTGCGCCAATCGACCACGGTGCCGAACACGTCGAACACCAGCGCCTTTACCGCGGATAAATCGGACATGCTCGCTCCCTGTTTTTTTCTTCTGTCATTCCGGGGCGCGCGAAGCGCGTACCTCAGATGTGCAATTGCACATCGGGGAATCTCGAATTCCGGGTTCGATGCTGCGCATCGCCCCGGAATGACCGCTTCAATCGAGGTGGAATTTCTCCAGCTGGCGGTGCTCGGCCTTGATGTAACGCACCGTACCGGTGACCGAACGCATCACCACGGTCTCGGTCTCGATGACATCCTTGCGGAATTTGACGCCCGACAGCAGCGAGCCGGTGGTGACGCCGGTTGCGGCAAACAGGCAGTCGCCCCGCGCCATGTCCTCGATGCCGTAAATCATGCGAGGGTCGTTGATGCCCATCTTGGCGGCGCGCTCGCGCTTCTCCTCGCCGTCGAGGATCAGCCGACATTGCATCTGGCCGCCGATGCAGCGCAACGCCACCGCCGCCAGCACGCCCTCCGGCGCGCCGCCGGTGCCGATATACATGTCGACGCCGGTGTTGTCAGGATCGGCACAATGGATCACGCCGGCGACATCGCCGTCGGTGATGAGACGGACCGCAGCCCCAGTGCCGCGCACGCCATTGACAATTTCAGCGTGGCGCGGGCGATCGAGCACCAGGACCGTGATCGCGGAAGGATCGACGCCCTTGGCTTTGGCGAGACGGCGGACATTGTCGGCCGGCGATGCATCGAGCTCGACGACGCCCTTGGCGTAGCCCGGCCCCACCGCAATTTTCTGCATGTAAACGTCGGGCGCATGCAACAGCGTGCCGCCATCGGCCATCGCCATGGTCGCGATCGAGCCCGGCATGTTCTTGGCGCACAGCGTCGTCCCCTCGAGCGGATCGACGGCGATATCGACTTGCGGGCCGGTGTTCAGCCCGACCTTCTCGCCGATGAACAGCATCGGCGCCTCGTCGCGCTCGCCCTCGCCGATCACCACCGTGCCCTGGATCGGCAGCTTGTTGAGTTCGCGACGCATCGCGTCAACCGCCGCCTGGTCCGCCGCCTTCTCATTGCCATGGCCGCGCAGCCGCGCCGCCGACACCGCCGCGCGCTCCGTCACCCGGACAATCTCGAGCGTCAAGATGCGCTCCAGCAACAGCTGCGGCGGAACGGAAATATGGGTCGACATCACCAAAACTCCTTAAGCCTTCACGGCGGGCTTTCCGACCCGCAACCAACGGTTTCGCGCAATCTCCGTTCGGACCGTGCGCTAGTTTTTTTCGATCCGTATGACCTGCGGCCGGCCGGAGATCACCTTGTCGCGCTGCACTGCTTCCAGCGCGCGGTATACCGCGTCCTCGCTGGTCGCGTAGGTGATCAGAATGACCGGCACCGGCGAAGCTTTCCGCGCTGCGCCGTTGGCGTCAACGCCGTCGGCATGGCGCTGCACGATCGATTCGATCGAAATCTTTTGTTGCGCCAGCCGGGTTGCGATCGCGGCCGCAGTGCCGGCGAGATCACGCGCCATCAGGCGGATATAGTAGCCGCCTTCATGGCGCTCCATTGGCGCCTTTTTGGTGGCACGCAAGCGATCCACCGGCCGCCCGAACGGCTTGGCGCGGATGCCGCGCGCGACGTCGGCGATATCGGCGACCACGGCCGACGCGGTCGCAGCACCACCGGCGCCGGGACCGACCAGGGTGATCGGCGGAATCCCCGCGCCGTCGATGGTCACGGCATTGGTGACGCCCATCACTTGGGCGATCGAGGATGATTTAGGCACCATGGTCGGATGCACGCGTTGCTCGATTCCCTTGGCCGTCCGCACCGCGACCCCGAGCAGTTTGACGCGATAGCCGAGTTGCTCGGCGGCACGCAAATCTTCCGGGGCGATCGAAGAGATGCCTTCCACATAGACCGCGCTCTGTGCAACTTTGGTGCCGAAGGCGAGGCTCGCAAGAATCGCAAGCTTTTGCGCGGTATCATGGCCGTCGACGTCGAATGACGGGTTCGCCTCGGCATAACCAAGGCGCTGCGCATCCTTCAGGCATTCGGCGAACGACAGGCCTTCCTGCTCCATCCGGGTCAGGATGTAGTTGCAGGTGCCGTTGAGGATGCCGTAAACGCGATTGACGTCGGTCCCCGTAAGGCCCTCGCGCAACGTTTTGATGACCGGGATCGCAGCCCCCACGGCCGCCTCGAAATTGAGCGCGCCGCCATGCTTCTCGGCAGCCTTCGCCAGCCGAATTCCGTGCTTGGCGATCAGCGCCTTGTTGGCGGTGACCACCGATTTGCCGGATTTCAATGCCGCCTCGATCGCGGACAGCGCCGGCTCGCCGGAGCCGCCCATCAATTCGACAAAGCAATCGATGCCGAGATCATTCGCCAGCGCCAGCGGATTTTTCGCCCAGTCGATGCCGCGCAAATCAAGGCCGCGCTTTTTCACTTTCGAACGCGCGGTGACCGCGACAACGCGCACGCCACGCCCGCAGCGCGCAGATAACATCCGCCCTTGTTGCTCGATCAGGCGAACGACTTCGGCGCCAACGGTGCCGAGCCCCGCAATACCCACCTTTAGGGGTGCGACCATAACGAAAAAAACCTGCCGGAAGGACGTTAATTAGGCATGATCTGATCCGAAAACCGGATTCCACTTTTCGGGATCATGCCTATCGCCGGTTGGCGAGAGGAACCACGTTGTGCAACGTTTCGATGCCGCTTTCAAGGAAGCGGCGCACGCCGCGGGCGGCCTGACGGATACGTTGCTCGTTTTCCACCATGGCGATGCGAACAAAACCCTCGCCGTGCTCGCCGAAGGCGACGCCGGGCGAAACCACGACGCCGGATTTCTCCACCAAGAGCGTTGCAAACTGCATGCTGCCGATTTCGCCGAATGCTTTCGGCAACGGCGCCCAGGCGAACATCGAGGCCTCGGGGGGCGGAATTTCCCACCCTGCCCGGCCAAACGATTCCACCAGCGCATCGCGACGTTTGCGATAGGTGTCGCGCATGTCGCGAATGCAATCTTCCGGGCCGTTGAGCGCTGCGGTCGCCGCGACCTGGATCGGCGTGAACGCGCCGTAATCGAGGTAGGATTTCACCCGCGCAAGGGCAGCGATGATGCGGTCGTTGCCGACGGCAAATCCCATGCGCCAGCCGGCCATCGAAAACGTCTTCGACATCGAGGTGAATTCCACCGTCACATCGATTGCGCCGGGAACCTGCAGCACGGAGGGCGGCGGGTTGTTGTCGTCGAAATAGACTTCGGCATACGCAAGATCCGACAGGATGAAGATCTCATGCTTCTTCGCGAACGCCACGAGATCGCGATAGAAATCGAGGCTCGCGACATAGGCGGTCGGATTGGAGGGATAACAGACCACGATCGCAAGCGGTTTCGGGATCGAATGGATGATCGCGCGCTCGACCGCCTCGAAGAATTGCGGCGTCGGCTCGGATGGCACCGAGCGGATCACCCCGCCCGCCATCAAGAACCCGAAGGCATGGATCGGATAGCTCGGATTGGGACACAGCACGACGTCGCCGGGCGCAGTGATCGCCTGCGCCACATTGGCAAAGCCCTCCTTCGATCCGAGCGTCGCAACGATTTGAGTCTCGGGATTGAGTTTCACGCCAAAGCGCCGGGCGTAATAGGCCGCCTGTGCCTTGCGCAATCCGGTAATGCCGCGCGAGGCCGAGTAGCGGTCAGTCCTCGGCTTGCCGAGGGTTTCCTTCAATTTCTCGATCACATGTGGCGGCGTCGACAGGTCCGGATTGCCCATGCCGAGATCGATAATGTCGGCCCCGGCATTGCGCGCCGCCGCCTTGGCCCGATTGACCTGCTCGAACACGTAAGGCGGCAGACGGCGTATGCGGTAAAATTCTTCCATGGACCTCGCTCCGGCAACCAATCAGGGCAGGAATCGCTGGCGCAGTGCACGAAATGAAAACCGGCCTCGTCCCAGAAATCGCACTAAATCAAATAGTTAGTGCGAATTCAGGCGCGAACGCGGTATCCTCGCCTTGATTTGCGGTTGAACTGGGTTCTTTTACCACGGACGCCCGGTTGCGCCAGTGTCCTTAGGCCACCGAACCGGCCCCGGTCAGGTCACTTCGGCGCGGTCTCCTTGGCAGCTGTGTCCTTGGCGGCTGCGTCCTTGGTCGCCGCCGCGGAGGCCTGGCGGTCCCGCGCGGCCACCAGCTCGGCCTGGATCTTGGCCCGTTCCGCTGGTGCCAGTTCAGGCTCCTGGCGATCCGGAGGCAAATCATGAACAGGCAGGTAGGCGCCGGCTTCTTTCGGACGTTCCGGCGCGTCGGCCGGCGTGCCGACAAGCGGCATATCCGCGATCGATGTCGAGCAGCCGCCGAGCGCAAGCGCCGACAGCAGCAGCGCGCCCGCCGCCAATGCCCATATTTTTCGATCCACCGACATCCGTCCCGAAGTCATCCGTCCCGAAGTCCCCACTTCGCTGGTACGAGCCTTGCAACACAAATCCTGCAACTACGAAAACTTTAATCCTTCAAATTTAACTGCACCGTTCAAACCATTGTCGCCCGAAACGATTAAAGCCGAAACAGCAAAGCGGACCGGTGAGGCTTCAATATGTCAGAACCAAGATGCTTTACCGCAGTGCAGCACGTCCCTTTCCAACATTAACCGCGAAGGCGCCATCGCTCATCCTGCGCGGTGACGAAGCGGAAACGAACCTATAGTGTCGCAGCATGAGTGACGTTTCGACCCAAACCCAAGTTGCGAGAAAGTTCGACCCTGAAGCCTTTGCGATCAACCTCGCGCGGGCCATGGAGACGAGCGGCCAAGCGCTCGCAGCCTATCTCAAGCCGCGCGAGAGCGGCGAAGTCAAAGACAAGCCGCCCAGCGAACTCGCCGAGGTGATCAAGACCTTCACCGCAGTCGCTGAATACTGGCTGTCGGACCAGGACCGTTCGTCGGATCTGCAGAAGAAGATCGCCAAGGCTTATCTCGATCTGTGGGGCTCTTCGGTGCGAAGGCTCGCCGGCGAAGACGTGCCGCCGGCGATCGCACCGTCGCCGCGCGACAAGCGATTTGCCGACCCCGAGTGGAAATCGAATCAATTTTTCGATTTCGTGATGCAGCTTTATCTCCTGACCACGCAGTGGGCGCAGGAACTGGTGCACAACGCCGAAGGCGTCGATCCGCACACCCGCAAGAAGGCCGAATTCTACGTTCAGCAGATCGCCAACGCGCTGGCGCCGTCGAATTTCCTTCTCACCAATCCGGAAGTATTGCGCGAGACGCTTTCGTCCAGCGGCGACAATCTGGTTCGCGGCATGAAGATGCTGGCCGAGGATATTGAGGCCGGGCACGGCACGCTGCGCATCCGGCAGTCCGATCCTTCCAACCTCGTAGTCGGCGTCAACATGGCGACGACGGCGGGCAAGGTGATCTACCAGAACGAATTGATGCAGCTGATCCAGTATGAGCCGGCGACGGAGAGCGTGCTGCGCACGCCGCTGTTGATCGTGCCGCCGTGGATCAACAAATTCTACATCCTCGATCTTCGGCCGGAAAAATCCTTCATCAAATGGTGTGTCGATCAGGGTATCACGGTGTTCGTGATTTCCTGGGTCAATCCGGACAAGCGCCTCGGGGCCAAGACCTGGGAAGACTACATGAAGCAAGGCCCGCTCACCGCAATGGATGCGATCGAGCGGGCCACCGGCGAGATGAAAGTCCACACCATGGGCTATTGCGTCGGCGGCACCCTGCTCGCCACCACGCTGGCCTGGCTTGCGGAAAAGCGCCGCGTGCGCGCGACGTCGGCGACGTTGCTGGCCGCGCAAGTCGACTTCACCCACGCCGGCGACTTGCTGGTGTTCGTCGACGAGGACCAGATCTCGGCGCTCGAACGCGACATGCAGGAATCGGGCGTGCTCGAAGGCAGCAAGATGGCGATGGCCTTCAACATGCTGCGCTCGAACGATCTGATCTGGTCCTATGTCGTCAGCAATTACCTGAAGGGACAACCGCCGTCGTCGTTCGATCTGTTGCACTGGAATTCGGACGCGACGCGGATGCCGGCAGCGAACCATTCCTATTATTTGCGCAACTGCTATCTGGAGAACCGGCTGTCGGCCGGCAGCATGGTGTTGGACAACACGCTGCTCGACCTGTCGAAAGTGAAGGTGCCGATCTACAATCTGGCGACGCGCGAGGATCACATCGCGCCGGCCGATTCGGTGCTTTACGGCTCGCAGTTTTTCGGCGGCCCGGTGAAATATGTGCTGTCCGGGTCCGGACATATCGCAGGCGTCGTCAACCCGCCGTCATCGGGCAAGTACCAGTACTGGACCAACGAGAATATCAGGGGCGCAACGCTTGCCGACTGGCTCAAGGGCGCGCAGGAGCACAAGGGCTCGTGGTGGCCGCACTGGCGCGAATGGCTTGAAACGCTCGACGCCGAGCAAGTTCCGGCGCGCGCGGTCGGCACCGACACGCTGCCCCCGATCGAAGATGCGCCCGGCAGCTATGTGCGGGTCCGCGCGTAGCGCAAGCTAGCGCGTTTGAATATAACAGGCGGTCCCGCCGGGACGAGATTCGAAACTTTTATCGAGGGGAAACCAATGACGCGTGAATTGTTCTGGCTGACACTGACGGTCATTATGACGGGGCTATTGTGGATCCCCTACATGATCAACCGTTATCAGGTTCGCGGCCTCTCCGGTGTGCTGGCCAACCCGTCACGCAGCGACAAGCCGCACGCGGGATGGGCCAGCCGCCTAATGTTCGCGCACGACAACGCGGTCGAGAACCTCATCATCTTCGCACCATTGGTGCTGATCCTCGCGGAGATCGACTATTCCACCAAATGGACCGTCTATGCCTGCGCGGTGTATTTCTGGGCCCGCGTCGCGCATCTGATCGTCTACACCCTGGGCCTGCCGGTGTTCCGCTCGCTGGCCTTCACCGTCGGCTTCCTGGCGCAGGCCGTGCTGGCGCTGGCGATCTTCAAGGTGGTTTGAGAACTTGCCTACTCCACAAGGCAGGATTGAAAAACCCCGGTTTTGCCGGGGTTTTGTTTTGCGCTCATGGGCCACTTCGATGGGGCCGAAAGTGCTGGCCGCCGGCCGCCGCTTTATATATCGGCAAAGCCCAGCATCAGCCGCATGTTCTGTACCGCAGCGCCAGAGGCGCCCTTACCCAAATTGTCCAGACGCGCGACAAGCACCGCCTGATTGTATTTGTGGCTCGCGAATACATAGAGCTCAAGCATGTTGGTCTCGTTGAGCGCCTCTGGTTCGATCTTCGTAGCCGCATTGTCGAGCGCCATGACCGAGACGTAGCTGCTCCCGGCGTAACGCTTCGCCAACACGGCGTAGAGGTCGGCACCGTCAGGCTTGCCCGGAAGGGTGTCGAGATGCAAAGGCACTGACACCAGCATGCCCTGCCGGAAGTTGCCGACCGACGGAACAAAGATCGGCCGGCGCGTGAGATTTGAGTAAAGCTGCGTCTCGGGTAAATGCTTGTGCTCGAAGCCGAGGCCATAGAGTTCGAAGGCCGGCGCTGTGCCTTCTTCGAAACTCTCGATCATGGACTTGCCGCCGCCCGAATAACCACTCACCGCATTGATGGTGATGGGGTGGTCCGCTGGCACCAGCCCGGCATCCACGAGCGGCCGCAGCAGCGCCACCGCACCGGTCGGATAGCAGCCCGGGTTTGAGACTTTCCGCGCCGCCCGGATTTTGTCGGCCTGATCCGGCGCGAGTTCCGGAAAACCGTAGGTCCAGCCGCTGGCGACGCGAAAGGCCGTCGATGCGTCCAGCACCTTGGGTGCCGCAGCTCCCATGCTGTCAATCAGCGCAACGGTCTCTCGCGCAGCTTCATCCGGCAAGCAAAGGATGACAAGGTCCACTTCCTCCATCAGCGCCCGCTTTGCCTGCGCATCCTTGCGCTTTTCCTCGGCGATGCTCTCAAGCACGACGTCGCTCTGCAGGCCAAGGCGCTCGCGAATGCCGAGGCCCGTCGTTCCAGCCGCACCATCAACGAATACGGTGGGCCGCGCGGAGGCGCTGGCAGTCAGGGGCTGGCCTTTCGGCTGCTTGGTGTCGGAGAGGGTCATGGCGTTTTCCTTCAATCCGCTGATAAGCTGACAGGCGTGGATAATTTGTAGTCCAAGTGCGGCCGCAGCGCGACCATCTCGTTCCCGATCGTCTGTGTGGCGTCGTCTGGCCGCTGCGTGAGTGCCGCGGCAATCGCAATATAATCCGCGTCGGATTTGTGTTGGTTGAGCTTAAAACTGCCTTCGACCTCGTCCACCGACATCACCAGACCCACGATCGCTTTCTTCATCGCATCCAGACGTCCTGCCGTCATCTTCGATGACGTCCAGGGTGGCTTCGGCGCCAGCCGGCTTTCGAACTTGGCGCTGAGCACGTCGAGATGCGGGCCAAGTTCGGAATCGGACAAGGCCCGCACCGTGCCGGTGAGATGCACCGCCTGATAGAGCCAGGTCGGCACCTGATCCGGCGAGATGTACCAGTCGGGCGAGACATAGGCATCCGCGCCGTTCACCGCCATCAGCCACGATGTTTTGCCGTCGGCACATTTTATCAGCGGATTGTTCCGCGCGACGTGAAACGCGGCACGCGGCGTGCCGTCGTCGGCAAAGCTGAGATAAAACGGCAGCGACGATGCGATCGGCTTGGCGCCGTCCCACGCGCAGACACTGCCGAATCCGCGTGCTTCCGCAAACGCAAGGCTTGCGGCGCGATCGGGCTTGAACATGGGAGGCGTATACATTTCAAACTCCTGCTTGACGTAGGAGCCGCCAGATCACACCGCGTTTTTTAATGGAAGAAGCCGCGGAGTGGATCCGGCGGCAGAGGCGACGATCTTAAGCGCGAGCGTCCGCCCATACCGCGAAGGTGCGGCGGCGGCGGGCGATACGGATGGTCGCGGCGTTGATCATGGGCGCGGCTATAAGGCCGCGCCCGGTTTTCGTCAAGGTGCGCGACTGTCAGATCGTCGGATTCCACGGCGTCGGGATCACCCGGTAGCCGCTGCCATCCTTTTCGAGATGAGCGAGGCCTGGAAATGGATAGTGGAAGGCTTGGAGCTGCAGCTTCTCGGCAACCACCATGTCGTAGATCCGGCGGCGGGTCTTTTCCGCAATATCCGCGTCCTGGTCGAAATACCCGTGCCAGGCCGGATGGGTCGCGAACGGGTTTGGATTGTTGGTAACGTCGGACTGGACGAACACCTTGCCCGAGCCGGACGACAGCACATAGGAGGTGTGCCCCGGCGTGTGTCCGATGGTCTCGACCGCGAGCAGGCCCGGCACGACCTCCTTGCCCCACTCATAGGGGGTGACTTTTCGCTTGAGGCCGTCATCGAAAACGGCGCGGTTGCTCTTGAACAGGCCCTGCATGCGTCCCGCAGGCGCGCGGCTCATCTCGCCATCGTCCATCCAGAATTTCCACTCGACCGCCGGCACCAGCACTTCGGCGTTCGGAAATGCCGGCGTGCCGTCGGCCGCCAGCAGGCCGTTCACATGGTCAGTGTGGAAATGCGAGATCACCACCGTGTCGACCGCCTTGGGATCGAAGCCGGCAGCAGCCATATTGTCGGCGAACTGACCGTTCGCGCCCTTGCTGTTGACCATGGAAACCGGGCCAAGGCCGGTATCGATCACGACCAGCTTGCCGCCGGTGTTGATCACCAGAGGCGCGAAGTAGATCGTCATGGTGTCGCGCGGCAGAAACGCCTTTTCCAGTGCGGCGCCGACCTCTTCCTTCTTCGCATTGAGGATGAAGTTATCTTCCAGCGGGAACGTATATCTGCCGTCGGAAACCACCGTGACCTGGATGTCGCCGACCTTGTAGCGGTAGAAGCTTGGCGCCTGTTTGTCAGCCGCCGGCGCCGCCGCTTTCGCGGGCGTCGTTGGCAATAGCGGAGTGGCCGCGCTAACAGCGGCTGCGGCAAGTGCGTGACGTCGTGTCAGTTCCATGGTGATGTCCTCCAGATCATGACTTCCGCGCGGATTTTGGCGCTTTCGGATCTTGTCGCGCCGACTTTTACCAGCGAATTTGCCCCGGCGCGACATTCGGTTATTCGAGCCGGTTAACCCCCGCTCCTGCGACTTATTCCGGCTTCACGTCCAGCGGCTTCACACCGTGCGCCACAGCCATTCGATGATCTCCCCGATCACATCGCCGAACAGCAGGAGCGCCGCCGACCAGACAAACGCCGATACCCAATTCGCCAATTGAAAGCTCCAATACGGCATCTCGAATATCCCGGCGGCAAGCGGCACCGAGGCGCGCAGCGGTCCGAAAAATCGGCCGATGAAAATGCTCGGCACGCCCCACTTTTTCACAAAGGCCTCGCCGCGCGGCAGGATGTCCGGATAACGCGACAGCGGCCACATCTGCGCGACGTGTTCCTTGTATTTGTAGCCGAACCAGTATGAGACCCAATCGCCGAGCGCAGCCCCGATCCCGCCGGCAATCCAGACCGGCCAGAACGAGATGCCGCTGGCCCCAATCAGCGCGCCGATCGCCACCAGCGCGCCCCAGGCCGGGATCAGAAGCGAAATGAAGGCAAGCGATTCCCCGAACGCCAGCACCAGGACGATCGGTGCGGCCCAGGCCTGATGGTCGCGCACGAAATCGGCCAGGGCGCGCGCAAACTCTTCCATTCCGACCGACCTTCCTTGGCGATTGCCCCGTTTTGGGTCATTGAAGCTGTTATAGGTTCGATTCCCGACAACAGGTAAGCCAGCCGCTTCCGTGACATCAAGTCACAAAGGCGGGGACGGCGCGTGAGCCCTCAAGCCCGGCCGGACTGGCTTTCAATCACAATAGACAGGAGAAACGTGGATGATCGGATCGCTGATGATGTGCGTGGGNGCTGCGGTTCTGGTGCTCGGGATGCTGGCCGGGATCGATATGGGCATCCGCGAAGATTTCGCGCTGGCCCCCGCGCATGCGCATCTCAACCTGGTCGGCGGTGTGCTCCTGTTCCTGTTCGGCCTGTTCTACAGGGTGGTTCCGGCGGCGGGAACCACCAGGCTGGCAAAAATCCAGGGCGGGCTCCATATCGTCGGCGCAATCGTGTTTCCGGTCGGCGTCGCTCTCGTCATCTTGAAGGGGAAGAATTTTATCGCCGCGCCGATCGTGGGATCGCTGATCGTGACCGCGGCCATGGCGCTGTTTGCCGTGATCGTGTTCCGGTCCGCACGGGCGTAAGACGCCGACGACGCCGTCACTTTTTAAGCCTATCCGTGGCATAGTCAGACGAACCGATTCGCTGCGCCAATGCTGCGCGCAACACATGAGAATCCATGCCGAAACCATTGAAATCACTTGCTAAAGCTAAACCTTCGGATGATCTGTTCGGGACCGCCATGCCGAAAGGCCGGGCGCTCAAAGTGACACCGCGCGCCACCAGCGCCGAGGCCGGCTACACCGCGCGCGACATCGAGGTGTTGGAGGGGCTCGAGCCGGTGCGGCGCCGGCCCGGCATGTATATCGGCGGCACCGACGAAAAGGCGCTGCATCATCTGTTCGCCGAAGTCATCGACAACGCCATGGACGAGGCCCTAGCGGGGCACGCTTCCTTTATCGAAGTCGAACTCTCTGCCGACGGATTTTTGACGGTCACCGACAATGGCCGCGGCATACCCGTCGATCCGCATCCAAAATTTCCGAAAAAGTCCGCACTCGAAGTCATCATGTGCACGCTGCATTCCGGCGGCAAATTCGACTCCAAGGTCTACGAGACCTCGGGCGGCCTGCATGGCGTCGGCGTCTCGGTGGTGAACGCGCTGTCCTCGCGGCTCGAGGTCGAGGTCGCCCGCAGCCAAAAGCTCTACCGCATGGCGTTCGAGCGCGGCCAGCCCAAGGGCAAGCTCGAAGACCTCGGCAAGATCAACAACCGCCGCGGCACCAAGATCCGCTTCAAGCCGGACAGCGACATCTTCGGCGCCAAAGCTGCTTTCAAGCCGCAGCGGCTGTTCAAGATGACGCGCTCGAAAGCCTATCTGTTCGGCGGCGTCGAAATCCGCTGGCGCTGCGATCCAGCCCTGCTCAAGGGCATCGAGGATGTGCCCGCCGAGGACAGCTTTCACTTTCCGGGAGGCTTGAAGGACTATCTCGCCGCCGCGATCCACGCCGACACGCTGGTGCACCCCGACATCTTCTCCGGCAAATCCGGCCGCAACGGCGCCCATGGCGCCTGCGAATGGGCGGTGGCATGGACTGCCGATGCCGACGGCTTTCTATCCTCCTATTGCAACACCGTGCCGACCCCCGACGGTGGCACCCATGAATCCGGTATGCGCAGCGCGCTGCTGCGCGGATTGAAGGACCACGCCGAGCGCGTCGGCCAGGGCAAGCGCGCCGCCAACATCGTCTCCGAAGACGTCATGGTCGGCGCTGCCGTAATGCTCTCGGTGTTCGTGCGCGAGCCGGAATTCCAGGGCCAGACCAAGGACCGCCTGGCGACTGCCGAAGCCCAGCGCATCGTCGAGCAGGCCATCAAGGACCCGTTCGACCACTGGCTGTCCGGCAATCCGCTGCAGGCCAACAAGCTCCTCGATTTTGTCATTGAGCGCGCCGACGAGCGTCTGCGCCGCCGCGCCGAGAAAGAAATCTCGCGCAAAACGGCCGTGAAGAAACTGCGCCTGCCGGGCAAGCTTTCCGACTGCACCAACACAGCGTCCGAAGGCTCCGAACTGTTCATCGTCGAGGGCGATTCGGCCGGCGGCAGCGCCAAGCAGGCGCGCGACCGCAAGACCCAGGCGATCCTCCCCTTGCGCGGAAAAATCCTCAATGTGGCGTCCGCGACCAGAGACAAGCTCACCGCCAACGCGCAGCTCGCCGACCTGATCCAGGCGATCGGCTGCGGCACCGGCGCACATTATCGCGAAGAGGATTTGCGCTACTCGCGCATCATCATCATGACCGACGCCGACGTTGACGGCGCCCACATCGCTTCGCTGCTGATCACCTTCTTCTATCGCCAGATGCCGCGGCTGATCGATGAAGGCCATCTCTATCTTGCGGTGCCGCCGCTCTACCGCCTCACCCATGGCAGCAAGACCGTGTACGCCCGCGACGACGCCCACAAGGACGCGCTGCTCAAGAGCGAATTCAACGCCAATGCCAAGGTCGACGTCGGCCGCTTCAAGGGCCTCGGCGAAATGATGCCGGCGCAGCTGAAGGAGACCACCATGGACCCGGCCAAGCGCGCCATGCTCCGCGTGGTGCTGCTGGCCGACGACCGCGACGGCACCGCCGATTCCGTCGAGCGCCTGATGGGAACCAAAGCCGAGGCGCGATTCGCCTTCATCTCCGACAAGGCGGAATTCGCCAGCGAGGATTTGCTGGACGTGTAGGTTGAGGACTGGCCGTTCCGCCCCAAGACAGTTGCAGGGGCCTTAAGCGTGAGTTTGCGGCCGTTTTCATCATAATTCACGGTTTTTTAATCGAAATCTCCCGGCCCTTTTCCCGCGTGTGTGCCCCCCCGGTCACAGCTTTTTCCGAGGAACCCGGTATAGTCCTAGCCATGAAGTTAGGAAATCGGCGCAACCAACGCTGCCGTGCGATCGGGTCCGAACGCTTACTGAGGAAAATACGATGAAAAGACTGGTGCTCGCTCTCGCCGCCGTCGCGGCGTTCTCAGGTTCGGCCCTCGCCGCCGATATGGCACCTCACGCCTACACCAAGGCGCCCCCGCCCGCACCGCTGCCAAGCTGGACCGGCTTCTACATCTTCGGCGGCGCCGGCGGCGGCATCTGGGACGCGGATACCAGCAGCCGGGTCACCGGAACGGGCGCGCCGCTCAGCATCAGTCAACGGCAGGGCGGCGACGGCTGGTTCGGAACGGTCGGTCTTGGTTATGATTGGCAATTCAACGGCCCCTGGGTCTTTGGCCTCCTCGCGGACGGTGAGTTTGGCAGCCTCAAGGGCACCATTCAGGATCCGTTCGCAGATTGGACCGGATCTATCAAAATGCAGGACGCCTGGGCGGCGGGTGCGCGGATCGGCTATCTGGTGGCTCCGAACGTCCTCTCCTACGTGAACGGCGGTTACTCCGGTTCGCATTGGTCGGGTACCACCCTGCTGGGCGCGTTCAGCGGTCTTCCCGTGGGTGTTCACACCAATTCGTTCAACCGCAACGGCGTGTTCGTCGGCGGCGGTGTCGAGAACAACCTCAACATCTTTGGTATCAGCGCGCCCGGCTGGTTCATGAAGACCGAATATCGCGCCGCCTATTATGGCCGCAAGAACATTGGCGAATTGTTTGACGGTTCCAACGCCCCCGTCGGTCGCGACATCGCCTTCAAGCCCTGGGTGCAAACCATCAGCACCTCGCTGGTCTATCGCTTCAACTGGACCGGCCCGGTGGTCGCGAAGTACTGATCGCGGCTGGCTTCGGATAGATACAAAAGCCCCGGCATGGTCCGGGGCTTTTTTGTGTCACGAACTCGGCTTTGGGCGGGCACCAGGGTCCGCTCTTGCCCCTGCCCGGCGCGCACGTCACTCTGGCGACCATTGCCCCAACAGAGGCGTGGCCGGCGCGAGCGAGGAAAGGCCGATGCGCAAAATGCTGCTGATCGTTGGCGTGGTCGCGCTCGCCATCGGCCTATTCTGGATCGGCCAGGGCCTAGGTGTGATCAACTGGCCGCAATCGAGCTTCATGATCAAACAGATCGAATGGGCCGGATACGGCGCGGCGCTGGCTGTCTTCGGCCTGGTCCTGATCTGGCAAAGCCGGCGCTAATCAATCGTCAGCCGTAGGGTGGGCAAAGCGAAGCGTGCCCACCATCTCAATGCAAATGCGATTACGATGGTGGGCACGGCGCGAAGAGCGCCTTTGCCCACCCTACCCGATCTGGCAGAGCCGGGGCTAGAACTCACTGGGAATATCAACCATGACATTAGCACTGTTCGATCTCACCGGCAAAGTAGCCATCGTCACCGGCGGCAACGGCGGCATTGGTTTCGGCATGGCGCGGGGACTTGCGGAAGCCGGCGCCGCTGTTGCCGTCGTCGGACGCAATGAAGCGAAGTCGACGGCCGCGGCCGACGAGCTCAAAGCGCGTGGCGCCAAGGCGATATCCGTCACCGCTGATGTCACCGATAAGGCCGCCGTCGCCGAGATGGTCGCGCGGACCGCGCGGGAGCTTGGCCGGATCGACATCCTCGTCAACAACGCCGGCATCAACATCCGAAAACCTCCGCACGTGCTCGATATCGAGGAATGGGAGAGCGTGATGAAGACCAACCTCACCAGCGCGTTCCTGTGCTCGCAGGCGGTCTATCCGGCGATGAAAGCCGCAGGCGGCGGCAAGATCATCAATATCGGCTCGATGATGTCGATCTTCGGCGCCGGTTTCGCGCCGGCTTACGCCGCGAGCAAGGGCGGAATCGTGCAGTTCACGCGCTCCTGCGCGGTCGCCTGGGCCGCCGACAACATCCAGGCCAATGCGGTGTTGCCGGGCTGGATCGATACCGATTTGACAAAACGCGCCCGCGAGCAGATCGATGGCCTGCACGACAAGGTCTTGGCGCGCACGCCGGCGGCGCGATGGGGCGTCACGGCAGACTTCGCCGGCATCGCGGTGTTTCTCGCCTCACCCGCCTCCGACTTCGTCACCGGCACCGCCATTCCCGTCGATGGCGGATTTTCGATCATGGGATGAGACCAGACGACTTCCTGAAACTCTTGATCTCCGAGACGCTGCCGTCGCGATAGGTCAATTCCACCGACACGAACTGCGTCACGGGCGCGACCTTGAGATAAGGCTGTGCGTCATGGGGAATCTCGAAGGGATCCCTGGGATCGCAGGGCGGCATTTTCAAAACCTTGTCCGGCACCGCAGAATCTATTCCGATGCGGACCTCGCGGATCGCGCAGCGATACGACATCAGGTGCGTGTAATAGACCAGGAGCCCGTTGAACTCCCGAAACGCCAGCCAGCTGGTCGCGGTCATGTCGAGGATCTTTCGCTGATCGTGAATCAGCGCGGCCTCGGGGTCGAATTTTATCGGAAACGGCCCCTGCAATTCGCCTGTTGCATCGACATAGCGAACCTGGATGGTCGCCGCCGGCGCGTCGCCGGCGAGTTCGATCGACGGGTTGGGCATCCGCTTGCGGGTGCGTGGATCAAGCGTATCGGTAAAACCGGTTTCGCGGAAATCGCCGCTATCGCCCACCCGCCAGGAAATCCCGAGCGTCGGATCGGCAATCGAGAATGTGACGGTCCAGCCGCCATTGTGACGGGAGAACGCCGCGATCGGCGCATTGACGCTGTCATCTTTCGGCACGCGCAGCGTAGCCACCGGCGGCAGCGCCGCGACCTGCTGCGCCGGCTCGGCCGGTTTTGCCGGCTCCTTGGCGGCTTCAGGCTGTCCCTTTGCCACGCCATTGAGAAAAACGTCGTCGACCATCTGGTCGAAATAGACCGGGATCTGCTTGTGGCTGACCGTCTCCGCCATCTCGCTGACGAGGCGCCTTGTATGTTGGGCGACCTGCACGAGGTTCTCGCCGGGCTGCAAAAGCTCTTTCGCAAAGGTTCGCGTGAACACCGAATTGGGATTGTTGTCGTTGTTCGACAGACGATCGAGCGCCGTCTGCCGCGGGCCTGCGGAGAACACCGAAAACACGCCTTCCGGCAATTGCGTCATTGGCGCAAGCCCGCCGCCGCCGGCCACCGCGCGGGTGCCCGAACGCTCGAACGGATTGTTGCGGCAGGCGTCGAACACCAGAATGGCGGTGCGCACTCGCTTGTTTTGCAACCGTTCGATGATGCGGTCGGCGAGCACGGAGGCGTCACGCACCAGCTCTTCCTGGCCCTCGGTCGCCGCGGGCACATCGGTCGGCAAGAGAAAATTCTGGCCGGCGATTTCAAACCCGTGGCCGGCGTAAAAGAAGAACGCGGTNTCGCCGGGCTCGACCGCCTTGTCGAACGCCAGCAGCGTTTCGGAAAACGCCTGCCGGGTCTGNTTCTCNGCGACCATCACGGAAAAGCCGAGCTGCTTNAGCGTATCGCCCATGGTGCGGGCGTCGTTGACCGCCTTCTGCAACTTGGGAACATTCTTGTAATCGTTATTGCCGATCACGAGCGCAACGCGCTTTTCGGCGCGCGCCGGCTGCGCCAACGCCAGAAAGGACGCCGCAAGGGCTAACGCCAACGCAGACCTCGTCGACAGCCAGTTCTTCATCCGAATCCCCTGCCTTGCACGATCGATCTGCGGCTCGCGCGCACCGCCTTATGCCATAGTCGGCAGAGACGTGCCGACGGTTCAATCACCGGAAGCCGCGGCTGTAGAGCGGTTTCGATGCAAAAACATTAAGCTTTTTCAACGCTTGCCGCGCCTGCTCCATTGACTTCTGCCAATTCGCCCCTATGTTCCGGCTTGACGCGGCCCGGTATCGAAACGCGATATCTTGATAAGCCGCCTGTCCGCGTATCCGAAAATCCCGTGCAAAATTGCGTGCCGTTCCGGGGTTCTACGCGACAGTTTTTTCCGAGATTCCAAACGGCGGGTTCTACAGAGGCGCAATGTCTTTTTCCCAACTCGGCTTGTCCGAAAAGGTGCTCGCCGCGGTCGCGGCCACCGGTTACACCACCCCTACTCCCATTCAGGAACAGGCGATTCCCCACGTTCTGGCCCGCCGAGACGTCCTCGGCATCGCCCAGACCGGCACCGGCAAGACCGCTGCCTTCGTCCTGCCCATGCTCACCATGCTGGAAAAGGGCCGCGCCCGGGCCCGTATGCCCCGCACCCTGATCCTCGAGCCGACCCGCGAGCTCGCAGCCCAGGTCAAAGAACAGTTCGATAAATACGGCGCCGGCCAAAAACTCAACGTCGCGCTCCTGATCGGCGGCGTTTCGTTCGGCGACCAGGACAGTAAATTGACCCGCGGCGTCGACGTCTTGATCGCGACCCCGGGCCGGCTGCTCGACCATACCGAGCGCGGCGGCCTTCTGCTCACCGGCGTCGAGCTTTTGGTGATCGACGAAGCCGACCGCATGCTCGACATGGGTTTTATTCCGGACATCGAGCGCATCTGCAAGCTCGTCCCCTTTACCCGGCAGACGCTGTTCTTCACGGCGACGATGCCCCCCGAAATCGCGCGCATCACCGAAACTTTCCTGCACAATCCCCAAAAGATCGAAGTTTCCAGGCCGGCGACCACGGCCGTGGGCGTATCCCAATTCCAGGTCAGCGTCGGCCGCGAGCCGCACGAGAAGCGCGAAACGCTGCGCCGTCTGCTCCGCGACGCCAAGGACCTGCAGAACGCCATCATCTTCTGCAACCGCAAGCGCGAAGTGGCGCTGCTCCACAAATCGCTGCAGAAGCACGGATTTAGCGTCGGCGCCCTGCATGGCGACATGGATCAGTCGGCGCGCACCGCCGCACTCGATCAATTCCGAAAAGGCGAAATTCCGCTTTTGGTGGCGTCCGACGTCGCGGCCCGCGGCCTCGATATTCCCGCAGTGAGCCATATCTTCAATTTCGACGTCCCGCATCATGCCGACGATTACGTTCATCGCATCGGCCGCACCGGCCGCGCCGGCCGCACCGGCACCGCGATCTCCATCGTCGCCCCGCTCGATCACAAATCGATCGCCGCAATCGAAAAGCTGATTGGAAAAACCATTCCTCGCGCCGAAGGTTTTGAGAGCCGCCCGGTCGAGAGCGCGGCAGCGCCGACCGACAATGAAAGCGGACCGCGCGAGCAGCGGACCCGT